>OGIE01003781.1_pt1 | contig 15578 bp, 15 predicted proteins | sample 1571581 | NCBI WGS metagenome assembly OGIE01 (sample SAMEA2582021, study PRJEB24529) | metagenome | biome: Human gut stool | place: China | collected 2011
GAAGATAAACAGAGGATCCAGAATAATATTAACCAGCGCGCCAAGCCCCACCGTCACCATTCCCATGGTTCCAAATCCCTGCGCGTTGATAAACGGGTTCATACCGATCCCGACCATGACGAACATATTTCCAAGAAGATAGATTCTTAAATAGGAACTTGCATAAGGATAAGTCACCGAGCTGGCTCCCAGCGCATAGAGAAGCGGCTTTTCGATAACATATCCGGTCACCGTCAGCACGACGCCCGCAGCAAAGAGCATCCAGAACGCATTCTGCATATACCGCTTCGCTGCGTCATAATCCCGTCTTCCTCTGGCCATAGAACATAACGGTGCGCCGCCCATGCCAAAGAGATTGGCAAATGCCGTGATCATACTGATAATCGGAAACGTGATTCCCACACCGGTCAGTGCCAGTGAGCTGGCTCCCGGAATATGCCCGATATACATCCGGTCTACCATATTGTAGAGAAGGTTCAATATCTGTGCCACCGTCATCGGTACTGCCATACGTATGATATTCTGCTCTACACTTCCCACTCCAAAATCATTTTTCTGCTCTTTCATATCCATCTTCTCCCAGTACTCTTAATATCCATATACCTCATAAATCTCGTCCGTGTATTTTCCCGGTTCTTTATAGATAATCAGTGGCTTTTCTACCGTAATTCTCGATTTACCGCCCTTAACCGCTTCTATGAATACCATGTTTGGCTCTCTGTCAATAAACGGGTACGCAAGCTGCATCCGCTTCGGTTCCAGTCCGCAGCCGCACAGTTCCGTCATAATCTCCGCCAGCCGAAACGGCCGGTGCACCATATAAAATCTTCCACCGGGCATCAGAAGCCCTGCTGCCTGGCTTACCACGTCATGAAGGGTACATAAGACTTCATGGCGGGCAATGGCCTTTGGCTGATCCGGATTTTGCAGGCCGTGATGCTCTGTCATGTAAGGCGGATTACTGGTCACTACATGGCAGGAGGCTGCTCCAAAAATCTGAACCGCCTCCTTTATGTCTCCATCCACTATATGCACCCTATCCTGCAGATCATTTAAGAGCACACTTCTTCTCGCCATATCAGCGCTCTCAGCCTGGATCTCCAATCCGGTAAAGGAAGCACCCTTTGTCCGTGCCTCTAACAGGATCGGAATGATTCCCGTTCCGGTTCCCAGATCCACGACCCGTTCTCCCGGCTTTACTTTTGCAAATCCGGAGAGCAGCACCGCATCCATTCCAAAACAAAAACGGCCCGGATCCTGAATGATCCGGTAGCCGTTTCTTTGAAGCTCATCCAGACGCTCTCCTGGTTTTAATTCTATTTCCATAGAGTTCCTCCGTGATTCCTCTTTATTTCAAAAATCCCTTCGATTCCAGATACTCCAGTGATCTTAACTGTTTCTCCCAACCGGCCATTTCAAGAAGCACCGATGCCTCAATCTGATACTCCTCCATCAGGTTAAAAAAACGATTCCAGTCAATTATACCATCTCCCAGTGGAAGATGCATGTCTTTTACTAAATCATTATCATTAATATGTATATGGCGGATATATGGAGCAGTCTGCTGAAACCAGATTTCCGGAGAGTCTTCCTGCCCAAATACCGCTGCATGGGCATAGTCAAAACAGATTCCAAACCGGTCACTGTTCTGCATTGCTTTTGTCAGCTGGACTAATTCCCTACTGTTCCAGTCAAACATATTTTCCATATAGACAGACTGATTCTTATATTCTTCCAGTATGTCTGTCCAGAATTCCACATTGGCTTCCAGCCAGCTTTCCCGATATTTTTTGTCATTAAAGCTGGCAAGCAGTCCTGTATGAAATACCACCCCACGGACACCCATCTCCTGAGCGATCTCCATGGACTGCCGAACCCGGAATCTGGATACCTTCCTGATCAGCGAATCCTCACTATGCACACTGATATCAATAAATGCTCCATGAAGTGTATCATTGGAACAGTCTCTTCCCAGACTCTTATAAAAAATCATCTTGCGTCTGCATTCCGCTCTGTCATCCAGGTATCCGGGCAGCATAAAATCATTATATTCAAATACAGCTCCGTACTTCTCTGCGAGATCCAGGCTCCGTCTGATGTTGGAGCTGTCCGGTATGATCTCATACAATCTTTTTTTATCTGTCATTTTCAATCTCATCTACGAGCGCACTGTATACTTTCAGGAGATTTTCATTCTCCTTACGAAGATTTCTGCACAGGTTCGCTGAGATGACCATCAGCAAACGGCAGCCTGCCTGCGGATGGTTCTCACAAAATGCCCGGAAATCTTCGCTTGAAAGCACTGCAGTCCGACAATCTGTAGTTGCAAGTACGGTAGCTGAACGACGGTCACGGTCGATCATGGCAATCTCACCGAAGACACAGTGCATACTGTCGTTCAGCTTCGCACAGACGTATTCCTCTCCATAGAGAGTGGTCTTCAGAACATCCACCTGTCCTTTTAGAAGAAGGTACATGCAGTCTCCCTCTTCGTTTTCTTCAATAATCCGGCTTCCTTCCGGAAAATCTTCTCTCTTCAAAAGAAGCAGAAGATCCTCCATATCCGCATCCGTTATCTGTGCAAGCATCGGAAACTGTTTTAATTCTTCAATTAATTTTTCTTTTTCCTTCATCAGATCTCATCTCCCAGTACCACCAGTCCGGTATACTCCTTTAAAATGTAATCATCCGGTGGATTTAAAAATGGTGCATTCCTTTCCATTGATTTTACATCCTTCAGGCGCTGGACGATCTGTGTGTAGTCGGTGGATTTCTGTGCTTCGGCCAGTACCGAATGTTTTAACTCATACTCCGCACCCATATTTTCCAGAACTCCAAGCACCATGATATGCTTGTGTTCTTTGTAATATCTGGATACTTCCGCAAATGTTTTTCCATGCCACGACTCATCCAGATCGAAAATCTGGACACTGATGCCATCTCCATTATCAAATAAAGAAGATAATACCTTTGCCATTCCATTATAAAGAGTGGCCGTCGAAAGAATATACCTGGTATATTCTTCGGAATAGATTACTTCATCACACTTATTGGATTCCAGGTAATTCTTATATTTCTTTGTCTGCACCTGGGCGCAGATATGTATTTTCGGATTCATGCCTTTTAACATCAGCATGGCTGCAAACACTCTGGAATCAATAAGTTCCGGGGTCAGACCGTCATCTTCCTCCCCCAGAATGAGAGCCTTGGATGCATATTTTGCATTGGCTCTTTTTAAAACATCTTCTTCGGAAAAATCGCCATGTACATACTGAATTCCCCGAAGCTCTTCATCTGCCAGGAAAAAACGGATCTGCTCTTCGTCCCGGTTATTGATTAACACTATATCCGAGAGCTTAAGCTCTTTATTCTTTCGTTTAATATCCAGAATTAAACCCTTCTGATTATTTTTCCATCCACAGATAATAATATGATTTCTTAAACTCTGCAATTTCTTGAGTCCTCTCACGGAATTTGCCCGGCGTTCAATCAGATACGAAGAAATATAACCGGTAACTGCAGATACACCAAACATGCTGATCAGCAATACAACAATTCCGAGTAACCGGCCGCCTACGGATTCCGGATAATGATCGGCATAATCCTGTCCGAACAGCGTTGCCGTATTCCACAGAAGCACATTGTAAAAGGCTGTTCCCTTTGGTCCGCCAAATTCCGCATACCAGTAGAACAGACAGCATATAAGGTAAAGTCCCAGGACACCCAGCGTCACCATCAAAGATGTCCTGCTCAGAAACCGGCGGAAGATCTTTCCCGCCCAGTCTCTGACAGAATCACCGTTTTTTTTCATTTATCTTATACTCCCGTTACTGTGCGGACCATTTAATTATTATATTTTCCGTCACTGCCTTTGTAAAGTCATAATTCCAGCTGCCGGATGCGCTCGGCTGAAGCTTCGGCTTAGATGCGGTCTTTCCATCTTCTACCGTCTGTGTACAGAACACATCACCGGATGCCGTCTGAAAGGTAACGGTATAAGTCTTTGTCTCTTCATCGGAAGAGGAAGGCTTCTTTTTGCTGGAATGATGAGATTTCTGATTATCATCATTTCCTGGCGAGTCCTTAGAAGTTTCTGAAGATCCTCCGGAAGAAGACGGTGTCTCTTCCACTGCCGGTACGACAGGTTCCGGAGTCTCAATAACGACCGGTTTTTTCACTTCTTTTTCCGGTTCTTCCGCTTCCTCCTGCTCCTCCGGTTCTTCCTCTGGCTGATCCAGTCTTCTTAACAGTTCCTCTACCTCTTCTCTGGTAAGACAAAGATCTGAGCCATCATCAATACAGAAGAGCAGGAATTCCAATGCCTCCCGATTCAATGTCGTATAATCAATGTCATGACCTTTATCACCTACATATTCGGAAATATCCGTATCACCATGAATCAGTACTTCTCTGCCCGGAGTAATCTGTACTTCTTCCTCATCGATTCTTCCATCCGGGAAGATCAGGCGGGAACCAACAATACCATCAAATACCTGCACCGTCGTGTAGGAATCTCCGTCCTCATCATATACAATGGCTACCCGGAATACGGTTCCTCTTACCGCCATGGTGGAATTAGGAACGGTTACCTCATAACTGGACTTTTCACTCAGCTTCTCGGACAGGTAGTTCATAACTGCCCCTGCTTCCAGGTGAATGACCGTCCTGCTGTTTTCTCTTGTTCCGTCTGCCTCCAGAGTCAGACTGGATCCAGGCTCCAGCATGGCATATTTGTTATCATCCATGCTCAGAATTAAACTGGAACTGGAATCCACAGACAACCGGTCCCCGCTCTCCAGTTTCATATCTTCATAAGCATCCAGTGCTCCGACACTTGCCCGTTCCACCGTTGCCGTTCCTTTTATAGACATGACTTTTATGTCTCTGTAAGACTCTTCTTTTTTCATTCCAAAACTAATAATAAGCGCTGATACAATCAGAAGACCCATGATTGCTGCACCGTATTTTACCCAAGTTTTCATTCTGCTGTCTTCTCCTCTGATTACTCAAACGTATAATAGCCGCTCTGCGGTACATAAATCGTCACATTTGCAGTATACGTACTGCTGTCTCCCTGGGCTTTTCGTCCTGGACCCAGAATGTAGGACTGTCCCTGAATCAGATAATAGACTCCCGCTTCGTAAATACCAGTGTAAGCAATCTTCCATTTTGCCTTCAGCGTCTCGTCCATATCCGGCATCACAAAAGAAGCTCCAGGAGTCAGTACTTTTCCGGTGGAAATCTGCTCCCATCCTTCAAAGAGATAGCCGTCTTTTTCAAGGCCTGCTGCCACACTGACATTGCTGTTATAATCCGCGCTTTTACTCTCCGGTGCGTTGGTCTTTCCGCCATTTCCATCATATTTCACCTGATGGGAATTGGCTTTCCACTGAGCCGTGAGCACCACATCTCTTGCCGGTACCTTAAATACTGCTCCCGGCTGATAGGTAGTAGTTCCGTCACTCCATCCCTGGAAGGTGTAACCGGTCTTGGTGGGAACTACCGTATCAATGGTATAGTCTGTCTGATAATTCTGCTCTACTGTCCCTGCCGGCACTCCCATGGCTGCACCGTTGCCGTCATAGGAGATCTTGTAGGAGTTGATGGACCACTGGGCGGTAAACGTCAGATCCTGAGCCGGCATGGCAAACTCATCACCATGATTTACTGGCTGGTTTTCATTTTTAATTTTCACTACCAAGTTCTGGAACGTATAACCTTCCTTCTCCGGTTTTTCCGGCCAGGAAATTCGCGTATTGTAGTCTGCCGCACCTTTACATAATACCTTGCCATCCCCATCTACAAACATTATCTGATGGGATACTTTCTTCCACTGGGCTGCAAATATCTCAGCTGCTTTTGTGACTATATAGGAACTTCCTTCCGGGTATAACTGTCCCTCTGAATCCTTCCAGCCTGCAAAGGTATATTTTCCGGTGATATCGCCAAGTTCTGGAAGTGTGACAGATGTTTCCACAATTTCAGATCCGCCTACTGGAACGTCCACATTCACATATGCATCTTCCGGCACGTTTGCCTCATAAGAATACATTCCTTTCCAGACAGGACGTACCACCAGAGTCTGACTATCTTGGAACGCTATCTCCTTTGTTGCTATCTGGCTTGTAATATCTTCTGTTTCATTCAGAAAATACTTCCATCTGGCAAACTGGTATTTACCACGTGTAGCTTTTATATCATCCTGAAGCAGTCCATTCCAGGTCTGTCCCTGTAGACCCGGATGGATTGTATGTACAATATTATTCTTGTTAAATGTCGTATCACTATACGTATCCTTATACGTAATCGTCACTGTTTTCTCGAAATCCGCACGGGTGATGTCCAGATTTTTGCACTTATAATAATGGCCATCTTTCTCTACATAAGACGTATTCCCTGTCTTCAACTCACTCGCTATTTTACTGAATGACCAGCCTTTCGTTGCAAAGGTAAGTTTATCCTCATTGCTCACCGCTGGTACATGATAAGACCCCTTATCATCCAATTCCGCTGAACTATCACCTTTCGTAATTGTCAGCTTTTCTTGATATCCGGTCGCATTCTTAATCAGAAAATCGGAATAACCTTCTTCCGGATTCCAGCAGGAGCTAAGTGAAAGACTGGAAGTTCCAGCTTCAATACCATAAGTTGTATCTGCAGATACCTCGAAAATATAGTTCTTCTTTGAATCATCAAAATTCAGCGTAAGACTAGCTACTGGTCCATGCCCATTAAGCATCCAGCCTGCAAACTGATAGTTCTCTTTTGGAGCTGTTGCGCTTTCTGGCAGTTGATAGGTAACTGCTGTTGGAGTTGTCGATGTTCTTTCAGGAGTTACTTGTTGCTCATCCACTGTTACCGTTATCACCTTCCGCCAGACACCATAAAAGATCAATTCCTTCGTATAATCTTCCTCTTGTACTTTATACTTAGAACCATCTGCATATAAGTGTGTCCTGTCCTCTCCTTTAAAAAAGCCAAGGAACTCATAGCCTTCACGTTTTTTATCAGCTGGTAACGATAATTTTATTATTTCAGATTGAGCTGTACCAGCGCCATCGTGACTCGTAGAATCGTCATTATAGTAAATATCATATTTATACGTCTGTGCGGTATCCGCCTCAGCCGCCATCATCACCGGCGTTCCTTCCGCTTCCTGCACTGATACTTCCGGTTGAGTCTCTGTGCAGGAAGCGGAAGGAACGCCTCCGCAACTGGTTCTGCCCCCACAGCACTTTCTTCTTCCGCCAGTCCGATGATGGCCGGATTTACCGTCAGAATTCCTGCCATGCAGAAAATCGTCATCAGCTTTATCATTCTTTTTTTCATTTATCTACCCTCATTACGCCTTTTATTGTGCATAAATACCAACATATTTAGCTTAATATAGAACGCTTCTTTTCGCAAGTAAAATAGATGATAAAAAGTCCTGATTTCTACAATACTTCCTCCACACTGTAAACACAGATTTCCTTCGCCTTACCTTTCAGCGGGATCATGCCCTTTTCCGTGACACGGATACGGTCTTTCAGTACTTCATAGACCTGCTCACTGATAAGAATCTCCCTTGCCATTGCCTTTCCTTCCAGCCGGGATGCTGTATTGACCGTATCTCCGATGGCTGTATAGTCCATCCGGAAATCACATCCCACGTTGCCAACGACGGCAGGACCGCAGCTGATACCGATTCCAAAATTAACTTTCTTATGAAAGCGCTTTTCCATCCGGTCTTCCAGATCCTGCGCTCCCGCTACGATGTCTCTTGCTGTACAGACTGCCCGGTAGATATAGTCGTCAAGATCGAAGGGGGCATTGAAGACCGCCATGGTGGCATCTCCGATAAATTTATCCAGTGTGCCGCCATTTTTGAAGATGGCATGGGTAGTCAGATTCAGATATTCATTCAGAATCTCCACCACCTCCTCTGGTTCCAGATTCTCTGAGAGGGAGGTAAATCCGCGGATATCCACGAACATGGCCGCAATCTCTCTCCGCTCGCCACCCAGACTGATCTGGAACTCACCGCCTTTGGACACCTCATCCACGATCTGGGGCGCCACATATTTTTTAAATGCACGCATAATCTCCCAGCGCTTTTTCTCCCCCACCAGATAACCGGATACCACATAAAATACATAGACTACACTCAGAATAAGAGGCAGATAGATAAGGGGCATCACATATCCGTTTCGATACAGCAGCGTTCCCACAACAAATTCCGCCACCGTAATCACGGTTGTCAGAATGCCGGCTTCCCAGATTTTGCTTTTCCAAATAAACCGGCTGCAAAAGCCTGCGACCAGTGCCATCAGTACTGCCAGCAGCCATTTGTTGACCGGAACTGCTGTCTTCTCCTTCAGCAGCGCATCTACAATGTTTGCATGGATTTCCACACCGTACATCTGGGTCTTCCTCTGTACTGCCACGTGAAAAGAATCCTGCATTCCCGGCGCATAAGCTCCGACGAAAACAATGCAGTCCTTAAAGACTCTCGGATCAATGGTTCCATTTAAGACATCGCACAGCGAGACATTTTCATACTCTCCGCTCCGTCCGGAATAGTCAAATTCAAACTCATGGTTGGCATAGACTTTTGGCTGATAGCAGTCTTCTCCCATTTTTTCCATGTAAGCCGCATAGGTGGCATAAGCCAGACTGTAGATCTTTTCAGAACCCACATTCGCCCAGGCAATGGCCTGACGGATATATCCATCCTCATCCTGCACCGTATTGGCAAAGGCATCTCCGGTCACCTCACGAAGTGCCGGATAGGATTCCTCCATCATGGTAATATGAAGGGGATCCACATAGTAATCCCCATTTGCGTCCTGCTTCGTGGTTGCCTGATAGACCAGGTTCGTGGCGGTAATGACATTTCCTGCCTGTCTGCAGGCTTCCGCAAAGCGTTCATCTCCTTCCTTGTCCATCTCATTGATATACAGAATATCGAACGAGATGACGGCAGGCGCATTTTCCGGATCCTGGCTCAAAATTTCCACCAGCCGTGCCGGGATCTCCCTTGTCCAGGTATTATACTGCCCCAGCTCACTCAACGTCTTTTCATCAATCTTGATAATTTTTATTTTCGCATTTGTTCCTTTCGGCTGCTGCCACATCTGATCGGTCAGCGCACGGTCTGCCGCATACATAGGTTGAAACATGCAGCATAAAAAAGTAAGCAGCATGACAACTGCTATTCCAATGTCATACTGCTTCACATGTTTTTCCAGAAAATTTTTCATTGATCCCGCCGTCCTTTCAGATTACTCTTCCTCAAGAAGTGCCTGATAGATCTCCCGTTTACCGACTCCCCGGTCTTTTGCCACCTGCTTCATGGCATCCTTCCGGTTCATTCCCTGCTCTTCATATAGTTTCATATGATCACCAAGGGACATTTCCTTCCATGCGTCCTGGGCTTCCTGCTCCATCTGCTGTCTGGAACAGCCTTCCAGTACAAGGACATATTCTCCTCTTGGCTCATTCTGTTCATAATAAGGAACGGCCTCCTTAAGCGTCGTCTCAAAGCCGGTCTCATGCTTTTTGGTCAGTTCCTTGCAGACAGTGATTTTTCGATCTCCAAGCTCATTCAAAAGCTCCTGAAGTGTCTTCACAAGGCGGTGGGGAGCTTCATAGATGATACTGGTGCGGGTCTCTGTCTTCAGTTCTTCCAGAACAGCCCGGCGCTCCTTTTTATCGGTCGGTAGAAATGCTTCAAAGCAGAACCGTCTGGTAGGCCGTCCGGAGATGACCAGCGCTGTCACGCAGGCACAGGCTCCCGGCACTGCCGTCACAGGCACTCCCGCATCCCGGCACATACGGACCAGTTCTTCCCCCGGATCGGAGATCCCGGGCATTCCTGCATCTGTGATCAGGGCGATATTTTCCCCCTCCAGCAGACGCTTTACCAGATACTGGCCTTTATCGATCTTATTGAATTCATGATAGCTGGTCATGGGCGTGTGGATATCAAAGTGGTTCAGAAGCTTCACACTGTTCCGTGTATCCTCCGCTGCGATCACATCCACTTCTTTCAGAATCCGCACGGCCCGGAAGGTCATATCTTCCAGATTGCCGATCGGTGTGGCGCACAGATACAATGTCCCTTTACTGTTTGTCATGGGGTTTTGCTTTTCCTTCCTTGCGATCCAGTGCTTCCAGTTCCTTTAAAGCCTTATCGTGCTTATCCTCGCCCTTATTGTTGTTATTATTCTTATTTGGTTTTTCTTTCTTTCTGCGCGGCTTGAAACGAAGTTCTTCCACCGGATATTCCCGGATCTCTTTTTCTTCATTTTCCAGAGTTACGATGACTTTAACTTTCTGGCGAAGTACATTGACTGAGGTTACCTCTCCTTTGCTTCCGTCCTGGGCTGTCACATAATCGCCAATACCCGGCAGACGGCTGTTCAGCTCTTCATACGTATCCTGCTCATGCTTCAGACAGCACATGAGACGGCCGCAGACACCGGAGATCTTGGTCGGGTTCAAAGACAGATTCTGTTCTTTCGCCATCTTGATGGATACCGGCAGAAACTCTGACTGATGGGTATGGCAGCAAAGCGGTCTTCCGCAGATACCGATACCTCCCAGAATCTTTGTCTCATCCCGGACACCGATCTGGCGAAGTTCGATTCTGGTACGGAAAACAGCTGCCAGATCCTTTACCAGCTCACGGAAATCAATTCGTCCGTCTGCGGTAAAATAAAAGAGTACTTTATTGTTATCGAAGGTGTATTCCACATCAATCAGTTTCATTTCCAGCTTATGCTTGCGGATCTTTTCCAGACAGATTTTGAAAGCTTCCTTTTCTTTCTCTTTATTTTCCTCCGCCTGTCTGGTATCCTGCTCTGTTGCCATTCTGAGCACCGGTTTTAACGGCTGTACGACTTTGCTGTCGTCCACTTCTTTATCGCCGATCACTACATAGCCATATTCCAGTCCTCTGGCAGTCTCCACGATCACATGATCGCCTGTCCGGATCTTTAATTTTCCCGGGGAAAAATAATAGATCTTGCCTGCCTGCCGAAATCGCACGCCAATTACTTTTACCATTCTTAATTCTCCTTCATGGTCAGAAGCAGAAGCTCCATCACCATATCAAAATTTACATTGGCATTCAGACGGATCTTCGCCTTGTCCAATGCTTTCAGTATACATTCCAGTCCCTCATAGGAACTGTTCTTTGCCTTGTCCCGGATTGCTCCGAGTTCTTCTTTGAAAATCAGCAGATCTGCATCCTGTGTTGCTTTAAACATAAGTACATCCCGGTACCATACCATCAGAAGGTCCAGATAATCGTTGATATCTATCTTATAGGTGCCAATCTTCTTTAAATCTTCCGTGAGGTCACTGACGTCCATCTCAGAAATATATTTGACAAGATGAATCGCATGCTCCATCATCTCGGAAAAGCTGTCGGATAATGCCAGTCTCTTCGCTTTTCCCACATTTCCCTGGGCAAATGCCGTGCAGACATCCGCCTTATAATCAGGAAGTTCCAGTTCTTCCATCAGGTATTTTTTAATCTTTTCAGACGGTACCGGCTTGAGGTCCAGCACCACACATCTGGACAGAATCGTCGGCAGGAGCATACCTGTATTGGCCGTCAGAAGCAGGATCACTGCATAGGCAGGCGGCTCCTCTATGGTCTTCAAAAGGGCATTCTGCGCCTGTGGCGACAGTTTCTCCGCTTCATCCACAATATAGATCTTGTAGGGACTGCTGTAGGGTTTGATCTGTATGTCTCCATTTAACTGTCCTCTGATATCTTCTACACTGATAGTGTTCGGCTTCTCATGGGTCACCCTGATAATATCCGGCTGATTCATGGACTGCGCCTGAAGGCATGACTGACAGTGCATACATGGCTCCGTTCCCTTTTCCTGACACTGAAGTGTCTGAGCAAAAATCCCAGCCAGAAGTTTCTTCCCGGAACCTTTCTCTCCATTGATGATATAGGCATGGGACACCTTGCCGAGTTCTATTGCTTTTTTCATATGCGCAATTGTCTGCTCATGTCCCAGTACATCTGCAAATCCGGCCATACTGCCACCCCCTTCATAATGTGCTCGCTATTAAATCACATTATATCATAAGTATTTTTGAATGAAAAGTTTTATGCGGGAAATACAGGCATCGAGAGCATCATTTTGAAACCGCATCTCAATCCCTGCTTCCTTCAGATGTTCCTCTGAGAAATCTTCTGTGTCCGCCAGGAATCTTCTGCACAATTCCGTATAACGGGGCGTTGCCTGCTGCCGCTCTCTCACCAGCGCACGAGAGAGTCTTTCCCCGTCTTCCACTTCCACATAGACCGGAACCATCACCTGATCTCCGAAATACCGTTTCATGGCATTCCAGGACTCTAGCGTACCGATAACCGCATAGGATTCTTTTTCCAGATTCATGTGCTCATCACACACCGTAAAATATTTCCAGACTCCACAGACGGTATCATAAGCCCGAAGTTCCACCACGCGGCCTTCCTGTTCCAGACACTGCAGTGTCTTTTCGCTGACAAAATGATATTCAACTCCCTCCTGCTCACCTTCCCGGATGGGACGGGTCGTATAGGGGACGATTCTTTGTAATCCCAGCTCCTGATCCTCCAGAAGCCTTTTATAAATAGTATCTTTTCCGGTGGAGCTTTTTCCCATCAGACAAAATATTTTTCCCATGTTTCTTATTTTCCTACTACTTTTATTTTTTGATTTTCACAGCCATATACGGTCAGCCCGTCCTGCACATACCGAAGAATCCGGTCACGGATTTCTTCTGTTACTTCCTCTCCTGGCACCAGAAGCGGAATACCCGGTGGATAAGGGATGACGAATCCGCTGCTCACTTTTCCATCGGATGCTTTCAAGTCACACCAGAAGGACGGCTGCTCAAACGTTTCCTGTATCGTGCCTGCATGTCTTGTCTTCAAAACGGTATCTGTTCCATACTGCTTTTCAGGCACCTGATTTCCTTCTCTTAAAATCTTTTCATCCAGTTTTCTGCAGGCTTCCAACAGTCTCCTTAGATCCTCCTGTCGGTCTGCCACGGAAGTAAGCGCACATGCATACTCCCCGCATGCCATCTCCAGTTCGATGTGAAAGTCCTCTCTCAGCATATCAGAAAGTTCATTTCCGGTAACACCGTAACGTCTGCCGGACAGCAGGATCTTGGACGGATCTATCCCCGGTACCTCCAGAAGCTCCAGTGCCTGAAGCTTCCGAAGTTCTGCACGCACCTCCTGCAGGCGCTGTGCGAAGGAATCAAATTCTTTTCTATGAGAAGAAACCCATTCCATACACTGGTCGATTCCCGCCATCATGACGTAGGACGGACTGCTTGACTGATAGACCCCCAGAAAATACCGGATCTTCTCCCGGTTGATCAGATCACCATTCAGATGAATCAGTGCCGTCTGCGTCAGACTTGGAAGTGTCTTATGGACGCTGTGGATCACCACATCCGCCCCGCAGCTCACAGAATCTTTTGGAAACTGCTCTGAAAACGGAAAATGCGCACCGTGAGCCTCATCTACTATGAGTGGAAGCTTTCTTCTGTGAACCACTTCCGCAATCTGCTCCACATCAGAGACCACACCGTCATAGGTTGGCGACGTAATATATACCATCTTTGTTTCCGGATGTTCTTCCAGAAGCCTGTCCACATTTTCTGCTGTTACAGGACCATTTATCCCCATTTTGCCTGCCGGTTGTGGATAAATATAGTGGGTTTTTAAATTTCCAAGAAGTGCCGCGTGATAGACGGATTTGTGGCAGTTTCTTGCCATGAGAAGGGTTCCCCCCTGAGGCACACAGCCGGCAACTGCCGAGAGAATTCCTCCGGTACTTCCGTTAATAAGAAAATGGGTCTCCTCTGATCCATAGAGATTCGCTGCCCGGTTCTCTGCTTCCCGCAAAATACCTTCTGCATGGTGCAGATCATCAAACCCGTCAATTTCTGTAATATCAATAAAAAACGGATTTCCAAGATCCCCCATGCGCCGCTTGTGTCCCGGCATATGCATGGGAAGATAATCAGAATCCGCATATGTTTCCAGTTTTTTTAATAATTCACTCATGTTCATTTATAAAGAAAAAACAATAATTCCAAGAACTGTTACCGCGATGGACAATAGCCCACGCTTCGTCGGACGTTCTCCAAGAAAGAAGACTGCCAGAATCGTGACCCAGATAATACCTGTGGATTCGATCATGGGAGTCACCTTCAATTCTACCCCACGGTATGCAAATACATTGATCACCGTAGTTCCGAACAGAAGCCCATATCCGAGAATCACTCTCCAGTTCAGAAATTTAAATAAAATATTTTTATGTTCGATCTCCGCTGACTGTTTCAGGAGAATCTGTGACACCGATGCCACAAAGACCGCCAGAAACGCCAGCACATAACTAATGTTCATCCATTCCATGAAGACTGATCCCCGCTATAATAATAATGCTTCCGATAATATTGTTCACTGTCACATGCTCCTTGAATAACAGCACGGACCAGAACAGAATCAGGATATACAGAATGCCTTTTCTCAGATAGGCCGTGGTCAGAGGTATCAGTTCCAGCAGAAACTGCCACATGATCGCATAGATGCCAAGACATCCGATCGCCAGCACATAGAAAATGATAAACTCCCTGGACAGAGTTTCATACTGCCCCGCAAATTTGATAAATACGGAGCTTAAACTCTGAATCACCAGCGACAGGGACAGCAAAATGAGAATCTTTGCCTTTGTCATAAGATGCTGTTTTCCTCCCTTTGATCTTTTACCGTGATATAATAACCGATTCTGGAGGAACTGTCTGACACATGGCCTGCATTTTCCAATTCCAGCTCACTGATCCGGTAGATTTCTTCCGGATGTTCTTTTTCATACTGCTTCATCTTCTCCACATCATCCAGTGTAAACAGAAAATGAATGCGCGCCTCTTTGGGTGCTGATTTCGGCACAATCCGCGGCTCTTTTCCACATGCCACATCGATGACCATTTCCATAAAATCATAACCGGTAGACAGCGGTACCAGGTCAGAACCGATACAGTCTCCTCCCATACGGGAACCGATCTCTATGATCCGCACCTCTCCGTCCGGTGTGATCTTGAATTCGCCATGCGAAGCACCGTCTGTGATCTGAAGTGCATCAAGCGCCGCATACATAGTCTTCTGCACCTTCTGAAGCATTTCTTTCGATAAGTCACTGGGTTCACAGTGTCCGGTCTCTATAAAATGCGGTGCACCGGTCGTATATTTTTTAGTCACTGCCAGATTCGTATGCTTTCCACGATAAGAAATGGTCTCATAACTGTACTCATTTCCCTCTATATATTCTTCCACAATCGCCTTCTTTTCAAACGACTGCCCTACCGCCTGGCGCACTGCCTCCGGAAGATCTTTGAAATCTGTAATCTTGGTGATAGCGCGGCTTCCGGAACGATCTGTCGGTTTTACAATAATTGGAAGCTGCATCTGATAGAGTTCGTCTGTCACATGATCGACTTTATAAAATGCCGGTGTCGGAAGCCCCGCTTTTTTAAAGGCTGACCGCATGGCATATTTATTGGTGGAGATCTCG
>OGIE01003791.1_pt1 | contig 15516 bp, 14 predicted proteins | sample 1571581 | NCBI WGS metagenome assembly OGIE01 (sample SAMEA2582021, study PRJEB24529) | metagenome | biome: Human gut stool | place: China | collected 2011
CTCCCCGCCACTATTGTCCCATGTCTGTCCAGCCGCTGCCTGCTTTGACGGTTACCTTTGTGAGCTCGTCGGCGTCCTTACAGAGCCGTATGTATTTAGCCGCTTCCTCGGCGCTCATTCCGGCAAAGAACGTCCTGACGCAGGATGGGACATCGCCTTTTGGCACGATCCCAACCAGAGCATCGATGCTGATTCCTAAAGAGCGTGAAAAATGTGCGACCGTATCCAGCTTTGGATTAGTCTTTCCGCGCTCTAAGTCGGAAATGCTGCGGTCCGTCGTCCCGAGCTTTTCGGCCAATTCGATTTGTGTCAGGCCCAGTTCGCGCCGCGCCCTGCTCAGGGCAGCTCCAAAAAGATTGCAAATATCGTGCATACCTTCACCCTTTCCTATTGCTTTCATTCTAATTTGAACTTCGCTTCTAATGAACGCTGTTTGGCTTCAAGATATTAGAAGCACGGTTCTAATTAATTGCAGAAATAGCGAGGTATTTTATGAACAGGGAGAATCTGCGGGAGGTCCTGTAATAAAAGATTCCGGCGTTTGAACTTCCATATAGGTCCTCAGGCTGGAAGAACACGCCGGATAGCACACAGGAATACGGCCAAAAATTAGAAGCAGGCTTCTGTTTTGTGGAGCCGAGCTTCTCCTGTAATTATATTGAGAAAAGTGCAAGCGTACAGCTGCGGCTGTACGCTTGCACTTTTCTCATCCAGCGGCGGTCACGTCCTGACTGCCGCTGCCGAGATCCACCGTTTCTGAAATTTTGTCCATTTCAAAATTTTCAGAACACGGAGGACTTAAATATGAAAAAGCGAGATGCCTATCATCCCGACTATTTGAAAATATACCCCTGTCTGAAGGAGCGCCCGGACATTTTGAAGTTCCTGAAGCAATGCGACCGAAAGCAGGAGTATCTGGAGTACGATTTGAAGGTAAATCGCACTCGAACGAACAAAAGGACAATGGAAACCGTGATCTGGCCACAGAGAGAGCTTTCTTACGAACACCTCTTAGAGGAGCACCAATTTGCTCAACAGGAGCCTTCTCCGGAGGAGACCTTGCTTCATGAAATCGAGTTGGAAAATCTACGCTGCGCGGTAGAACGACTGCCAAACGATGAGAGGCTTCTCCTTCATTTGCGGTACTGGTGCGATTTCAGCCAGGCGGAAATCGCCCGACACCTTGGCGTAACGCAGCAGAGCGTCAGCTATCAGGAGCGGTGTATTCTGAGGAAATTAAAAAAACTTCTGAAAAATTGAAAATTCTTTTTGTAGAAATGCGTCTGTGGCGGGTACTTAAGTGAAGGGATCAAATACTCTTCTCCCTGCCGGACGAAGCGGCAGGTTTTGTCCTTTGAAAAATGCCGATACAACAGCGGCTATATCCGGTGACGAATAACGTCAGCTGACGGTCCCCTGACGAGGGGGAACAGCGATGCGGCGGGTGCGCGAAGACCACCTGCATCGGACAAGCCTCCGATGTCAATGAACGGCCTTTTAAGGTGCCAAGCGAAACTCATCCAGCCAAAAGCAGGCGTGGCAGCCTGTCTTGCAATGATCCTGTCAGCCTATAATGGTACATCCTGTCCAGCCACAGTCTCAAGCAATGGGGGCAGCTCGGAGAGATCCTCGGAGGGGTGAGATTCCCGATGGGCGCTGCCAGGCGCCGGTTTGTTCAACCGCCCGACAGTCCGGGAAGTAGTGTCGAATAGGACTGAGCAAAGACAAATTTCAGAAACAGCGAGGGCCGCTCTGCCATTCAGGGCAATGTAAGATGCTGCCAACAGACAGCAGAGCGACCCATGCATTCAAATGAAAATACGGCGGTCAGGATACCTGACCGCCGTATTCTGAACTTATTTCATTTCTGCCAGCAAATGTGTTTTCAGCAGCGCGTTTTGCAGCGCTCTATGATCCTCATACGACTGCCACCAGCATGGCTGGAGAAAGTCCAGCGCCTTTTCTGCCCACCGGTAATCCTCGCGCCGAAGGTCACCCCTCGCGGCGCTGCGCTGGAATTTTCGATTCTGCTCCCGCACGGCGCGATCAACGCTGTCGCGGTTTAGGTACAAATCCAAAAAGCCGCACACGATCGCGGCCTCCTCTGTCGTATAAAACATTCTTCCTCCTCCAATCACAAACGCGTTCCATTGTAGCATGACGTACGCACTTTTGAAACTGACTGTTTCCACAAGATTCCTCACAAAAGTTTTATACAAACAGTTGTTCGATTTATAGCGTTATGCTATACTGGTAGACATTAAGAGCGAGGAGGTGCACCATGCGGCGGACATATATTGCAATTGACTTAAAATCGTATTATGCGTCTGTCGAGTGCATGGAGCGCGGCCTTGACCCGATGACGACCAATCTGGTCGTAGCAGATCTTAGCCGCACGGAGAAAACCATTTGTCTCGCGGTATCGCCTTCTCTGAAGGCATACGGCATCCCCGGCAGAGCGCGGCTTTTCGAAGTGGTTGAGCGCGTCAAGGAAGTCAACGCCGAACGACGGCGCAAAGCAGGCGGCAATCTTTTTGAAAAGAGCTGCGATGCCCACGAACTGGCGACTGACCCGTCGCGCGCGGTGGGCTATCTTGTCGCGCCGCCGCAGATGGCGAAATACATTCAGATCAGCACGCAGATCTACAATGTCTATCTCAAATACATCGCACCCGAGGACATCCACGTCTACTCCATCGATGAAGTGATGATGGATGTGACCAGCTATCTCGAGACGTATCACATGACCGCCCGCGAGTTGGCAAAGGTTATGATCTCGGACGTCCTGCACACCACAGGCATCACAGCCACGGCGGGCATCGGCAGCAATCTCTATCTCTGTAAGGTCGCCATGGACATCATGGCGAAGCACGTCGCGCCGGATGAAAATGGCGTCCGCATCGCGGAGCTTGACGAAATGAGCTACCGCAGGCAGCTCTGGGCGCACCGTCCGCTGACGGACTTTTGGCGCGTCGGAAGGGGTTACGCCAAAAAGCTCGAGGCCATCGGCATCTACACCATGGGCGACATTGCAAAATGCTCCATCGGCAAGCCGAGCGAATACTACAACGAAGAGTTGCTCTACCAGATGTTCGGCATCAACGCAGAGCTGCTCATCGACCACGCCTGGGGCTGGGAGCCATGCCGGATGGAAGACATCAAAGCGTACCGGCCGGAGACAAACAGCATCAGCTCCGGGCAGGTTTTGCAGTGTCCGTACTCTTATGATAAAGCACGCCTTGTCGTGCGTGAAATGGCAGAGGCCGTCGCAATGGATCTGCTTGAAAAACGCCTCGTAACTGACCAGCTCACGCTGACGGTCGGCTACGACATTGAAAATACCGCGGGCAGCAGCTACCGCGGTGAGATCGTGACGGACCGCTACGGCAGGAAAATCCCAAAGCATGCGCACGGCACGGTGAATCTGCCGCGCAAGACATCCTCCGTGCGCAGCATCATGGATGCCGTTCTCGGCATCTACGACGAGAAGGTCAGCCCCAAGCTGTCCGTCCGCAGGATCACCATCACGGCGAACAAGATCGTGAGCGAGGACGATGTCCCGCAGGAAGCCGAAGTGCCGGTGCAGTTCAACCTGTTCGACGATATCGCAGCGCAGGAACAGCAGCACAAGGACGAGGAAATCAGATTGGAACGCGAGCGCAAAATACAGGAAGCGATGCTGGGCATCAAGAAGAAGTTCGGCAAGAACGCCATTTTGAACGGTGGGAGCTATTTAGACGGCGCGACCGCCCGAGAGCGCAACGGCCAGATCGGAGGGCACAAGGCATGAGCGGCAAATACGACGATATCATTGACCTCCCGCATCCGACCTCGCAGAACCATCCGCGCATGTCGCTGCACGACCGCGCGGCGCAGTTTTCTCCTTTCGCCGCCCTCACCGGCCACCACGCCGCCATCGCGGAAATGGGACGGCTGACGGATCGGCGCATCGAACTTGATGAGAGTGAGATCGCACGCGTCGACGCAGAATTGCAGCACCTTCAAGAACTGCTTCCCGGCAGACCAACGGTGTCCATCACCTACTTTGTGCCGGATGAGCGAAAGCATGGCGGCAGCTACCAGACCGTCACCGGCGAGGTCAAGCGGATCGACGCGGTCGCTGGGATGATCCAAATGACGGACCGGAGAGAGATACCGATCGAAGATGTTTTCAGCGTCGAGTTAGAATTGTGAAGATTCTCGGGAGGCTTATCAGTAGACTCAAAAGCAAGTGCTTGTCCAGAGTATCCCTCTATGATATACTTTGCTATATACATAAAGATAGAGTGAGGGCCTGATATATGGACGAGAATAACCAAATCCAGTTTACAAATCTGACGCTCGATTCTGCATTTCAAAAGTTCTATACTGTTCCGGATTATCAACGAGAGTATGTCTGGAAAGAGGAACAGGTGGAGCAGCTTCTGGCTGATATTACGGAGGCGTTTCGGGCGAATCGCAGCAAAGACTATTTTGTGGGAAGCGTCGTTGTCTATCCCAACGGAAAGGCTTTCGAACTGGTTGACGGCCAGCAGAGAATGACAACGTTCTTTATTCTTCTCTGTGTATTGAAAAGTTTTTATCAGAGCAATGGTATCGACACCGGAATTTTTGAACAGTGTATTCACGGGACTACAGTAGACGACTCTGGGCGTCCAGTCAGCCTATATCATCTTGAATTGCAGTATGAGGATACGAGTTCTTGTTTGCAGACGATTTCTAAAGTGAAGTTTCCGATTGAAGATAAGGATGCTACCGGAAAAGATAATCTGCTGTTCAAGGCCGCAAATACGATTTATAAGTATATCCTACAGCAATTTCCAACGTTCGACAATGAACTCGCCCCTTTCACGGGATATGTTCTTAGACGGGTTCGCTTTGTGCAGATAGAGACCCATGATATGAGCGACGCGTTAAAGATATTTGAGACGATCAATCAGCGCGGCATTGGTTTAACGCCGATGGATCTCTTGAAAAATATGATATTCCGGCAGGTCAAAAGAGAACAATTCGGCGAGCTCAATGTGAGATGGAAAAGAATGGTCGACCTTCTGCAAAAAGGAAAGGCGAAAGAGCTTCCGCTTCGTTTCCTGCGTTATTACTTGATGGCGACCTATGATACTACGGTAGGAACGAAAGATGGAATCCTCCGTGAGGACAGTATCTACAACTGGCTGAATTCGCAGAAAGACCAATGCGGTTATGAAGACGATCCGTTTGGTTTTGTCCAGGGGCTTACGACAGGCGCAGAGCGTTACATGTTCTATTTGACCGGCGGTGACGGAGCCGGAGACAATCATTTGAAAAATATTGTACGGCTGGGAGGCAGTGCTTCAAAACTTCACCTCTTGCTGCTGCTGGCCGCAGTCAACATGGATGAACAGGCACTAACACATTTGAAGGCGCTGCTGGAGTCGATGGTCTATTATTCAACAGTCAATCAGATCAAGACAAATGAGCTTGAACGGCTATATGCGCAGTGGTGTAAACAAATACGCGAGATCCATACCGATGAAGAACTCACATCTTTCATCAATAACAAAATCAAGCCGACCATATCTCAATGGAAAGTCAATAACCGCTCTAATTTCATGCGTATTGGCTTCGACTCCATGCAGCAATACAGGGTCAAATTCATTCTTGCGCGTATCACAAAGTATGTCGATGTGAGAAGGAAAAATGGCGGAGATGCATCGAACGTCGCGGAGTTCTATGAAGGCGGCATTGAGATCGAGCACATCATGCCGCAGAAGTATTCGGCAGCTTATGGAATCTCTGAAGATGACTACAATGCAGCAAAGCAGCGACTGGGAAATCTGACGCTTCTTGAAAAAACGATCAACGCATCTATTGGTGACGATGCCTTTGCAAGTAAATCGGAAGCGTACAGACAGTCAGCATATTATCTGACGAGGTCGATCGCTCAGCTTGACGATGTAGGTCAGCAGACTGCAATCAACAGGATGAATCAAAAACTCAGGTCGTGGAGCAGTTGGGGGCCTTCGATGATTGAAGATAGACAGGCTATCTTGTATGACTTGTCAGAAGAAATATGGAGCATCGATTAAAATAGCACACAGAAACCTGTAGTGAGAACACCCGAGCCCATTTGACAAACGGGCTCGGGTGTTCTCGTTACCAAAATCAAAAAGGAGGACTTCAAATGAATCCCAACGCAGATTATCTTGGCATCGTCACCCTGCTCCGCGGTCTGCGGGAGCGCGGGCTTGTCAGCGGCAGCGAAGCAAAAAAGATCGCCGCGCGTCTGATGGTACAGCTTGGCGCGGACATCATTATTTCTCTCTGATTTCTCGCTTTTGGGTATAGCTATTCCGGATGCTTCATGGTATTGTGTGTTGCTGAAAAAGGAGGTGTCAGCGCAATGAACGACAGCGAGAAAATCACAGGCTCTCTCGCCCTGAAGCCGAAGCCTCGGATCATCACCATCCCTGCCACCGGGCAGGATCTCACGCGCCCCCTCCGGGTGGCGGCATACGCCCGCGTCAGCTCGGACTCCAACGATCAGCTCCACTCCTATGCAGCCCAAACCGCTTACTTTGCAAAGCTCATCAACAGCAATCCAAACTGGATATTTGCAGACATCTATGCCGATCAGGGCATCACCGGCACATCCGTCGAAAAGCGGGATGACTTCCTGCGGATGATGGAAGATAGCCGCAGCGGCCGTATTGACCGTATTCTTGTCAAATCCACCTCTCGCTTCGCACGCAACATCAAAGAAAGTCTGGAGGCCGTGCGAGAACTGAAGTCTCTCGGTGTCAGCGTCTACTTCGAGGAACAGAACATCGATACCGCACAAGCCACCGGCGAAGCCCTCACCGCAGTATTCTCGGCGCTGGCGCAAAAAGAGAGTGAATCCATCTCAGAGCGAATGCGTCACAGCTATCAGATGCGGATGCAGCGCGGCGTCTTCTCCACCCGCTGCGCCCCCTACGGCTACCGGCTGGTCGATAACCAACTGGAAGTCATCGAGGACGAGGCCGTTGTCATCCGGCAGATCTTTGACCGCTACCTCTCCGGCATCAGCATGGATGATATCGCAAAGGAGATCACGGCGCGGGGTATCCCTACCAAGCAAAATACCCCCTTCTGGCAGCTTCGCAGTATCCAGTATATTCTGCGCAATGAAAAGTACATCGGGAACTCGCTGGTACAGAAGACCTACGCCACGGTCACTCTCCCCCACCGAAAAAAAGAAAACAAGGGCGAGGAGGATCAATACCTTATTGAAGAAACCCATCCGCCTATCGTCAGTCAGGAGGTGTTCGATAAGGTCCAGCGGCTCTTATCCCGAAAAAGCGCTTTCATTCCGCCTCGAGCCAGTACTCCCCACCCGTTCTCCTGCAAGATCGTGTGCGGACACTGCGGAGCGATCTGCAAGCGAAAGGTATGCCGCGGCACCGCCTATTGGGTATGTCAGACGCATGAAAAAAGTGCCGAAAGCTGTCTCACCATGCAAACGCCCGAATCGGAGATCACAGAAGCCTTCCTCCGTGTATACTTCCGGCTCAAGCGGTACGGGGAGGAAGTTCTCACACAACTCATCCAAGCTCTCCAGACTGCCAAGACCGGAAGACTTCTCTGGAGTGAGGATATCATTTCACTCAACAATCGAATCGCAGATATTGCAAGTCAGGAACGATTGCTGGCCCAGCTCAAGCAGCAGGCCATCGTCGATCCTGACATTTTTATATCCCGCAGCAACCAACTGGCTGAACAGCGCCGCGAGGCAAACCTGAAGAAATCCCGCATTCTGCGCGCTGAGGACGATCAGACGATCCAGCGCACGCAGGAACTTCTGGACATTCTGGAAGAAGGGCCGGATCTGCTGATGACCTTTGACGGGGCGCTGTTCAGCGAGTTGGTTGAGAAAATCACCATTCAGAATAACAGCACAGCAATCTTCCGGCTCATCAACGGGCTGGAACTTCCCGAACACTTTGAAAGGAGAAAATAACGACATGGCATCCAAGCGAAAAATGGTCTTCGGCTACCGCATGGAGTTTGGGGATATCATCCCCTCCCCCAATGAAGCAGAAACGGTGCAGTACATCTATGCAACGTACCTCACCGGCGCATCCTTCCGGCATCTTGCAAAGGAACTCGATAAAAGGGATGTTCCTTACGACGCAGGCAAACGCTGGAATGTAAACATGGTGGCTCGAATTTTGGAAGACAGCCGCTATATCGGAACGGAGGTCTACCCCGCACTCATATCTGCGGAGCAGCTTCAAGCAGTGCAGGAGCGTCGAAAGCAGAAACGCTCTATCCCCTCTCGAACCCCCGCGCAGGCTGAACTTTACAGGCTGTGCGGCGGCACAGTCCCCGACAGCGTTGCGCGAAAAGTCCTCAAGATATTGAATCAGGTGGTAGGCGATCCGCAGCTCATCAAGATAGAAGCATCCGGTGTTCCCGGCACAGAAGATATTCGTCGGCTCCGACTGGAGCTGGACAAGCTTCTGCATACGCCGCCCGTGGATGAAGAAGTCGCACGGCAGAAAGAGATGGAGCTTGCGGTCTTGACCCTTATAAGTGTTCAGATGGAGGAATACGAAGCCCACCGCCTCCGCAGCATCTTCGGGCAAAGGTCAAAGATGACCGAGCTGGACGCAGAACTGCTGCGGCAGGGGGTTCAGAGCGTCGAATGTCAGGGCGACGATGTGCGCGTCCGTCTGAAAAATGGTCAATGTCTGGAAGCATAGACCATTCCTAAGATTTGCGAAAGGAGTGTGACCGCTCATGGCAGAGCTTCGTCCGGAAAGAAAAATCATTATCATTCCGGCGAAAAAGGAATCTCCGCAGGAACAGGCAAAGAAACGAAATCTGCGCGTCGCCGCTTACTGCCGCGTATCCACCGGTGATGAAGAGCAGCTGACCAGCTATGAGAACCAGAAAGCCTTCTACACCGAGAAGATCATGAAGAATCCTGATTGGACGATGGTGGACATCTTCGCAGATGAGGGCATCACAGGAACCTCCACCTGCCGGCGCAAGCAGTTCCTTCGCATGATCCGCCAATGCCGGCAGGGCAAGATCGATATGATCCTCGCCAAGTCTGTCTCCCGCTTCGCCAGAAACACGCTGGATACCATCAGCTATACCCGTGAGCTGCGAAGTCTCGGCATCGCCGTGATCTTCGAGGAGCAGAACATCAACTCCATTTATCCGGAAAGTGAGTTCCTCATTGCGCTCCACGCCGCCTTCGCCCAATCCGAAAGTGAATCCATCTCCGCTAATGTCCGCTGGGGCAATCGTCAGTCCATCAAGGACGGCAAGGTTACCTTTCAATATAAAACCATGCTGGGCTATAAGAAAGGGGTGGATGGTAATCCTGAGATCATTCCGGAAGAAGCAGAGACGGTTCGTCGGATTTTTGAACGCTACCTTGCCGGAAAAAGCATACAAAACATCCGCCAGGCGCTGGAGGCCAGCGGTGTCCGCAATGCTGCCGGGACGACGGAATGGACTACCAGCAACCTGCGCTCCATCCTCACCAACGAAAAATACTGCGGGGACGCCCTGCTTCAGAAATCCTTCATCAAGGATTGTATCAGCAAAAAAGCAATATTGAATACAGGGCAGCTTCCCAAGGTCCTCATTCAGGACAACCATGAAGCTATCGTCAGCCGCGAGATGTTCGATGCCGTACAGCTTGAAATTGCGCGGCGCCGTGCACAGGATGGACGCACAAGGAAAAGTGCTCCCACCGGACGCGGCAAATTCAGCGGCAAGTACGCGCTCAGCGGACTGCTGTTCTGCGCGGAATGCGGCACAGCCTATCGCCGTGTCGTATGGACGCAGCACGGCGAAAAGCGCGCGGTATGGCGCTGCACGAGCCGCCTGGACTATGGAAAGAGATACTGCCTGCATTCTCCGACGCTGGACGAGGGGCCTCTCCAACAGGCCATACTGAGCGCCGTCAATTCTGCCATGTCCGATCACGGCACTCTGACCGCGCAGCTCATCGACGCGACGGAGCAGGAGCTTGCCCCTATCCCCGGCGAGAGCATGAGTCTCGGAGACATTGACCGAGCCATGGAAGGCCTGGGACAGCAGTTCAACGATCTTCTGCGAGAAGCCGCCGATGCGAATAACGCTGACAGCTACACTGCACAGTTCCAATCGATCTCCACGGCAATGGCAGAGCTCAAGCGCCGCAAAGCCAAGATTCTGCAAATTCGTCAGGAACAGGAGCAGACGAGTCGCCGTGTGCAGGCGGTCGCATCGGTGCTGAAAACCGCGTCAAGTGAGCTTACGGAATGGGATGATAATGTGATCTATCAGCTCTTGGAGAAGGTCACCGTCCTGTCCCGAGAGCGCATCCGTGTGACGCTGCGGGATGGGCTGGAAATCGAGCAGGCTGTGGAACAGCTGAAAAGGAGGATATTTGCTTAATCTACAAAGCATTTATGATTGCATTCCATCGGGAGTCTCCATATACTCACGCTATTCTCTTGTATTGTTTTTGATGTAGATATCAAGTGCATTAATCACTCGCTTGGCAATCCTTACAAAAAGGACAAATCCCCAAGCAAGAATTATCAACAGAGTAATAAATATACGGCTATATCGGGACAGATAGTGCAGGTTCTCTATGAGATATAGCCGCAAAGGAAAGAACGGTAAGTTTTTACCGTTCTTTCCTTTGCGGCTATATTATGTGGTATAATCAATGATATACCGCCATGGAGGAATAAGAAAATGACGGACTTTGAAAAGACAATTCTATGGTTGGCAGATGTATACCCAAACACCCAGATTAAGCCAAAGCGAGATATTGCGGATGCGTTTTTGAGAAGATTTTCGGAGTCGCCTGATATAGATAAAGTAATAGATGCTATTTTAGATGATGAGAGCGGAGATCCTCAAAATGGTGATACTGAAATAGCGCTTAGCTTTACAATGATGGCTTTAACTTTGTATGAGCAGGTAAGTGCACAGCAATCATATTCCTCAAGTGACATAATTGGCTACCTTGATGATATGATTTTTATTAATAGTGAGTTGGCCCAATATTTCATGAACCACTCATTCAGGGCGGGATCTTCTTTATGTGATGGTGGCTATAACCAGAGTGCCGTAATGATAGATTTCTTGAAGGTCCTAAAAAATGATGCTGACTCACGTGAAATGATACAACAGATGTGTGGAAGTGAAGATATCATATTTGGGCCGAGCTATCGTAGGGTAGCAAAATATGATTTAGAATTATTAGGGGCACATTTGGAATATTTACTTCTCGTTGCTATACTAATGTGCTTGTCGGAGAGTCCGTATTTTTCGGCGGATGTGAAAAGCATAGCACATGAAATGTTACTATGCTTCAAAGACTTATTTTCTGATTCCAGAATTGAGTATTTATTTATGGAACCTAATGTGTTCTTCAGTGAACAAGAGCAGGGTATTCATGCAACCACAAAATTTGAGATATTTTTTGTACAGAGCAATAATGACAGGTACTGTTTGAGACTGGATTTCCCACATGACGACATTGACTATGTTCATTTCAACCTACATGAACCTTTTAGAGAAACGGCATTTCCTATTTCCAATGAGGTATATGCTGACTTAGCAAAAGCAATACCAAGTATGTATAGCTATTTTTACAAGTGCGGTAATAGCTATTGGTTTAGAAATGATTTTGAAAGGTTAATTGCAGGTGCGCATTTCGAACAAGAGGACTCGATGGAAATATTAAGGGCGGTATATGAGAGGCAAAAACACTATCGTTTTCTCAAAAGCAAGTATTCATCCGATCAAGTCAAGAATTTTTTGAATGTCATTTTTACAGCTGCAAGTTCGATAGGGATGTCTCGTTCGAGATATCAAAAGCCCAAAGAGGTTGATTGGAAGGAACGATTGCTGGCCATCACATTACGAGAAAAAATTCGAGTTTTTAATTATGCTGCAGATGAGCTTGCGCTGCAACAATTGATGGATGCGGTACGTCCTGAAGATAAAAACCAAATGCTTGAAGCGAAATGCAGTTTGATATGGACGCTACGAAATGAATGCGGTACGGCCTCAATAGAAGACTTAATAGAATTATCAGACGAATGCCTTTTAGATTTAGCTGAGGCCGAGATTAAATCAAGAGAGAATGCAACAAATTAGTTTCGCTTAGCTATCGATACGTAACTTAGTAGGAAAGGAGAAAGCCCGTGAACATCCGCAAACCCGCAGACTACAGCGACATGTTTTCTGAACTGGACAATCTTATGGCAGCACAACATTCGCAAATGGAATTGTACTGTGAAATTGGTCGGCTGGTCAGCGGCAGAGCAGAGAAAGGTGCGGCTGTTGCGGCGTCTGAGTACCTGCAAATGACCTATCCTGATGCCGAGGGATTTTCTCCCCGTAACCTGCGCCGTATGCGGGCGTTTTACGCAGCCTACGAGGAATCCCCTGAAATCATGCAGCTGGCGATGAGCCTCGGCTGGACGCAGAATGTGGCGATTTTAGAGCGGTGCAGCAGCAACGAAGAGCGAGCGTGGTACATTCGAGCCGTGCTGCGCTTCGGCTGGAAGAAAGCGAAACTGCTGGAAGCCATAGAATCTCAAGCGTGGCTGCATTCTTCTCTCGACGAACAGGCACTTTCCTGCTATACTGAAGAAAAAGAAGTAACGCAGGAGAAGACGTGCGATGAAGATACTCTTTGTGTGCCATGGCAACATCTGCCGCAGCCCGATGGCGGAGTTCGTGATGAAGGACTTGGTCAAGAAGGCTGGGCTGGCGTCACAATTCCATATCGAGTCGGCAGCGACCAGCCGAGAAGAGATCGGCAATCCTGTCTATCCTCCGGCGCGGCGCAAGCTGGCGGAGCATGGGATCTCCTGCGACGGTCACGCGGCGCGGCAGCTCACCAATCAGGACTACGACAAGTACGATCTGCTGATCGGCATGGACAGCGCGAACCTACGGAATATGCACCGCATCTGCGGCGGCGCCCCGGATGGCAAGCTCCGCCTCTTGATGGACTACACCGACCGCCCCGGCGATGTTGCCGACCCTTGGTACACGGGCGATTTCGAGGCAACGTGGCAGGATGTGCTGTCGGGGTGTCAGGGCTTGCTGGATTCAATTGTAAGAAATGAGGTGCAATAAATGCCCACATCGAAGAAGTTCAGAGATAATATTCATGCCAAAGGCACCGACATCGCAGTGCTTTCCAGTGGTGACAGCGATGACTACATTTCCCTGACAGATATTGCACGCTATAAGAGCGATGCACCAGATGATGTAATTAAAAACTGGATGCGCAATCGTGACACGATTGAATTTCTTGGACTGTGGGAACAACTCAATAACCCGGAATTTAAACCCGTCGAATTCGACGGGTTTAGAACACAGGCGGGTTCGAACGCTTTCACCATGTCCCCGAAGAAATGGATCGGCGCTACTGGCGCAATCGGCATTATCTCCAAGGCAGGACGTTACGGTGGAACATTTGCACAGAAGGACATTGCATTTGAATTTGCTTCTTGGATCTCCGCAGAATTCAAGCTGTATATCATCAAGGACTATCAGCGTCTGAAGAATGATGAAAATAGCCGTCTTGCGCTGGGATGGAACTTAAATCGGACACTTGCGAAAATCAATTACCGTATTCACACGGATGCAATCAAAGATGTACTGATTCCGCCAGATGTGACACCGCAGCGTCAGAGTTTTACCTATGAAGCGGATGTGCTAAACGTTGCCCTGTTCGGTATTACGGCAAAAGAGTGGCGACAAACACATTCGGACTCCAAGGGAAATATTCGGGACGAAGCAAGCCTCCAACAGTTGATTGTCCTTGCAAACCTCGAAAGTATCAATGCGGAGTTGATTCGCCAAGGTGTCCCTCAAGGCGATAGACTTCTCCGATTGAATGCCAGCGCAAAACAGATGATGCAATCACTTGTAGGAGATCATCGCATCGACGAGCTTAGGCCCTACGGTGAGCTACCGAAGAAGGAAAGCAAATAAACTGACAGCGTTTATCTTAAGTCAACGATTTGTGCAGCGACTTGTTGCACAAACTAAGTGGACAAATGTTTGGGATAACTATATAATTAACATTGTAGGACACTCTACGGAGATGCTGGCAACGATATTTTCAATATAAAATAGAGGTAAAGATATAAATGGCTGTGTTGAAGCAAAACGGTGACATGATTCCCTTTTTGAAGCAAAAGGACTATATTATGGTTAATAATAATCTCGGTGGCGGCTCATTCGGGAAGACAGTTTTGCTTCAAGATCCATTTATTGATGAATTGTTTGTTGCCAAAAAATACGAGCCAGCGTACCCTGGAATCAGGGAGCAATTCTACAAAAATTTCCTTGATGAAATTAAAATCCTCTACAAGCTCAATCATAGAAATGTCGTTCGCATCTATAACTATTATGCTTACAAAGAAAATTTTACAGGCTACATCCTTATGGAGTACATCGATGGCAACAACATCGGAGATTTCATAGAACACTATTTCGAACCACTTGAAAATGTCACTTTGGATGACATTTTTGTACAGCTCATCGATGCTTTTTGTTACATAGAAGCGCATGGAATCATTCATCGTGATATTCGAGAAGGTAATATTCTTATAGACAAAAGCGGAACTGTAAAAGTAATTGACTTTGGCATTGGCAAAATAACTGCGAAAGCTGAGGATGGTGTTACCGACAGTCTTATGGGCGAAATCAACCGCAAGATGTCAGACACTTTACCTCAAGAATATTACGACGGTATATACACCAGTCTTACTGATATGTTCTATCTGGCCGAACTTCTTAACCGACTGATAGGCAAAGCAAAATACTGCGATTGGACGGACTTCTCTTATAAAGATATTCTTGATAAAATGATGGAAAAACGCCCTGAAGATCGGTTTGAAAGTTTTGCAGCAATACACGAAGCTATAGGGAAGCACGACTTCTTGCATATGGAAATATCTGATAGGGACAAAAAAATTTATCAAGATTTTACCAACCTGGTTTATGAGTCATTAGTTTTTTATCAGGCCGAGCCTCATTTTAACAGCGATGGTGCTCTTTTCATTTCAAAGTTGGAAAAAGTTCTCGCCACAAATCTTTTTGAAACCATCATCCGAAAGAATTCAGATGTGATTAGTTGTATTGTCGATTGCGACTACCGCTATAAGCTGAAAACAGAAATTCCGCGTAAAACGGTTGAAGACTTTTTAGAATGGTTTAGAAATTCGACTCCTCAATCTCAGGCACTTATCCTGAACAATTTTATTTTCAAATTATCTGATATCAGAGTTGAAGAACCTGAACCAGAATTACCATTTTGATAGCTGGACGCAAAATATTCAGAATGAAGTAGCTTGCCAAAAGTCCTCGAAATCGTCTGATTTCGAGGACTTTTGCTTTACATAAGTTACTATTTTCAGATGTTGCTTTTTCCTGACCCAAACGCTGACCCCAACGGGATCTAAACTGTACCCAAGAAAATGGACACGAGATTTTGACCCATGGCCCCGTTCGGCG
>OGIE01003792.1_pt1 | contig 15513 bp, 8 predicted proteins | sample 1571581 | NCBI WGS metagenome assembly OGIE01 (sample SAMEA2582021, study PRJEB24529) | metagenome | biome: Human gut stool | place: China | collected 2011
GCTACTGAGACATTTATAAGTTTTATGCAATTTTCAAGGCTCGAAGGAATCGAACCATCTGCCGCTTAGGAGGCGGACGCTCTATCCAGCTGAGCTACGGAGACAACTATGAATTTTCCTTGATTTTACGCGGCTTTTCGCGTTCCGGTCAAGGTCCCGGTTTATATTCAGAGGCGAAAATCCATTAGAAAAATGGCCTTTTTTCTAATGGATTTTCGGCCTTTGAAGGCTGTTTTTGAAAAATTGTTCATGCCACCAATATTAGAAAAACGCTTAAATCACGATGCCATTCGAACCAAAGTTCAGATTTTTAAAAATCATTTGGCGCGTGATATCCTTTTTCTTAGGAGGCGTGTGCTCTATCCAGCTGAGCTACTGAGGCAGGTAACAGTTGCTATTATACCTGTTTTCCGTCCGGATTGCAAGTGCCCGCTGCAATTCTGTGCCCGGTTTCTGATTTTACAGGATGGGCATGAACCACTCCACGGTCTCCGGCTACGGCACCTCGCTCGCCGTATCGGCACTTAGAATTATGCGGTATTGCCTTAACATTCTGAAAGCAGCAGAAAAGGTTGGCAACAAAAAAATCCAACCGCCCGGAAGCAGTTGGACATCTCTATAAAACGCACTTTGAAAATCGGTCATCGCCTTTGCCGGTTTTGTGCGATACAGCAAAGAAAAAAAGCCGCGGCAATATCTTTGCCGCGGCTTTTTGGTGGGAGCTGGTGGATTCGCAAGCCGCGGTCTAAAAAACAGTCCGCAGGACTGTTTTTTGCCGTCTGCGGACGGCCGACCTGTTCGAATCCACCAGCTCCAGCACAAAAAAGAACCCGCAACCTAAGTTGCGGGTCCCTTTTGGTGGGAGCTGGTGGATTCGAACCACCGAAGCATTAAGCAGCAGATTTACAGTCTGTCCCCATTGGCCACTCGGGAAAGCTCCCATATTTTGTTTTGCGTCTGCCGTGTCACCCGGCGACGTATGTTATTATAGCAAAGGTGTTTCCAAATTGCAAGCCTTTTTTTGAATTTTTTTGAGATTTTTTCAAAAAAGTTTGTTCTGCTCGCAGCATCGTGCAAAAACTATACTTGACATCCTTTTGCGGTTAGCGTACATTTATATATAGTAGAATATATTAGCAACGGGAGGTTTTTACAATGGCGATTCGTGTTGGTATTCTGACTTCCGGCGGCGACTGCCCCGGCCTGAACGCTACCCTGCGCGGCGTGGCCAAAGCGCTGTACCACCGCATGGGCGATAAAGTCGAGATCGTCGGCATCATGAACGGCTACGACGGCCTGATCAACGGCAACTTCCGGGAGATGTCCCCGGACGAGTTCTCCGGCATTCTGACCGTGGGCGGCACCATTCTGGGCACCAAGCGCACCCCGTTCAAAAAAATGCGCGTGGTCGAGGAGGACAAGGTGGACAAGGTTGCCGCGATGAAGAAAAACTACCGCGCCGCCAAACTGGACTGTCTGCTCTGCCTGGGCGGCAACGGCACCCACAAGACCGCGAACCTGCTCAGCCAGGAGGGCCTGAACATCATCGGTCTGCCCAAGACCATCGACAACGACATCTACGGCACCGACGTGACGTTCGGCTTCCACACTGCTGTGGACATCGCCACCGAGGTCATTGACCGCATCCACACCACCGCGGGCAGCCACAGCCGCGTCATGTGCATTGAGATCATGGGCAACAAAGCCGGCTGGCTGACGCTGTACTCCGGCATTGCGGGCGGCGCGGACATCATCCTGCTGCCGGAGCTGCCCTACGACATCAAGAAGGTCGCCGCTGCTGTCGAGAACCGCGCCAAGGCGGGCAAGAACTTCTCGATTTTGGCCGTGGCCGAGGGTGCTTTCTCCACCGAGGAGGCCAAGATGAAGCGCAAGGAGTGGACCGCCAAGCGCGCCGAGGCCGGTTACACCACCGCCACAGCCCGCATTGCGAAGCAGATTGAGGAGATGACCGGTGCCGAGACCCGCATCTGCGTGCCCGGCCACATGCAGCGCGGCGGCAGCCCCAGCGCCTATGACCGCGTGCTGGCCACCCAGTTCGGCTCCTACGCTGCCGGTCTCGTGGCGGACGAGCACTACGGCGTGACCGTCGCCATGGTCAACCGCCATGTGACCGCCAACCCGCTTGCCGACATTGCCGGCAAGACCCGCGGCGTGCCCGGCGACTGCGACATGCTGAACGTCGCCCGCGCCATGGGCATCAGCCTGGGCTGATTTTCCCTGTAAATCACAACCGCTCCCCTGCCATTTTCCGGCAAGGGAGCGGTTGTTTTTATTCCAGTTATTCCAGATAAAAATCCCGCAGCGCCTTCAGCCTTGCGGCGTCAAGGCCGAATTCATCGGCAAAGTACGCCTCATAGCTCGGGTAGCGCCGCAAAATTTCGTCGATGGCTCCTGCGCCCATCGGCTCGCTGACGCCCTCGACGGGCAGCAGCAGATCGCGCTCGGCGGCGGGCTTATCCGCCAGGAAGCGCTCAATGATTTCGCGGCGGTAGACATTGGTCAGCATATAATCGGCCAGCGCGTCCGCGCGGGAGACGCCCAGCGCCAGCAGGATCAGCATGGCCCCAATACCTGTGCGGTCCTTGCCGCAGGAGCAGTGGAACAGCACCGGCACGCGGCGGCCCTCCAACAGGGCAAACAGCGCGTGGTAGGCCGGATTGCGGAACGGCATCTCCCGGTACAGAGCGCTGAACCACTCAAAATCGTGCACCGGGCGGCCCACACTGCGCTCAAAGGCTTCCTTTTCCTGCCGCAGACGCTCGATGCCCTGACCGGAAAAGTCCATCTCGGTGCCGTCGGCGTTGCGCATACCGCAGACGCGCTGGTAGTGCGCCCCCGGGACCGCCGGATCGGGGTGCGCAGCGCTCTCCCCTGCACTGCGCAGGTCCAATATTTCCCGCAGGCCCAGCGACGCCAGCCGTGCGTGGTCGGCCTCGCTTTTCAGCAGATCAAGGTTGCCGCCGCGGTAGAGCAGACCGTATTTTACCTGCCGCCCATCCGCCGCGCGGTAGCCGCCCAGCTCACGAGAGTTATTTGCGCCCTCAAATTTTATCTCAGCACCCGGGGAAAACACGACCTGCATGAAACGTCTCCTTTTGTGTTTTTTGTCATTATACCATGGTTCCAAACAGACGGCAAGGCCGCCCCCGTCGCACGGGAGCGGCCTTGTACCGTTTTCTTATTTATTCCTCGACGTACTCCTTCTTGAGCAGGCTCAGGATCACAGCGCCGACGACGCTGCCGACGATCAGGGCAACTACGTAGAGCAGTGCGTGGTCAACCACCGGGAATACGAAGATACCGCCGTGGGGTGCGCGCAGGGCGCAGCCGAACACCATGGAGAGCGAACCGGCCAGCGCGGAGCCGATGATGCAGCTGGGCAGGACGCGCAGCGGGTCAGCGGCAGCATACGGGATCGCGCCCTCGGTGACAAAGCAGAGACCCATAACGTAGTTCACGATGCCGTTGCGGCGCTCGTCGGGGCTCCACTTTTTGGGGCAAAAGGTCGTAGACAGGGCAATCGCAATCGGGGGCACCATGCCGCCGACCATGACCGCGGCCATAACCCCGTAGTTGCCGGAGGCCAGCGCCGCCGTGCCAAAGACGTAGGCCGCCTTGTTGAAGGGGCCGCCCATATCAATGCTCATCATGCCGGCAACGATTGCGCCCAGCAGGATCTTGGACGTGCCGCCCATGGCGTTCAGCCAGTCGGTCATTGCCGTGTTGATGATGCCCATAACCGGGTTGATGCCGCACATGACCGCACCAATAATGAGGATGCCGCCCAGCGGATAGATCAGCATCGGGCGGATGCCGTTGAGGCTGGCAGGCAGCTTCTCGGTGATCTTCTTGAGGAACTGCACGATGCAGCCCGCGGCAAAGCCCGCCAGCAGCGCCGCCAGGAAGCCGCCGGAGATGCCGGTGGTCTCACCGTGGGCAAGGCCGGCAAAGTTCGTACCGTTCATGGCCAGCACGCCGCCCGCAAAGCCGACGGCCAGACCCGGACGGTCCGCAATAGACATGGCGATAAAGCCTGCAAGGATCGGCAGCATATAACCGAACGCCGCACTGCCGACGGTCTTGAAGAACGCCGCCACCGGCGTGTTCATGCCGAAGTTGGACGGGTCAATCGCGTAATCATCCAGCAGGAAGGCCAGCGCGATCATGATGCCGCCGCCCACGACGAAGGGCAGCATGTGCGATACACCGTTCATCAGGTGCTTGTACAGGCTGTGGCCAAAGCTGTCGTTTGCGCCGCCCGCGGCCTGCCGGGTCTTGGCCCCGGCCTCGGCGTGGTAGATGGGAGTTTCGCCGTGGGCAATTTTCTTGATCAGCTCCTCCGGCTTGTGGATGCCATCGTCCACGCGGGCAAACAGCACCGGCTTGCCGTCGAAGCGGGCGGTCTCGACGTTCTTGTCCGCCGCAATGATGATGCCGTCACAGGCGGCGATCTCCTCGGGGGTCAGCACATTCTTGGCTCCGTCGGAGCCGTTCGTCTCGACCTTGGTTGGCAAACCGAGCTTGTCGCCCATCTTGGTCAGGGCCTCAGCGGCCATGTAGGTGTGGGCAATGCCGTTGGGGCAGGCCGTGACGGCCAGCACACGGTAGCCGTTCCGGGGGATCTCCTGTTGGGTGAAACTCTCCTCGCCAAATTGGGCATCCTCCTGGGCGTCGATGGCGTCGAGAAATTCGGCGGGCGTCTTGGCGGCGCGCAGCTTTTCGACGAAGTCGTCGTTCATCAGCATCTGCATCATACGGGCCAGCATGTCAATGTGCAGACTGCCATTCTCCGGCGCGGCAATCGCAAACAGCAGGTCGGTTTTGCCGTCGTCATCGGCGTTGTACTGGACCGGGGTGCTCAGCCGCAGCGCCGCCAGGCTGGGGCGGGTCACGCAGGCCGTGCGGGCGTGGGGCACCGTGATGCCGTTGTCCACGTAGGTGGATGCCTCGGCCTCGCGGGCGTAGAGGGCCTTTTTGTAGGCGTCCTTATCGGTGATATTTCCGTGGGTCGCCTGCAGATCAACGAGCTTGTCAAGGATGGCGGCCTGATCCGGGGCAGCGACATCCAGCGCGATGGACTGCGCAGTGAACAGTTCCGTGATACGCATAGGACAGTTCTCCTTCTTCATTTAAGTAACAATCTTTGCAGGGGCCGGGCCTGCCCGGCCCGCTGCTTTACGGTAAATGGGTGCTGTTGGGAAGGCTGAGAGGCGGCTGCCGTTTTTTACAGGGGTCGATGCAGGCATCCTCCGTTACAGCGCCGCGTCACATCGTTGCCAGCAGTGCGTCAATATCCGCCTTCGTCGCCAGACCCAGGCTGAACGCGGTGGCGCTGCCGCAGGCGGTGCCCAGGCGGAGGGCGGCCTCATAATCGCCGCCGCTCTGCTGGTAACCGGCCACAAAACCGGCCACCATGCTGTCGCCCGCGCCGACACTGTTGACGACCTTGCCCCTGGGGCAGCCGATGCGGTAGACCGTGCCGTGCTCATCCAGCAGCAGCGCACCATCGCCCGCCATGCTGACCAGCACATTGCGCGCGCCCTTGTCCTGCATCATGTGGGCAGCAGCGGCAATTTCCTTATCATTCGTCAGCCTGACGCCCGTGATCTCGCTCAGCTCGTGGTTGTTCGGCTTGATGAGGAACGGCTTGTAGGGCAGCACGTTCACGAGCAAATCGCGCGTGGCATCGACCACGGCGCGGATGCCGCGGCCCTCCAGCCGGGCCAGCAGCCGCTCATAGGTCGTCTGGGCCAGGCTGGCCGGAATGCTGCCCGCCAGCACCAGAATGTCATCCTTTTGCAGGGCGTCGAGCTTTTGCTCCAGCGCCTGCATGGCGGCTTCCGGGATGTCGGGGCCCGCGCCGTTGAGCTCGGTCTCCTGCCCGGCCTTGATCTTGACGTTGATGCGGGTCATACCGTGGTCGAGGTGGACGAAATCGGTTTTCAGGCCCTGCGCAGCCAGGCCGCGCTCCAGCCAGGCACCGGTCTCGCCCGCCACAAAGCCGAGGGCGACGCTCTCGCAACCGAGCTGGGCCAGCACGCCGGACACATTGATGCCCTTGCCGCCCAGCACGCAGTCCTCGCCCCTGGCGCGGTTGACGTCGCCCACCTGCAGCTCACGGTCCAGCCGCACGACATAGTCAATGGCCGGGTTGAATGTCACTGTGTAGATCATTGCTCTGTCTCCTTTACCAGTGTCAGCTGTCTGTATTTTGGGTCAGGGCAGCGGTTCGTCAGGATCGCGCCGCTGTAAATCTCCCCGATGACGGCCGGATAGACCCGGCCGAATTTGCTGTCATCCACCAGGTACCAGGTCTCCCGCGCGCGGCGGACGGCAACGGCCTTGACGGCGGCCTCCTCCGGGTCGGGCGTTGTGAATCCGACGTTCAGCGCCACGCCGTTGGCCCCGATGAACGCCTTGGTGAAATTGAACTGCTGCAGCGCCGTGATGGCCGCCGCACCGATGATGGCCTCTGTCCGGGGGCGCAGCAGACCGCCCGGCACGCAGACGTGGCAGCCTTTTTGTGCCAGCAGCCGCGCGTGGGCGATGCCGTTGGTGACGTAGTGGGCCTCGAGCGCGGGGCCGCTCAGCGCCCGGACCATGGCCAGTGTGGTTGTACCGGCGTCGATGTAGATGAAATCCTCCGCCCGGATCAGGTCTGCCGCGGCCTGCGCGATGCTGCGCTTCTGCCCGACGGCAAGCGCCTCCTTGGCGGCCATCGTCGGCTCATCGGCCAAAAACTGGCCGTCCGGCAGGGTCGCACCGCCGTGGACCTTATTCAAACGGCCCTGCCGCGCCAGCTCGGTCAGGTCGCGGCGGATTGTGGATTCACTGGCGTTAAGTGCCTCGCACAGCTCCTGCACGGTGGCGGTGCGTTTTTCCGCCAGCAGGTTCAGGATCAGGGCAAAGCGTTCCTCGGCTAACATAGGGGTTTGCTCCTTTCCCGGTCTTTGTTTGACCGATTTTGGTGTTTTGTGGATGTTTCTGATTGACTGTAGCTTTATTATAGCAGATTATCCGTCAAAATCAATCAGTTTCGGTCATTTTCACTCACCAAAAATGAAGGGTAGTTTTTGTGCAGGATGTACAAAACAAAAAAGGCTTCCCCCTCGGGGGAAGCTGTCACCGAAGGTGACTGATGAGGGGCGAGTTTGCACAGCAACCCTTTTACGGGCAATCACGGCAAGCTCGCCCCTCATCCGGCCTACGGCCACCTTCCCCCAAGGGGGAAGGCATGATACGTTTCAGATAAATTTCCCCGTCCTGCTCTCCGGGTTCCGCTTCACCTCGGCGGGGGTTCCGCAGGCGACGACACGTCCGCCCTCCTCACCGCCGCCGGGTCCCATGTCGATGAGATAGTCCGCGCTGCGGATGACGTCGAGGTCATGTTCAATGACGATGACCGTCGCGCCGTTTTCGATCAGGGTTCGGAACACGCCCAGCAGCGTGCGCACGTCCAGCGGGTGCAGGCCGATGGTCGGCTCGTCAAAGACAAACACTGTGTCATGCTGGGCCCTGCCCATCTCGCTGGCCAGCTTCAGCCGCTGTGCTTCACCGCCGGACAGGCTCGGCGTTTCCTCGCCCAGCGTCAGGTAGCCAAGGCCCAGATCCTGCAGCACTTTTAAGCGCTGTGTCACCAATTTTAAGTCTGTACAGACGGTCAGCGCCGTGTTGATGTCCATGTCCATGAGCTGCGGCAGCGTACAGGTCCCGCCGTGCCTGTTCTCGTGCCGCACGGCGTCGGCGTCGCGGCTGTAGCGGGAGCCGCGGCACCCGGTACAGGGAATTTCCACATCGGGCAAGAACTGCACGTCCAGACTGATGACGCCGGTGCCGTCACAGACCGGGCAGCGCAGCTTACCTGTGTTGTAGGAGAAGTCGCCCGCCTTGTAGCCCAGCCGTTTGGCATCGGGCGTGCGGGCAAAGACCTTGCGCAGCTCGTCGTGTACATTAGCGTAGGTCGCCACGGTGGAGCGCACGTTGATGCCAATCGGCGTTGCATCGATGAGCTTTACCTGCGCGATGCCGTCGGCTTCTACGGCCCTTACGTGGGGCGGCAGCGGCTTGCCCGCCGTCTGCGCCGCCAGCGCCGGGACAAGGCTTTCCAGAATCAGCGTCGTCTTGCCGGAGCCGGACACACCCGTGACAACGGTCAGCCGCCCCTTGGGAATGTCCACCTCCAGCGGCTTGACCGTATGGATGGCGTCCGTCGAAAGATGGATGCGCCCCTCAGCAAACAGCTCCGCCGCCGGGCGGTTCCGGGGCGCAGCACTCCCCTGCCCGCCCAGAAACGGGCCGATTTGGGACGCCGGGTTCCCGGCCAGGTCGGCCACCGTGCCCTCGGCAATGACGTGCCCGCCGCCCGCACCGGCCTCGGGGCCCATCTCGATGAGCCAGTCCGACTCCGCCAGCACCTGTGTGTCGTGATCAACGAGCACCACCGAGTTGCCGTCGGCGATCAGGTCGTGCATGACGCCGTTCAGGCCGACAATGTTGGAGGGGTGCAGCCCGATGGACGGCTCGTCCAGCACGTACAAAACGCCCGTGGTGCGGTTGCGCACGGCGCGGGCCAGCTGCATCCGCTGGCGCTCACCGGTGGAAAGCGTTGACGACGCACGGTCCAGCGTCAGGTAGCCGAGCCCCAGATCCAGCAGCCGACGCGCGGTCTCGCGGAACGAGGCGCAGATGCTCTCGGCCATGGGGCGCATCTCGGGCGGCAGGCTGGCGGGCACGCCGTCCACCCAGCCGCAGAGTGCTGTCAGCGTCATCCTGCACGCCTCATCCAGCCCGATGCCCCGCAGCCGCGGCGCACGGGCGGCCTCTGACAGGCGCGAGCCGCGGCAGTCCGGGCAGGTATCCACGCGCAGGAATTTTTCCACCCGCTTCATGCCCTTCTCGTCCTTGACCTTGGCCAGGGCGTTCTCCACCGTGTAGACCGCATTGTAATAGGTAAAGTCCAGTTCCCCGGCCTCGGGCGTGCTTTTGGCTTTGTAGAAGATATGCTTTTTCTCCGCCGGGCCGTTGAAAACGATGTCTCTTTCCCTGTCGGTCAGTTCACGGAACGGCACATTGGTGCGCACGCCCATGGCGCGGCAGACGTCGGTCATGAGCGACCACATCAGGCTGTTCCACGGCGCGACGGCCCCGTCGTCAATGCTGATGCTCTCGTCAGGCACAAGCGTGGCACGGTCCACGGTGCGGACCAGGCCCGTGCCGTCGCAGGTGCGGCAGGCGCCCTGGCTGTTGAAGGCCAGTTCCTCCGCCGACGGCGCACGCACAAGTGCGCCGCATTCCGGGCAATAAATCGGCTGCTCGGCGGCGACGTTCAGCGTTGGCGGCACGTAATGGCCGTTGGGGCAGCGGTGGCTGGCCAGGCGGGAGAACATGAGCCGCAGACTGTTCAGCAGCTCGGTACCCGTGCCGAAGGTGCTGCGGATGCCCGGCACACCGGGCCGCTGGTGCAGCGCCAGCGCGGCGGGGACGTAAAGCACCTCATCCACCTGCGCCTTGGCGGCCTGGGTCATGCGGCGGCGGGTGTAGGTGGACAGCGCGTCAAGGTAGCGGCGCGAGCCCTCGGCATACAGCACGCCGAGTGCCAGCGACGATTTGCCCGACCCGGACACGCCCGCAATGCCGACGATTTTGTTTAAGGGAACATCGACATCAATGTTTTTCAGGTTGTGTACCCGCGCACCGCGGATTTTTATTGCGTCAATCATAGTACCTCACACAAACAGCTCGATCACAAACACCAGCACACAGCAAATGACCGGCACAGGGAAAAGCCCTGCATTCCCGCGCAGAACACCTTGCGGCAGAGCTGTGTTGTTTTCCCTGTCCCGATAGCTTCCTTGTGTTTCATTATAGCGCAGGCACAGGGCAAAAGAAAGGGCGGGCCGCAAAAATGTTGCCGTGCCGCTGCAATCTTGACGCCCGCTCCCTCGTACTTTACAATGAATACGAAAGGGGTTTTTACCATGTCCCGTGATTCCATCAAGATGGTTGCCATGCTCACCATGCTTATCAACCACATCGCGAACGTCTTTCTGCCCGCCGGGCAGCCGCTGACAAATCTGTGCCTCTGCATCGGCTACTTTACCGCCGTGACGATGTGCTTTTTTCTCGTCGAAGGCTACGGCTGCACCCGCTCCAAACGCCGCTACGCCGGGCGGCTGCTGGGGTTTGCCGTGCTGGCGCAGCTGCCATATCAGCTGGCCTTTCCGGCAAACGGCATTGCCGGGTTTGTGCAGTTCAACATGCTGTTCACGCTGCTGCTCTGCTTTCTGGTGCTGCTGGTGCAGGAGAAGATCCGGGACCGCGTGCTGCGCGGCGTCTGCATCGTGCTGCTGATCTGCGCATCGCTGTTCTGTGACTGGGCGCTGCTGGCCCCGGTGTTCACGCTGCTGTTTGCCTGGGCCGGGGGGAACCGAACGCGGCAGAAAGTCGCGTTCGGCGCGGCGGCGCTGCTCTACGGCGGCATGGCCGGGCTGGGCAGCGGGCAGGTGTGGGAGGCCGTCGGCTGCGCTGTGCCGATCCTTGTCTCCGCGTTTATGATCCTGTACCTGTACAATGGCCGGCGCGCCGCCCGCGGGCGCACGTTTTACAAGTGGTTCTTCTATGCCTTCTACCCCGCACACCTGCTGGTGCTGGGGCTGCTCCGCCTGGCTGTATGATTTTTGCCGCGCCGGGACTTGACGCCCGCACCGCTTGTGTATTATAATGGATAAGTTATAAGAACGAGGTGTTGCGCAGTTGGTAGCGCGCGTGGTTTGGGACCACGAGGCCGCAGGTTCGAGTCCTGTCACCTCGACCATCGGAATGCGCCGCAGATTCATTGAAATCTGCGGCGCTTCTGTTATTCGGTACACACGTAGGGCAATACCGCATAATTCTAAGTGCCGATACGGCGAGCGAGGCGCGGCAGCTGCTAAGCCAAAAGCGCAGATAATACTTTGTGTATTATCGAGCATTTTGGCAACGCAGATGCCGTGCCGCAGCCGCCGGAGCGGTGCTTAAGCCGTAAGGCGGGAATTATGCGGTGTTGCCTTAGGAATGTTCTTCGGCTTTCTCTGCCAAAAGGCGCTGCCGCGGTTCATTTTTTTGTTGTCTTTTCCCCACAAAAAGGCTATAATAATCTCAAATTTTGCATAGCATAGGAGGGGTCGTCTTGGAGCGGATCAAACGGCATCTGCGCAGCGCGGCGGGGTATCTGGCAGTGTGCGCCAAGTGGCTGGTGCTGGCAGCGCTGGTGGGCTGCGTGGTGGGCCCGTTGGGCGGCGCGTTCGGGCTGGCGCTCAACTGGGCCAACGCCACCCGCGGCGCGCACCCGTGGCTGCTTTACCTGCTGCCCGTTGCCGGTCTTGTTATCGTATTTTTGTATCACCGCTTTGACCCGGATGGCGGCGGCTCTACGAACCAAATCTTCGTATCCGTGCGGGAGCACAAGCCGCTGACACTGCGCACCGCGCCGCTCATCTTTGTTTCCACCGTCGCCACGCATCTGTTCGGCGGGTCCAGCGGGCGCGAGGGCGCGGCTCTGCTGCTGGGCGGCAGCGTATCCGGGCAGCTCGGCAGGGCGCTGCGCTTAGAAAACCGTGACTGCCGCTTAATGACGATGTGCGGCATGGCGGGCGCGTTCTCGGCCATCTTCGGCACGCCGCTGGCCGCAACGATCTTCACGCTGGAGGTCGTCGATGTCGGCTCCATGCAGTACGCGGCACTGCTCCCCTGTCTGGTGTCGGCGCTGCTGGGCGTTTTCATCAGCGGCAAAATGGGACTGGCGCCCGAGGCGTTCGTCTTACAGGCCGAGGCTGCCCCTACGCCGGACAATCTCGTCCGCGTTATCATCCTGGGTGCGCTGCTGGCCGCGCTGAGTATCTTCTTCTGTGAGCTGCTCCACGTCACGCCGAAGCTGTACCGGAAATTCTTCCCGAACATCTACCTGCGCGTCGCCGCGGGCGGCGTGCTCATTATCGCCTTGACAAAGCTGCTGGGCACCACCGACTACAACGGCGCGGGCGCGGCAGTCATCGAGGCCGCCATCGACGGCGAGGCCGTTCCCTACGCCTTCCTTTTAAAGATGCTGTTCACCGCGCTGACCCTGGGCGCAGGCTTCAAGGGCGGCGAGATTGTGCCGATCTTCTTCACCGGCGCGACGTTCGGCTGTGTGGCCGCGCCGCTGCTGGGTCTGCCGCCGCAGCTGGGCGCCGCGCTGGGCATGGTTGCGCTGTTCTGCGGCTGCACCAACAGCCCGCTGGCTTCCATCTGCCTTGCCATCGAGGTATTCGGCGGACAGTGCGTCTCGCTGTTTGCGCTGGCATGCGCGGTTTCCTACATGCTGTCGAGCTATTTCAGCCTTTACCGCGAGCAGCACTTCCTGCATTCCAAGCTGCGCATCGTCGGCGTGCAGCGGGTACACGGCCACTGGTCCGAGACGGACGCCGCACACCTGACCACAAACGACGACGGCGAAAATTAGAAAATTAGAAAACCGGAAAATTGGTTGCAGGAACGCTGTTTTCATGCTATAATAAACTGTTACGGAGGAAATGGCGCACTATGAATACACTTACCTTGGAAAAGCACTGCTGGGCCGAAATCGATTTGACGGCCCTGCGTGAAAATTATGAATATATCCGCCGCACCGTAGGCGGGCCGGTCTGCGCCGTCGTCAAGGCGGACGCCTACGGCCACGGCGATAACGTCATCGCCCGCGTTCTGCAGGAGGCCGGTGCTGCGGGCTTCGCGGTCAGTTCCCTTGGCGAAGGGCGGCACCTGCGCCGCGGCGGCATCACAACGCCCATCCTGATTCTGGGCTACGCCGACCCCACCTATGCGGCTGTGCTGGCTGCCAACGACCTGATCACCACCTGCTATTCGACCGAATACGCACAGGCGCTCTCCGCTGCCGCCGTCAAGGCGGGCGTCAAGGTTAAGGTCCACCTGAAGATCGACACCGGCATGGGCCGCATCGGCTTTGCGGTGCGTTCCGGCTTTGCGGAGACCATCCGCGAGCTGGAGGCTCTCTACGCCCTGTCCGGGCTGGACATCTGCGGCGTCTTTCAGCACTTTGCGGTGGCGGACAGCGTCGAGCCCGACGACGAGCGCTACACCGACGAGCAGCACGCGCTGTTCGCGCAGGTCGTGGAGCGGCTGCGTGCGGACGGCTGCCCCGTCGGCACGGTACACTGCGCCAACTCTGCCGCACAGCTGCGCCACCCCGAGTGGCGGCACGACATGACCCGCGCGGGCATCATCCTGTACGGGCTTGACCCCAGCAATGAGGTACACTTCCCCGCCCTGCAGCCCGTCATGTCGCTGAAATCCGTCGTGACCTTTGTCAAGGAGCTGCAGCCCGGCCAGAGCGTCAGCTACGGGCGCACCTTTACCGCCGATAAGCCGATGCGCGTCGCCACAGTCTGTGTGGGCTACGCTGACGGCTACCCGCGGATGCTGTCCGGCGGGCCGGACCGGGGCGTCATGGTCATCCGCGGCCAGCGGGCCCCCGTGGTCGGGCGCGTCTGCATGGACCAGACAATGGTCGATGTGACGGACATTCCCGGCGTGAAGATGGGCGACGAGGTCACGGTCTTTGGCCCGGACGGCGGCGACACGGCTGACACGATTGCCGCCAAGACACAGACCATCAACTACGAGGTCGTGTGCGGCCTTGCCCGCCGCGTGCCCCGCGTATATAAGGAAAACGGCAAGATCTGCGAGATCTGGAACAATTTGGAGGAAACCTGATGGCCCGCAAGAACATCCGCAACTTTTGCATTATTGCCCACATCGACCACGGCAAGTCCACTCTGTCGGACCGTATGCTGGAGCTGACCGACAGCGTCGACAAGCGCACCATGACCGACCAGGTGCTGGACGACATGGACATCGAGAAGGAGCGCGGCATCACCATCAAGGCCCGCGCCGTCACGATGCGCTACAAGGCCGACGACGGCGAGACCTATGAGTTCAACCTCATCGACACCCCGGGCCATGTGGACTTCCAGTACGAGGTCAGCCGCAGTCTGGCCGCCTGCGAGGGCGCAGTCCTCGTCGTCGACGCCAGCCAGGGCGTTGAGGCGCAGACGCTGGCGAACTGCTATCTGGCACTGGACCACAATCTGGAGGTCGTGCCGATTTTGAACAAGATCGACCTGCCCAGTGCCGACCCTGATGCCGTGGCGAAGGAGGTCGAGGACGTCATCGGCCTGCCCTGCATGGAGGCACCGCGCGTCTCGGCCAAGCTGGGCATCGGCGTCAAGGAGGTGCTGGAAAGCGTTGCGCGGGATATCCCCGCCCCCACCGGCGACCCCGACGCACCGCTGAAGGCGCTGATCTTTGACTCCATCTACGACAGCTACAAGGGCGTCATCGTCTACGTCCGCATCTTTGAGGGCACGGTCAAGCCCGGCGACACCATCCGCCTGATGAGCACCGGCGCGGAGTTCCAGCTGGTGGAAGTCGGCCACATGGGCGCAACGAGCCTGACCCCCTGTGACAAACTCGAGGCCGGCGAGGTCGGCTATCTGACGGCCAGCATCAAGACCGTGCGCGACACCCGCGTCGGCGATACCGTCACGCTGGCCGCCAACCCCACACCGGAGCCGATGCCCGGCTTCCGCACGGTCACGCCGATGGTGTTCTGCGGCATCTACCCCGCCGACGGCGCGGACTATCCCGACCTGAAGGACGCGCTGGAGAAATTGCAGCTCAACGACGCGAGCCTGACCTTTGAGCCGGAGACGAGTGCCGCACTGGGCTTCGGCTTCCGCTGCGGCTTTCTGGGCCTGCTCCACATGGAGATCATCACCGAGCGTCTTGAGCGCGAGTTTGACCTTGACCTTATCACGACGACGCCGGGCGTCCAGTACCGCCTGACGCTGACCGACGGCACGGTGGAGGTCATCGACAACCCCTCCGCCTACCCCGACCCGACCCGCATCGTCAAGCAGGAGGAGCCGTTCGTCAACGCGCACATCTACACGCCGAACGATTACGTCGGCCCGCTGATGGACCTGTGCCAGACGAAGCGCGGCGTGCTGGTCGACATGAAGTATATGGACGAAACGCGCGTTGACCTGCATTACCTGATCCCGCTGGGCGAGATCGTCTACGACTTCTTTGATGCCATCAAGTCCCGCAGCCGCGGCTATGCCAGCTACGACTACGAGTGGGAGGGCTGGCACGAGAGCAAGCTCGTCCGTCTGGACTTTTTGCTCAACGGCGAGGTCGTCGATGCCCTGTCGATGATCGTCTTTGCAGACAACGCCTACGCGAAGGGCCGCCGCATCTGCGAGAAGCTGAAGGAGAACATCCCCCGCGCGCTGTTTGAGATCCCGGTGCAGGCGGCTGTGGGCGGCAAGGTCATTGCCCGCGAGACGGTCAAGGCCATGCGCAAGGACGTGCTGGCCAAGTGCTACGGCGGTGACATCACCCGTAAGAAGAAGCTGCTGGAAAAGCAGAAGGAAGGCAAAAAGAAGATGCGCCAGCTGG
>OGIE01003793.1_pt1 | contig 15511 bp, 10 predicted proteins | sample 1571581 | NCBI WGS metagenome assembly OGIE01 (sample SAMEA2582021, study PRJEB24529) | metagenome | biome: Human gut stool | place: China | collected 2011
ATAATCCTGTATTTTTCAAACTCAGATTCAGCAAACTCTTTGGCATATTCGGCAGAAACTTTTCCGCTATCCTGTAATATCGGGCCATCAAATAAATTGATGAATTTGTCTATTCGCCTTGCCCAATCTTCCATTGTCATAGGAATATGACGCTTAGCCATACTTTCTGCCATATCAAGGAATGCATTGACCATTCTGCCCATTTCTTCCAATTCTTTTTCTCGCAAATAGTTCTTTGCTACTGACACATCTATTTTGACAATTTTTCCATTCGGAGCATTCTCCCATGTGGTCAATCCCATGTGTTCTTTATCTGCATTGGCCCGTTCTACAATCAGTTCCGCAGCCGTATGTCCATGAACTGCATAGTGCATCTTGTTCTGAACCTTTTTGAAAAATAGGCGTGTAGTCGGTGCATCCTTGTTATAGTCTATTGCCGTAGCATAGATATCCGTGAGCTTCTGATAAAAACGACGCTCACTCAGCCTTATCTCCCTTATTTCGGCAAGCAAATGTTCAAAGTAATCCATACCTAAGAAAGCCCCGTTCTCCATTCTCTTGTGATCAAGCACATAACCACGGATAGCAAACTGACGAAGCACAAACGTACACCACTGTCGGAACTGGGTGGCACGAACAGAATTGACTCTATATCCAACACTGATAATGGCATCAAGATTATAGAACATCGTTTGATAATTCTTCCCGTCTGCGGCAGTTGCCGAGTTTTTCTCGGTAACTGAATCTTTGACAAGTTCCCCGGATGCAAATATATTCTTTAAGTGCAGTCCAATATTGTCAGTAGAGCAATCAAAAAGCTGCGCCATAGCCTTTTGTGTCGCCCAAATGGTCTCATTCTTATACATCACCTGAATCCCATCCTCTTGACCTTCAAGTATAAAGATGAGAAACTCAGCCGTGCTATTTCGTATCACTATATTTTGCGCCATAATTATAAGGTATTCCTGTCCATAACTTAATAATGTTCAGTTGTAGTCTATTGCGTACCACCTTTCTTACCCAAATCCTCGATAGTTTTTATTGACAACAGATAATCGTGTTCCACATCGCTGATGGTGCGTTGCTTGTATTTGCGGTACTCATTGGTGGCGTGTTCCATCGCATCTTCATGAGAAACACTTCCCGAACCTTGCAAAAGTTTTTCTCCAGACATTGTCAGAATCCTATCCAAATAGGCAGCCCAATCGTTCATGGTCATCGGTTGTTCACGCTCTGCCTGTCGCTCAGCAAAATCTAAATATCCTGAAACCAATTGTCCCATGGCACGAAGTTCTTTGTCGTCCAGATAGTTCTTTGCGGTCTTGGCCTCCATCAATGTAGGATGATTACCCTTGAATGTCAACAACCCCATAAAATCTTTTTCTGCATCAGCCCGTTCAACGATAAGCTCCGCTGCCGTATGCCCGTGAATCGCATAATGTATCTTGTTCTGAACTTTCTTGAAAAATTCCTGTGACACGGAAGCCCTTGGGTCATAATCGATACTGGTGGCATATATTTCAAGCACCTGACGATACATCACCTTTTCTGTGGCCCGGATATCCCTGATTCTTTCCAAAAGTTCCTTCCAATAGCCTCCACCTCCCAGTTTCTTCAACCGTTCGTCATCAAGCGTAAAGCCCTTTACCATATACTCCTTTAACCGCAGAGTTGCCCATTGGCGGAACCGGGTCGCAATGATGGAGCGGACACGATAACCGAGAGCAATTATCATATCTAAATTGTAGAAAGTCATTTCTCGCTCTACTTTTCTGCCTCCTTCCTCCCGAACCTGTCGGAAATTCCGACAGGTTGCTTCTTTATCCAACTCCCCTTCTTCATATATATGCTTTATATGCTCAACAACGTTGGTTCTGGAAGTCTGATAAAGTTCGCACATCTGAGCCTGCGTAAGCCACAGCGTCTCATCTTCGAGCTTCACATCTATTTTTGTCTGCCCGTCACTGGCAGTGTATATGATTACTTTGTTCTGTTCGTCCATGTGCTTTATTATTTAAGCGTTTTACCTATTGAGGTTATTAAAAACAGATTCAACTTGGGTTCTTAAACTCTATTAAAAAATACAAGGCAGGAATGTCTTTAAACTTTGCAAGATATGCCTCTGCATCATTAAAATCCACTCCTCTTCTCCAATTATCTGACCTTATTTGCTCCCAATCAGTTTCTTTGTCAAACAATCTAATTTCTGCTCCCATACTGTTAAAAATGCGAGCAATTCTATTTACTATCACTTCTACTTCTTGTACATAAATTGAATTTTTAATATTTATGTTTTTATGAAGCATAATCACTGTTCCATCTTTAGATTCTCTTTCAAACATGTGATTAAAATATCCGAAGTATTTGTGTGCTGCTTTTAACTGTGTAATTGTATATTCAGAGTGATTTTCTGTATGAAGCACTTCTTTTTGTTCGTAATCATTACGAATTTCACCAAAATACTCTCTTGCTGTTTTTTTATTATCATTTATTGCCTTGTCAAATTGCTCTATAAACTCATCTATTGAATACACCTGAGTTTCAACATTAAAAAGACGATATAAAATTTTGCTTTTATCACGCACTCCTTCATCATCGCTAACAATGCAATCACAATATGTTCCAAAGAAACTATGAAAACTATCAGTTTGCATGTTTCGGATTTTAACTTTCTTCCGTGGTTCCTTACAAATCCCTAATAAATCAAGGAGAGTATAAGATAAAAAATATACCATGCCAAAACCTAAAAATGACATTCCTAACTGATTTGATACAGCCTTAATGAGATTAATGAAGGACAAACCTAACGGAGATGATGACAACTGGTCATTAAAAACCCTGTCACCATCCGCTGTAATCTTTGTAGGATTATAATTTTCCATAGCAACATCTCTCATTGCTTTATACGTATCCTTTTTATCATAAAGATTGGCCATGATAAATTTAAGGAATGAAGAAAACTCATCTTTATTCACATTAAGTTCATTCGTATGTATAGGAGTCCTCTTTGTTATCCAATCTAATTCAAGTTCTCCTTTCAAGTCTTTAATGGACAAATCAATAGCATTATTAATGAAATCATATTGCTCTTTGGGTATTTGTGACAAATCAAAATTATCCAGCCAAGACAATTGTTGTGTATTTACAAAATGACTGAAAGCCGAGCGAGGGGATTCGTTCGCTACAACAATATTCGAATCTTTGCATATCAAACAATTTTCCCCTACAACGGATTGCATGAAATCCATTTCTTTGTATTTTATATCAGTACTGTCTTGTTGAAGATCCAATAGATGAGCATCTGAAAATAAAAAAACGAAATCATCTTTATGAGACAGTATTTTATCTCGTAAAATAATATATTTTTCCTCTTTGGCATTGAATAGATAGCTAAAAAGCTGTTTGTCAAAATATATGGTTACCATAATAAAGCATCAATTTTGTAAATTATTAATAATGCTATCATTTTGAATTAGTCCGTCACTTTCTTAATACTATTCCGTTTTTCTATATTCTTTGGCATAATTTAAATTATCACCTTCGCAATTATTCATTCGATTTGCCATAACTTTCAACGGGTTCTGCCACCATGCTATATTCTTCTTCAATCGTCTCGTATGATTTGATTCTTCTGTCCTCAAGATAGATATGGCAAAGCGTGTATTCCAAAGCTGCTAAAGTCTGTTGGCGGATTTTTGGTTTCAGCTGACATTCCCAAATCGTGATACAATGCCAGCCCATAGCAGCAAGCTGGCATTGTTCTTTTTTATCTCGTTCCTTATTCCTTCCTATCTTGTTTGACCAAAAATCTATGTTGGTTTTAGGTAAACGGAAATATTTGCAATTATCATGACCATGCCAAAAGCAGCCGTTCACAAAAATGACCGTCCGGTATTTGCGAAGCACCAAATCGGGATGACCGGGAAGGCGTGGATGATTTAGCCGATAGCGGAAGCCACGGCTAAAAAGGAACTTTCTCACTATCATTTCAGGTTTTGTATCCCTTCCATGTATAGCTGCCATATTACGATGACGTTGTTCTTTGGTCAATCTATCCATATCAGTACATTAGATGAAATATCTGTAATCGTACGTTCTACCATCGTAATGTCCCAATAATTGTCCAACATTGCGCCAATGTACTAGACGTATCAATTGTAGCTGGAAATTTTGTATAAAAATTAAAGGAATTCCAATTCATTTTAGTAAACCCAAGAATTTCCTTAACTATTGTTTGCATCGAACCATTACCATGATATTTAGCTATTCTTAAAGGCGAAGGTATGCCCCGTCCTCCAGGGAAGTAATTTCTATCTTGCCTTACTGAGTCTATAGTTCCATGTGTCCACAGCAAACATTCATATTGGGAGACGGGGAAACAAATTCCTCGCATAACCGGATAACTAGCATTGACAGGATATCCATTGTTTAAATATTGGTCAATACATTTTATGGAATCTTCCATTGTTATCGTTATCAAATCTATATTTTTGATTCCTGCATGAGACAAAGCATCGGTTATACCTTTAATTTCTTCTTCTTTGAACGGTGTTCTTTTATGTACAACCACTCTTTGAGGCATCCTATCCATAGACTTCACAAATAATTCTTGAACATTGATACCTAACTTGTATGCTTCTTCATAAGACAGATAAGGATTATTCTTCCTATCTAAAATAGGATTGTCTATTTTTGATAATTTGTATCTTAATCCTTGCCCCTTGGAATTATATATATGGCTACATCCTACAACAATGTTCGTTTTACCATTTGCTTCCTTCTTGACACTATATCCAATGCCAGCATAAGCTGTATCTGCGTCCAAATCAGATAAAGTCCACGGCGTTCGCATCGATTTGACAAACAAAGCTAATGAAAGCCACCAATATATTTGGTTTTTCATGTAGGTATTGAATATTGTTTTTTCCTCAACAAATTGTGTGGTAAATTCATACTGAGCCGCATATGCTTTTATATAGCTGTGCATGTCAAAAGTTTCACCATCTTTTTTGAAAGAGCGATGGCGTTCCCATGCTTTAGGAATAAAAATAACAACGATAATATTCGGATTGTTATTGGCAATTTTATGGGCAAATTTACATATGTTTTGCGCCAAACCTACAGAATCTTGTTGTATCTCACGACAGCTAATCCATAAATTAGAATTAACTGCAGGTATATCCAGCGAAGCTGAATAGATTTGCTCAAAACCTATATATGGCTGCAAATAATCTGTTTTTGGAGCTGTTACATTTCCATTTAGGCCATTAAGAAAATCCCGAAATTGATTTGTATAAGTACTCGGACAGATTACGCCAATTTTAACATTAGTATTAAAACTGGATTGGAATTCATAATCATATGGATTGTTTTGTAGAAGCCCTCTCATCGGATTAGTATCGTGGATTATTTTTCGAGATGTCTTACTACAAAAGTCAAGATTTGGTTCAGATATATAAACCCCAGAATATACTATTTTTTTATCAACAAACTGAGTTTGAGGTATAAGACCTTTTTCCGTATAGTCTACCGCAACCAATCCTCTATTATTGCTTATTTTAAAATTGAAATTATAACCACTATTTAATGGATAATCAAATGCACGCTGATGCCCATTAAAAAGAATTTGTTCCCAAATAGAGATAATCTCATCATATTGAGTATTATGTTTTTTGTCAAGATATTCCGACATTAGATTCTTACGTCTGTCACTAGTGATATTTTCATCTTTAAAATACAATGTTGGAACAACAGACATAAGGGAATAATTCTTATTGTCCAAAAATACAATATCTATTTTTATTGCTTCGTAAACATCTTTATAATTTCCGAATTGGCGTGTTTTATCCCAAATCAAACGTTTGGAAATAACCGCTTCTTTACCACAACTAGAAGATAGTCCACAAATCAAAGTTTTGATTATGACAGATTTCAGTGTCTGATTACCCTTCAATTCGTTAATTGATAATGGAAAACGAGATATACTATCCTCTTTAAGACAATCGGAAAAGGCTTGATGTATATGCTCTGAATAACCAAAAGCAAATACTTTCCCCTTATAAGGGATAGCAATAATATCCTTCCCTTTCATTCTGCTCTTGAGAAAATTCCACGGTGTCTCATTTTGAGGAAAAGCAATCTCAAAAGTAAATATATCAGAAGGAATAGAAAGCGGATACAGATTTGTTTTAATACACCCGCTTGAATTCAATCTGTTCAAAGCAAATGGTGTAATTGAAATCTCCGTGTTTGCTTCTTCCAGTATCTTATGAATTTCTTGGTATTTATCTTGCTCATCATTATATGTGGAAAGGAGTATAGATATCATTGTCTTGTCAAAACCATCCGTTTCAACAAATACAGCCTCTCTTCCTGCATTTCTAGCGGCAGCAAGTAAGCTCTTAACGTCTTCATTTATAAATGAGCCATATCCACACCAATATAAACGGCCTGCCCCCGGATGACTAAAAGCTTCAGTCAATGCTTCCATCAAAGACTTATCTCTTCCACTGTATCCGATTACTATTAGATTTTTGTCTACAAAGTATTCTTTAAGTCTATGTTTAAATGTATCCTGTTGAGAATCTAGTTCTGTAGCAGTATTCTTAAGTTCAGAATATTTATAATCACCATGTAAGGCAACATATAATAACTCTTGGCTATTTTCAGTGCGATGAATACGTTCAGGATTGTCTAAATTTACATTTATTGGAGTTATGTTAGCCTGATGAGCCGCCCTTTCAACTAGTCCATCAAAATTTGTAGTCCAAACAGATTTTAAGACTCTATATTTATGCAATAAGCACAAAAGTTTATATCCAATATTCGGATTCTTATCGAAACATAGACTCTCAAAATATCTTGTTCTATCGCCAGACAATGGGAATGCTTTTTCTGCATAGAAAACATATTCTTCATCAGATTTTTCTATTGGATAACCTCTTTGCTCATTAAGCCATGTCTGAATTTTTTTCCTGCAACAGTCAGAATGTATATCAAGAAATGCTTCATTTGTCGGGTTGTTTGTTACATATATAAGTTTTTTCCAATCCCAAATACAATCTTCCGCAGATTGGACACCTGATGTAATGGACGCACCTGCTCCTAATAAGAACGCAAATGAGCCATTCTTACTTTGTTTGAAAGATCTTAAAAAAGCATCAAAATCCATTCTGAATTGTTTTTCCTCCATTGTCTTAAATCCTTTGTTCGTATAATTCCACCATCAAATCATTGGAAATCAATTCTCCAGGCTGCATTTTTATGCGATATATGGGAGTTCGATTACTGCCCAATGAAATAAAGGAGGACAGATTCAACTTTAAGCATAGCTTTCCGTTCCTAGTGCCAAAATATACTTTCTCCACTTTATAATAACCGTCAATCTCTCCGCCAACCATAGGCAAGAAATACCTGACATCCATCACATTGATAGATGTCGGTATCTTCTCCATAGTATATGTCTTTGCGGTATGATTATCATAATCGGAATAATTCGCATCTGTTTTTCGTACTAATCCTGTCAGAATATTCTTAATCTCTTGTTTAGGCTGTTGAGTCAAAGTGCCGATATTGTCAATGCTATCGATATGGAACTCCGTTTCAAGTTCAAACGGATCACTGACATAGAAATGTGTCTGTAAAGTTTCCAAAAGCTCTTTACTTTGAGCCGTTTCCCTTTTTATCGTTGCTGATTTTATTTTGAGAGAGTTCCATATATCGGAATCTTCATCCTTCATCAGAGCAAGAATCAGATAATTACTGTCACTTTTCGGGCGATACAATTTACCGTTCAGCCGTTGGAAATTATCCTGAATGAACTGATAGCAATCCATGCCATCTCGTGGTTGCAGAGTTCTGAATGTATACAGTTGGTTGAGAGTGCTTTGAATCTTATTTCTGAATTCTTTGCGGACATACTCTCTCCATATCGCTTGCGCACTCTTATTGTTGCGACCATACAACGATACGATGTACAAAAAGTTAACATCATAGTGGCACAACAGCAGCGTGTCCCTGTCAAACAGGCGATTTTCAAATTGGCGGTTCAACTGTACTCCACCGTCCTGTGCTTTCAATTCCTTATCATCAAAGGACAGAAATTTGCTTCCTCCCACCTTTTTATTGGGAATCCGAGCACTGATAAAGAAATTGGGGATGGGATTATATCCTTCAGTCAATGTATCCCTTAACTGAGGATGCTCTCCGTTACCGTCACCGTCCAAAAACAGATTCATGTTCCACTGAATGACATTTCTGGCGTATGTATATTGCTTGTATATTGATTTGTCGCCAAGCTGTGTCCTGTCATTCTTGGAACGCTTGTAATATTTGCTATCCCCAATGTAATAGGTAAGTTCAGACGTCAAATCGGATTGTTCAATCAGGCCTTGACCGACAAACATATGGTCAACTAACTTGCCGTCTCTTTGTTCCGTCAGTTCTTTTGGCAGATTTTGCTTGTCATTACCACTTACCAGAGTGTCAATCATGACTTCAAAAATGTGCTCGAAATCTTTTGCCAGCAAATAGTCCTCCGACTGCCTGTTCATCGCAATCTTATACTCCCTGTCAAAGAAAGCGTAACACAAATCCCATATCCGAAGAGCCTTGTCCGAGAAATACTTATACTTGATTTGTTTCAGTCTTCGACATCCAAAATTCCTGCCTATATAGGACTTCTTCAACTTCTCGCAGCTGATAAGAGGATACTGGATATTGATTTCAAAAGAGAAACCATGTGTTTCTCGAATGTAATTCAATATGGAGAAATATATGACAAGCAGCTCTTCGTCAAAATTCACCATTTTCTTCCTGTTTACCGGCTCGATGTAAACAGGGCTTCCATTTTGTATGATGGCTTGTGCTGAAGCTATGGTCTTGTTCCAGTTGATTTTATTATAACCGGAATGTACGTTCTTGGCCACAAATGTAAAATAGTCCTGATTGTTTCTGTTGAAATCTCTCAGTGCTATTATCACATCAAGTAATGTATTGTGCTTCTGTTTTCGTCCTCTGCTTTCGGACTGATATTCCTTGCTTTCAAGTATATTGTCGTTGTGAGATTGTTTATATACGCTTATTGTCCGGTATATCCAAATCGAAAGAGTGGACAGAAACTCCTTGTATTCCTTGCAGCCCTCTTCTGTAAACTTGGCTTTTACCGTATCGGACTCAAAGTCTATTATTTCCTGTGGCGAAGCACCGAATATCGTATCATCGCCACTATCCTCATTTATCTCACCTGTCAATACTACTTTGGGCAGGAAGAATACAACATCTTTTGCTGTTTTGCTATAACAATACCCGACATACCCGAAAGAATATTTGTCCTCCTTTACAGGAACAGACACGACATCCTTGAGTATGTCTCTGACCGTCAGATTATTCTTGACTACGTCATTCAGACTGTATGGGTATCCTTCAATAAACAGCAGCATAAAATTTATTCAAATTAGAGTTCTGTATTCTCTTCGTTCTTTTCAATAATGACCTTATTGCCATCAGGGTCTGTAACTCCGAGATAGGACATCAATTTCTTTAACGTTTTAGTCCCATTTTCTCCATACAATTCAGAGAAGGAAATATCTTCAGTTTCACCGACTTTGAATATATCCCCTTCACCGTCTTTGCAGACATCGTTCCATAAATAGAACAAGATTTTGTTCAACAAGACTTTATCGGTAATTATCCCATCTGATGGATTTACAAAATAATCGCCCAACATTTTATCTTCTGAGCTGGTTGCACTCAAGATTTTGTCATTGACTTTTCTTTGGAATGATGTCCAAGAATATTCTGTACCGTCAATAACTATCTTCCAGTCTGTATTCTTATACTTAATCGGCTCATACTCCCAATCCCAACGTCTCTTGAATGCGCTATCAATCGGAAACAACGATTGGTCTGAAGTATTCATGGTTGCATAGATATACAGGTTTGACGGCAGACAAAGTTCTCCGTCTTTTATGCCCGGATTGTCTTCGCCAAGTTCCTCCTCCAAGAAAGATTTCAAATCTGCATCAGCCTTAATGCCATACTCCGATTTGCCATTAACATCTCTATCAAGAAGCTGGAACAAGTCCCCGAATATTTGTGCGCAATTGCCTCTATTGATTTCCTCAATAATGAGATATACCTTTTCTTCCGATTTTTTGTATGCCTGTATATAAGCATTAAGAAATGCCTGAGGAACGAAAGAATAAATTATACGAGATTCGTTTGAACAAGCAAGATATTCTTCTCCAACAGCCATTCCTTTGTCAAATTCAACAGTGTAATTATCAGACATACCGCAAGCTTGGAGTATATCTTTCTTGTCAGAAAGATTCAATTGTTTTAATGAACGCCAATATTTTGCTCCAAATTTTTGGGGTGAATACGTGACACCTCCCTCTTTCATTTCGGTTAATTTGCTAATGAGCTCTCCCTTGGCATATATTTTATCTATTGGCTTTTCCATTGTCGGCTTGTATGCCCCGACAAAAGTTGAATAATCACTGTCCGGATGGAATGTGGTTCTGAATATATTTTCTTTAGAAACCCCTTCAAGTTGTACCTTTATTTTATAGGATTTGCCTGTACCTGGTGCACCGTAGAAGATTATCTGACGACAAGTATCATTACACGTATCATGTGGTATCATCACTGACGGCCTAAAACTATCTGCAACTATTTCTAGTTTCGCTATAGTTGTCTCCAAAGTATCTTTATCAAGACAAATCTTAGCATCAGAATCAATAGAATCCAGCCTTGGTTGATTTGCCCAATTTATCACTTTGCTTAATGTTGAGAACAAGGGTTTAGTCTGAACTGTAGAATTTGCATTTGCAACTGAATCCGAGAAATATTCAGACCCATTGTTTCTCCAAGATGTTTCATCATATTCAGTCAGGTTCTTAAAGGTTTCTATATTAATCAATATATCTTTCAAAGTTTGAAGAATATTATCTAATCCGATCTGAAAGAACTTGGAGCCACCACGTCTGCCAGAGTTGCTAAACGTAATAAAACCACCTCTTTCACTCAAAGTAGCCTTAAAATCACTATTACCGGATACTTCATTTAAAAATGAGAATAAATCTTTCATAACTCTATTACATCAATTGTTTAACTATTTCTTCAGCCAACCTTTTAATAACCGGAATAGCAACGCTATTTCCAAATTGACGGTAAGCTTCTTTGCGTGATACCACTATTTTAAATTCTATATTAGAATCATTATAATTGAGATTGTTTGCGCATTCTGGCTTTTCCCATCCTTCACCAATAATACGATACCCTTGTAATCTTCCGGCTTCCACCGGAGTCAGAACACGTGGGTTAAGTCCTTTTTCTGATTGATCAATAAGTATTTCGCTTCCATCTTTCCAATATCTTGCAGAAATAGTGCTAGTATATGTACTATCAGCATTGAATAGTGAATACCCGAATCCTTTCCCATTTTTCCGGTTTCGTTCTTTGCGTTTTTGATGTCCTTCCCACATTTTATCACTAATGGTATATTGAGAATCCATACTTTGGTTAAAAGAGTCCCTTCTTTCAACTTCTTCTTATCGTATATAGTAGAACCATCTTCTGCTATTCCATATGGGAATCTAAATTCGTCAACATCTACCAGCTTCTTATACCATGCTATAATGAATAAACGTTCTCTGTTTTGAGGTACTCCAAAATATTTTGCATTAAGAACATCAAAAGAATAAGCATATCCCAATTCTTCAAGTGTAGCTAATATTACTTTGAGAGTATTCCCTTTATCATGTGTCTTTAATCCACGAACATTCTCCAAAAACAAAACTTTGGGAGGACAGCCTGCTTTGATCTTCTCTCTAATGATATTGGCGATACTGAAAAACAAAGTTCCCCTTGTATCTTCAAACCCTCTTTTAAGCCCTGCGACAGAAAAGGGTTGACAAGGAAATCCACCACAACAAATATCAAAATCCGGAATCTGACTTGGTATGGCATCATTTATATCTTCATTAAAATAAAGATATTTTCCATCCTTGTCTTTTTTGAAAAGCTTAGGCTCAATATTTTTATAGTTTGCTTCATATGACAAACGAGCATTTTTATCCCATTCACTGGCAAAAACGCACTTACCACCAACATAATGCATTGCTGTATGAAATCCACCGATACCAGCAAACAGGTCTATGAATGTATATTTTTTTTTCATCATTTCCTTTCTCAGGCTACTTTACCATTTCATATAAATCCTTCAAATCACACTGCAATATCTGAGAAATCTCAATCAATTGCGGTGCACTTGGCTGTGTGGTATTGGTACACCAGCGACTTATTGTCATTTTCGACACGCCAAGCTGTTCTGCCAAATAGGTATTTGTAATCATCTTCTCGGCTAAAATGACCCGAATGCGATTTCTATACTCTTTCTTTTCCATTGAATTCATATCTACATTTATGTGCAAAAATAAACAAATTTGTGGACGCCGCCAAGCAAATAGTCTGTTATATTTGTTTGGAATGAAACTAGCTTTTATTCATCATCTTCTTCAAGATAAGTACAGTCGGGGTTCATACCCTTTAATATTGAGCCATTTCCTTACAATGCGCCATTATATCTAATCTAAGTGTAATGAGTTAATTTTTTCAGAACAAAACAATTTTCATATATGATATTTAGGATATCAATTTAGTCATTATATAAGACTTGAATACTGGTGATGTAGCCGCATCATAATACATTACAATCTTCCAATGATTTCTGCCATACGCAACTGCATCAGCATCCGTTTTCCTGATTAATTTGCTTGCGGCTTTATCGTAGTCAGCTTCACAAGTTATTTCTTCGAACTTAAAGTAATTTTCAATATTGGACAATTCTTGTACAGCTTTGGTATAATACCTGTTTATTAAATGATAACGCTTGAAATGTCTTTGTATAAGAGCATATAGATTTCTATCAATTCCATTTCTGTTATCTAAATAATACTCAAACTGAACACCTCCAACTATATGAGTTATACGAGCGAATAGATATCGTATATCAGGCAAAGTGTCAGTATAAAAATTAATAGTGAAGATTTCACCATTCTCATCGAATATATCTTCCCCCTTAAATGAATTACATTCAGAACATGCAGGTATCAAGTTAAAGACATTTACTGCATATTCTGAGTACACCTCCTTAGGAAGAATGTGCTCCGTAGTGTTTGCACTATTTATAGTACAATACGGACATACATTATTATATGTTTGAGGGTTGTTATTAAAATGCCATGTTCTAAAATCCTTTACCAACTTGCATCCAGACGAATACATTCCTAATAGGGGCTGTTTAATACTTGACAACACCGTAGAGGGAGTTAGTAATCCCAGCTTCTGGTTATCCATAGCACGCTCATAATATCGGTATGCAATCTCAACTTTTCGTTTATTAACATTCAGTGCAATAGTATCAGCACTGTTCTTGTCCTTTCTATCCACTGCTTCAGAGAAAAGTTCATATGGTTTCTTTCCTCCAGCATATTTTTTCATGTTAATCATGATTCAAATATTTATCAATTAACATATAAGAAGTAAGACTCATGGGCAAATCACCATTCTGGAGCTCTTGTAGTACCTGCTCCATGGATTCTTTACCTTCGACAGCCTTTTCTATAAGTCGCCTGTAATACTTATCTCGTTGACCATTAGAGAAAATTTCTTCATTTATAGTAGTCAGGTTCTCTCCTAAGCTTTCAACCCTCATTTGCCTTACAACAGGCATTCCATCTACATCTCGTTCCATTATTAGGACATTGCGAGAGAGAAGAGATTGAATCACCAAAGGCGAATGAGTTGCCATAATACAACAAGAAGAGAATCTTTCACATACAAGATTTACAACATTTATAATCTGTGTAATAGCATTTGGATGAAGATGAACTTCTGGTTCATCTATCATAATTAGACAATTTGATCGCACATTAGCAGTAATGTCGATAATGAGGTTGGTAAGCATAGTTTGCCCTGAACTCATTTTACCATAGTAATCCTTATAGACATTGTACTTAAATATAGAGCCGTTTTCAAACAAATCTTCTAACATCTCGTTGGGCAAGATATTGCATAGAAATTTCTTTAAGTTTTTACCTCTATTCAGAACATTGATGGTTTCTGCATTACGTTGGTGCCTTGCTATCAATTGTTCAAGAGTCATAAGGCCACCCGCGTTATTGTGCATACCACAATACTCAAAGTTGAAGGCTCGTGCATTAATATCATAAAATCTATCAAACATACTGTAAGATGCTGCTACAACCTTTGTAAACAATGGATGGTGCGGTGAGAAACATTCCTTCTGTTGATTAGCGATTGACTTAGCAAGATTATATAACAACGAGGTCTTACCTACACCATTTTCACCGATGATGGCAATCACTCTATTAAAATTATCTTCTTGATTTATTCTACCAAAATCGAACTTTATATTGAAGTCATAATCTGAAGAAAAAGCAAGTCGAGTCTTGTATGTAAAATTTACTCTTTCATCAGGATCAAAACCAGCAAGTACATAACGTCCTAAATTTAAAGCTGTATCAGCACTATTATCTCTTAACAAAGAGTGTCTGAATCCTGAGTCGTTTACAAAATCATCTGATATTCGGCTAAATGCTGCAGCATCTTTCATCGCATTAAGAAAGGACATCGCGTTATCGCCTAATATGTTTTTTATATTTGAATAATAAGATGTTTCCTGTCCTAAAGAGCAATAATCTAAATCTAGGGATAGAAATGACTCAGGAATAACATCCAGAGTTGTGGCTGCATTTTTCTTGCATATCTTCACTTTGCCTACCTTTGAATAGGAGCCATCCTCCTTAACATAATATAAATAGAATAATGTTTTATGTCCATAATCATCCCATGTTATACTCTTTAAAAAGAAACATGATTTGTTATTCCCAAGTTTATCAACATAAATCGTATAACTATTGCTATATATGTCTTTTCGATCAAATGAGAAACCAGTTCCTGATTTTATAATATAATGGGGTCTTTCATCTATATAATCTTCTATGGCAAGTTCACAATTATCCCTATTTAGCAAAGGATTAATCTCTTCCACATATTGCATTATCTCTTCAGAAGACAATCTGACAAAGGGAGAAACACATGCTTCAACAAACTTAATGAAGTGTTTTGTATCACCTGCCAACAAATTAAATCGATGTTCAAAAGTATACGTAAGATCCCAATCATCATTATTAATCAAATGTTGCCTTGCATCAGCTTCCGCATTCTTGAAACGAGGGTCTTCTGAAGGCATTGCAGGAAGATCCCATATCATTTTCAAGAAATCAACAATATTTTGATCTTCATAATTACCTCCTTGGAATACACCCAAGAAATCTGCATGAGACATAATCTTATCAAATATAGAGCGTCTCGTCTCAGCAGAAATTTTAATCTGATTGTTTTGATTTACCATTGTAGATTATATCATTAATTAGGGACATTCAGTAAATAGTATAAAATTAGCCAACTAATTCATACACAAAAT
>OGIE01003800.1_pt1 | contig 15485 bp, 10 predicted proteins | sample 1571581 | NCBI WGS metagenome assembly OGIE01 (sample SAMEA2582021, study PRJEB24529) | metagenome | biome: Human gut stool | place: China | collected 2011
ATCAATAAAAAGTGGTGACTTTCCCTTTGTCACAACACAAACATAAACTTCATCACCATCTTTCGCTCTTTTCGCAATAGTTCCTCCGACACCAATAATCTCATCGTCTGGATGAGGTGCAATTACCAATACTCTCATTTTTCTATCCTCTTAGCAGGAACCCCTATATACGTTCCTGATTCTTCTATATTATTTATCACTACCGTACCTGCTCCAATCATACATTCACCACAAATATTAACGTTGTTAATTACAGTCGCTCCTGCACCAATCCACGAACTATTTCCAATAGATACTGTTCCCGCTACGTGTGCCCCAACAGATATGTGGCTAAAATCTCCTATCCAACAATCATGATCAATAGATGATCCTGTATTAACAATAACTCCTTTTCCAATAATAGTATCTGAATTAATCACTGCACCTGCCATAACTACAGTTCCCATTCCTATCTCGACTCTTCTGCTGATTATCGCTTGAGGATGTATTAACGTAACCACATTGGACAATTTACTTTGAATTTCTTTTCTAATTCTTGCATCCCCTATAGCTACTATTTTATCTCCATATAAAGTAATAGCATCTGAAGTTTTTCCGACAACTGGATATCCTGCACATGTTTTAATTGCTTCATTGTCATCTAAAAATACTATTTTGCGATATCCATTCTTAATTGCAATATCTGCAATTACTTTTCCGTGGCCACTTGCTCCAATAATTATCAATTTATTATTCATCTATATTACCTATTTATGATATATTTTTATGCTTTACTCAAAACACGCTCTTATTACTTCAATAATTCTCTCCTGCTGCTCCACCGTCATCTTATTATCACTAGGCAGACACAATCCCCTGCTGAATATATCCATTCCAACGTCTTCCTGTCCCCCAGCAATATAAGCATTTGTCGCGGCTCTGCCGCTTCCGTCTCTGGTAATAAAACCATTCATCCGGTAAATCGGCTGCATATGCATTGGCTTCCAGATTGGACGTCCCTCTGCATTTACCGAGGCGATCGCCTCTAAGATCTCTGTTGGACAGGACTTTCCTGCTTCTGCCACATACAGCGCATCCTGTTCTCCGCGAACCTGTTTACACATTGCATCTGGATCTACGATCAAACAGCTCAGCCAGAAATTCGGCACAGATTTTTCCTCATTATACGGATTCATGGATACCGGAAGCTCTTTGAGCCCTTCTTTATATCGTTCATAAATTGCTTTTTTCTGTGCAATATGCTCTTCCAAATGCGGGAACTGCCCGCGCACCACTCCAGCGATCACATTCGACATCCGGTAATTGTAGCCCACTTCCTCATGCTGATACCAAGCGGCATTTTCTCTCGCCTGGGTAGACCATTTCCGCACCTTGTTAGCAGCCTCTTCACGGTCTGTCAGCAGCATTCCGCCAGAAGATCCGGTGATAATTTTATTTCCGTTAAAACTGATGCAATTATATTTACCAAATGTTCCTGTCTGTCTTCCTTTGTAAGTTGCTCCCATAGACTCAGCCGCATCTTCCACGATAATTGCATCGTGTTTTTCACACACCTCCTGAATCTCATCCACCTTACCGGGTGTTCCATAGAGGTGTGCAACGACCACCAGTTTCACTTCTGGATAGATCTCAAATGCTTTCTCCAACGCAACTGGATCCATATTCCAGGTATCACGCTCCGTATCAATAAATACCGGAATACCGCCTTCATACACCACCGGATTGACCGTTGCGGCAAATGTCATATCGGAACAGAACACTCTTTTTCCTTCCAGCGCGCCATGTCCAACCTCTGGCTGGCCATACAGATCCATTCCTGCTAATTTAATCGCCATATGTAATGCAGCTGTTCCAGATGAAAGCGCTACGGCATGTTTGCAGCCAATCTTTTCGCTGGCACACTTCTCCACCTCGTTAATATTGGCTCCAACGGTAGACATCCAGTTTGTGTCATATGCCTCTTTCATGTACTGAAATTCTTCTCCATGCATAGTTGGAGAACTTAAATATACATGCTGTGCAAGTGGTTCTATTCCATTTTTCTTAAACATTTTATTGCCTCGTTTTCTTATTTTTTCTCAACCCGTTCATTCACCGTCTCCGGCTTCACATAAGTAGGAACAATGATCTTCACTGCATCCTTAATACTCTCTGAATCCCGGTTTGCGATCTCATAAAGTTCCTGTAATTGATGTTCAAATTTCTCCATATCAAAATCAATCGGTTTTCCAATATGGATTAATTTATTCGGCGTATCCTGAAGCCCCTCCTCGTTCATCAGAAGCTCCTCATACAATTTTTCACCCGGTCTTAAACCAGTAAATTCAATCTTAATGTCCTCATCAACCTTGTAACCAGACAAACGAATCAGATTCTTCGCAAGATCCAGGATTTTCACCGGTTCGCCCATATCCAGAACAAAGATCTCTCCACCTTTGGCGTATGCCCCGGCCTGAAGTACCAGTGAAACTGCCTCTGGAATAGTCATAAAATAGCGTATAATGTCCGGATGCGTAACGGTTACTGGACCGCCCTGCTCAATCTGCTTTTTGAACAATGGGATCACAGAACCATTGCTTCCTAATACATTGCCAAAGCGAACTGCTACGAAATCTGTCTTAGATCTGGCGTTCATCATCTGGATCACCATCTCGCACATACGCTTGGACGCACCCATGATATTGGTCGGATTCACCGCTTTATCGGTAGAAATCAGCACAAAACGCTTAGTTCCATATTGGTCTGCAGCTTTTGCGGTCTTATAGGTTCCAAATACATTATTTTTAATGGCCTCGTTCGGACTATCCTCCATCAACGGCACATGCTTGTGGGCCGCTGCATGGTACACGATCTCTGGACGGTATTTTTCGAAAATGGTGTTGATCCGGTGAGTATTTCTTACAGACCCGATCAGCACCACCAGATTTAACTCCGGATATTTCTCCCGTAATTCCATCTGGATGTCATAGGCATTATTTTCGTAAATATCCAGAATGATCAGCTGTTTTGGCTGATGTCCTGCAATCTGACGGCAAAGTTCGCTTCCAATGGAACCGCCTCCACCAGTCACCATCACAACCTTTCCGCTGACGTAATCCATGATTTCATCTAAGTTGACCCGGATTGGATCACGGCCTAATAAGTCCTCGATTTCTACCCTACGCAACTTTCCGACGCTCACTTCACCGTTTAACAGCTGGTAAATACCCGGCAGTGTCTTAATATCACAGCCAGTTTCCCGGCAGATTTCGATGATTTCTTTGCGGTCTTTGGCTGACGCAGAGGGCATCGCTATGTAGATCTCATGGATCTTATATTTTTTGACCAGTTCTGGAATATCATTTCTGGAACCGGCAACTGGAACGCCATTTAAGATTTTACCGACTTTGTTTGGATCATCATCTACAAAACAAACCACCGTTCCATCCGTATACTGACTGGTGAGCATTTCCTTTAAAATAACAGTTCCGGACTGACCGGCCCCTACCACCATCACATGTTTTTCAGATTTTCGCAAAAAACGAGTGCCAGATAAAGCTGTCACGATCCGATAGGACAATCGGATCAGAACCTCCATCACAGCCAAGGACGCAAAGGAAATCAAGTAATAACTTCTCGGAACCTTATGCTCCAGAAACATCATTCCAACAATCTGAATCCCTGATGATACGGCGCAGGCCGCGGCAATATACAACGCCTCACGAGCGCCTGCCGCGCTCCACATCGTTGCGTATAATTTAAATAGTAAAAATACAAGAAGTGTTCCGATCACATACAATGGCAGGTAATGCTCTGCCGCCTGTGTATATTCCGCCGGAATACTCTTCACATTCATGTCAAACCTGATAAAAAGTCCAAAAAAAGATGCCAGGCAGACAGCACAAACATCTATTGCCATCAGCACAAGCATCCGAACTCGTTTACTTTTCGGGAGATACTTCTCCATAACATCCTTATTCATCTTTTCATAAATCCTCTTTCAATTTTATCCCCAACGCCACTGTCTTCTCCACTCCTCCCATTGGAATACCCATGATCAGATAGCGTTTCTTAAAACAACATTTCCGCACGCGGTTCGCATATTTACCCACGGGGCCATGGATCTTTTTCATCTGGCCCTGATCATCAGTCTCCACATAGGAAAGCCGCACAACATGCTCCAGATCGAAAATGTCATAAAAAAAAGTTTCCTCCTCTTTTTTAATAGGAAGAAACTCATATCGGTCGGCTGCTACCAGCTTTGACATAGCGGGAACTTTTTTTAGCTGAAAAAAAAGTTCCTCTGGATTCTGTGTCACCACAAATACATATCCAGGGAACAATCGTTCCACATGAACTACGCTCTGCTGCTGTTTCCGCCAGACCCTCTCATAATACGCCACAAAACAGTCCTCATATAACTCCGGAGCCACCAGTTCCTGAATCATCTGAACCAGCTTTTCCTCCTGTCCAGTGGTTGTCTGTAGTACATACCACATAGCAAATCTCCCATAAGGGTAAGCTACGCCATCTCTACGGTCATTCACAAAAAAATAACGGCCCCAGAGTGGCATCACGCAGCTAAAAATAGCACGCAGCCATATAACCCCTTCCTCGCTCATGCAGCCTTCAAACTCTCATGCACAAGTCCGGTTCTTTTCATTTATTTTATCCATTATAACATCTTACCGATTTCTTGACAAGTCTCATAACACTCTCAAAATCCGCGTATACAGTATAACACACTTTTTTGCTTTGAACAGAGGGAATTTTTGAAAATCCCTATACATTCTTCTTAAAACTTGTTAAAATAAGCATAACTATGATCAAGAAAGGATTACATTATGAATCGTAAATTCTCATGGACTGCGTCAGTCACTGCACTTTATGTGATTCTGATACTTGCTGTCCATCCCATTATTTATCAGGACTACTATTTTAACATTTTAAATGTAAAATATCTCTTTTACTGTGCATGTACCATCGGTATGCTGATTCTGCTTGGTGGATATTTCATTTTTACTGGAGCATTTAAGCGAATCAAATTAAAACTAATTCCGACAGACTATGCTTTTCTTACTTTTATAGTCATTGCGACCTTATCTGCAGCATTTTCAGATTTTAAATACGAGGCCTTCTGGGGAAATGAGGGACGTTTTTCCGGTGCATTTCTTCTGATTCTCTATGCAGCATCCTATTTTTGTGTATCAAGACTTTTGAAATTTAAATCCTGGTTTATTGATATTGCCTTGCTATCCTGTATGGCCGTTTGCATATTCGGCTTTACCGATTATCTTGGCATGGATCTTCTGCATTTTAAAGTCCGGCTAAAAGCAGAACATATAGGTATGTTCACTTCTTTTATCGGCAATATTAATATGTATACTGGACTTCTCTCTGTTTATTTAGGCGCTGCATGCCTGTTATGGGTTTCCTGCCCGAATAAGCTCCGAAGCATCTGGTATTATGTAAATGTATGGGTGATTTTCATTGCCCTAATCACAGGAAGAAGCGATAACGCATACCTGTCTCTGGCAGCTGCATTTACTTTTATCCCAATTTACGCCTTCCGTACCAGACAGGGTATCCGACGATATGTCGTTTTGCTGGCTACTTTCCTTACTTCCTTGAAAGTAATTGAATGGATTGCCACCACCTATGCAGATCGTGTATATCAGATCGACAGCCTTTATAATTCCTTAATTTCCTTTAGTAAATTAGTTCTGCTTATTAAAGTGCTTTGGATTATCGCAATCATTTTATATCTGATCGATTTTATTTCCAAAAAAGCGGACGCCACTGTCAGCCCATGGTTTTCACGGATATGGATCGGATTGATTGTCATCGGCTTTGCTGCTTTTCTTTATGTCCTCTACGATGTCAATATCGCCGGAAACGCTGATAAATACGGTTCTGCAAAAAGTTTTCTTCTTTTCAATGACAATTGGGGAACACACCGTGGGGTTATCTGGCGATTGGCCATAGAAGATTATCAGGACTTTACACCGATCCACAAACTGTTTGGATACGGGCCTGACACCTTCGGTCTTGTCACTTATTATCACAACATGGATATTATGACCAATGTATACCATCAGATCTTCGACAGCGCCCACAATGAATACCTGCAGTTTTTTATCACGGTTGGTCCTATTGGTCTGTTGTCTTACCTGGCAATATTTGTAACAGCATTTATCCGAATCATCAAAAAAGGTTGTCAGAATCCTTATGTCATTGCGGCCATGTTCGGAGTTCTCTGTTATTCTGCTCAGGCAACTGTTAATATCGGAACACCGATTACCATTCCTATTATGTTTCTTTTCCTGTCCATGGCTCTGGCCGGATGTAGAGAATCATAAAAGCAAGTCCCATCTCATATTTGAACCGTGAGATGGGACTTGCTATTTTTTACTTTATTCACTTATTTCCATTGAAACCTTACACTTTTTCTTATTGCATGCAATTCCATATTTCATCACTTTATGAATATCCTCATCCAAAAGTACTTTCTCATAATGCTTTTCATGAATCTGCAGCAATGCTTTCCGGCTCATTTCCTCTTCTTTTCCATTTTCAGCATACTTCACCTCAATTATGATTCCCACATCCTCATCATCAATCCGAACCATAATATCACTGAATCCATCACCGCTTTCTCTATTAGATGTCACATACCAACCACCTTTATAGCTTAAAATTCCAAGCAAAATACCATGATAAAAATTTTCTTTCACCGGTTTCCTGACAAATGTATCCCGCACGCTAATGGTTTTCATCAAATATTCCGTAAATAATTGTTCAATGCGGTTCGCATTTCCATCCACCAACGCTTGACAAAACGTCTCTACCATTGCTCCATCTTTTGCTACATCTTCCTTAAACAACTGAAGGATATGATCCGTCATGATATTTCGAATCTCCTGATTAGGGATTGCCAGATTATAACGTTTCCCATTCGAATCCCCCTTCTGAGTCAAATAACCCGTCATAAATAAGGTGCTCCACAGGTTATCTATCGACGAATACAGTTCCTTATATGTCAATTCCTGATTGATTTCCTTCTGAACCGTTTCTCCATTGATCAAGCGTTCCAGCTCAATCCTGGTCACTTTCCGTTGACCACCCATTCCATCAACAAAATGGCTGATTATATCATTACTACTGGTATTCGCCCAATAATTTTGTGGCTCTAATTTCGGATCATACTGCCGATCACTGCAATAGTTGATCACATCCCACGGGCAATACACATCTACATCCCCAAAACGATAGCCATCATACCAGGCTTTTACGATTTCATAATCTTCTTCCAACCCATAGTATGTTAACATTTTTTGTACTTCTTCATCGGTAAACCCAAACGATTCATCAAACGCTCGCATTGTAATTGGATAAACCTTAAAATTATTCAAACCAGTGAAAATACTCTCTTTTGCAATTCGCAAACATCCTGTCAAAACTGCCATCTTTAAATGTTCATTTGTTTTCAATACATTGCCAAACAGATTTCGGATTAAAATCACCATCTCATCATAATAACCGTGATGAAACGCTTTTTCCAAAGGAACATCGTATTCATCAATTAAAACAATCACTTTTTTATGGTAATGTTTTTCTAAAAGCTCCGTCAGACGATATAAACTCTTTTCTAATGCCACATCCGACATTTGGAAAGTACCATCCTCATTTGTAAAAAGCAGCGCGCGATATATTTCTTTATCTACTACACTTAATTTCTCACTTTCCAGTAAAAAGCTATATTGTCTCGCAATCGTTCCAATCAGATATCTCATGGATTTTTTCACTTCATCAAACGACTGTCCTTCAATATTTTTCAGAGTAAACGAAATCACAGGATACTTCCCCATGTATTGCTCACACAATTCTCTCCTGTGTGAAATATACAATCCATCAAATAAATTCGCCTCTGCTCCCACCTCAAAAAAAGCTCGAAGCATACTCATATTCAAACTTTTTCCAAATCTCCGCGGCCTGGTAAACAAGCTCACTTCACTCCACTTTTCCACCAACTGTTCAATCAGTCGCGTTTTATCCACATAGTAAAAGTTATTTCTTCGAATTTCCACAAAATTTTCCATTCCAATTGGCAATTTTCTCAATGCTTCCACACTTCTCAGCTCCTTTTCCATGTGCTATAATCCTATTTTAACATCCGAAACCGAACATGACAAGCCAGAGTGATGATAGGTATTATTTACTTATATGCAAAAAGAGCATTGCAGGAAAACCTGCAATGCTCTTTTTTACTATAGTTGAAAAAATCAATTACTCAACATCATCTTTAACGGTCCAGTTACCATCAGCAGATGCATTTACCTGGCACTTAACACCGTCAACTTTAACAGTACCGGAAGTTCTCAGTTTACCAGTAGAACTTACGATAACACGGCTACCAGCTTTGATGTACTCGCAAGTTGTACCGTTAACTTTCTTGTTGTAGTAAGTATCAGCTGGCAGAGTTACGATTGCGTTGGTGTTGCCATCCTCAGCATCGATTCTCTCTCCATCTGGACCATAAACAACGCCATCCTTAACTACGTTATCAACAGCGCGACCTGTAGTCTTATCGAAGTAGTAGTAGTAATCCTCGCCATCTTTAGTAACAGTAGTCTTACCAGTTACCATCTGACCCTTGGAAGAACCATCAGACTCGTTGAAGTAGTAAACACCAGCAGTCAGCTTCTTGGAAACTGCACCACCCTTGTAGTCAGCTGGAGTATCATAGCCCAGGATTACACGGCCATCTTCCATTGTACCATCAGCATTGAAGATATAAGTCTTGCTCTTAATAACTTTTGCTCTCATCATATCATCGCCAGACTGAGAGTTGAATGGAATATTACGAACAATACCGTTAGCATCTGTGAAGCTTACCAGATAGTACCAGTAAGAATCAGTCTCAGCTGCGTTCTCAGTGTAAACCCAACCAGTACCCTTAGAACCATTCTCAGATGTGTAAGCGTTCTCACCACCGTTAGTACCAGTAGCTACACCGTTAGTATTAGAAGCAACTGCCAGATCATACCAGTCGCTTGTCATAACACCATTACCATCGAATGTGTAGTATCTGCCCTTGTTATACCAAGTAGCATTTCTTCTTGCCTTACCAGAGGACTTGAAGTTGAACCACTCCTGATCATCGTAATCGCTGCTATTCAGATCATTATCTGGCTCAAGATACTGCCATCCAGTATAAGCCCAACCTTCGTTCTCGGTACCGCAGTAGTAAGTATCATTCTCATAATCAACCCAACCACTTACCATATGTCCTTCGGAATCGAAGAAATATGTTCTGGAACCTGTAGCGTCTGGACAAGTTTTCTTTTTCAGATTATCAGTATCAGCTTTGTAAGCTTTACCGTTATCACCAAAGTAGTACCACAGAGTATCTACTTCTTCGCCGTTAACATCAGCATCATCCTCGTTCTCAACGGAGATCCACTGATTTTTAGCTCTAACACCATACTCATTTACATAGTAGGTATTATCATCATCATCAACGATCTGGCTTGTAGCCATAACACCGTTGTCGTCTAACCAGTAGTAGTTAGAACCGGATTTTTTCCACTCCTGAGTTACTCTCTCGCCATCGCTATCTAAGTAAACCCACTCGCCATTCTCCTCAGTCCAGCCTTTAGCGAAAGAGGTCATGGAAGCACCGATAGCTAACAGAGATGCTGCAGAAAGAACTGCAACTAATTTTGTCTGCTTTCTCATAATAAATGCACTCTCCTTTTCCTGTTTTGAATTTTCCTTTTGAAAATCCTAAAATTGCATTACGAGGTAATTGTACTACTAAACTCTGGAATCTGCAACACTTTTTTAACATTTTTTGTAGGAATTACAAACCCTGTTAAATGCTGTGATCTCAGGTATTTCGTACCATCTCTCAATCACAACGTTAGTATAATATACTTCCGAGCAAAATGCTATAAACTTTCTCTGTTCATTTTCTTACAGAAATCTTACAGAAACCAACATTCTTTCTTAGATTGTACGAAAGTAAATACAAAGATTGTTTTAAGGGGAATTGTCACGCAAAACGTTCCGTGTTATAATGTTCATATCTTTTGCAAATCAATCATTTTTGAACGGAGGCATTTATGAACAGATATGCACTGATCTGCCGCAGTATCCTGGAGCAGGCTGAGATTACGCAGAGGGAGATGGCTCAGAGACTGGAGCTTTCTCTTGGGACGGTGAACCAGCTGGTGAAGGAATGTCTGGCACTTCATTATATAGAAGTAATGGATGATAACCATTATCAGGTGACTGAGGACGGTATGAAATTTATGGAACCATTTAAGGTAGACGGAGCGGTGATCATTGCTGCTGGATTTGGTTCCCGGTTTGTGCCGTTGACATTTGAAACTCCGAAGGGGCTTCTGGAGGTATTTGGGGAACGGATGATCGAGCGCCAGATCCGTCAGCTCCATGAAGTAGGAATCCACAACATTACCATTGTTGTCGGATACCTGAAAGAGAAATTTGAATATCTGATTGATAAATATGATGTGAAACTGCTCTACAATCCGGAATATTCTAATAAAAATACTCTGACGACCGTTTACCGGGCCAGAAAGGTCCTGGGGGGGAAAAATATGTATCTTCTCTCTTCGGATAACTGGATGCGTGAAAATATGTACCACACTTATGAATGCGGCGCCTGGTATTCTTCTGTCTATAAGGAAGGAGATACTTCTGAATGGTGTCTTTCTTACAATAAAAAGGGACGTATCCAGAACGTAGAGATCGGCGGACATGACTGCTATGTGATGTATGGACCTGTCTATATGTCATCTCAGTGGCTTTCTGCATTTCTTCCAATTCTGGAGGTGTACTACACGCTTCCGGGCACAGAGCAGTTTTATTGGGAAAATGTCATGATGGAGCTGTTAAATTGCACTGCAAGAAAGCGCATAAAGGAAGCCGGGATTACAAACATTGGCGGTCAGTCTGCGGATGAGGTATTAAGCCTGGCAGAGCACATGGAGATGGATATCAACCGCCAGCCTTCTGATCAGGTATATGAATTTGAAAATCTGGAAGAGCTTCGGCTATTTGATGAAAGCTATCAGAACCATTCCCATAACCAGGCCATGGAACTGATTTCTTCTGTTTTCCAGATCCCAGAATCAGAGATTCACAATATCCACTGTTTAAAGTCCGGAATGACCAATAAGTCATTCTTGTTCCAGGTTCATGGCAAATCTTATATCTGCAGGGTTCCAGGTCCCGGTACAGGACTGCTGATCAACCGTCATCAGGAGGGAGATGTGCTGGAGGCGGTGGCGAATCTTGGAATTACAGAGCATGTGATCTATTTTAACCGGGATACCGGCTATAAGATCACAGAATATTATGAAAATTCCAGAAATGCAGATGTCCACAAGGAATCGGATATGCAGCAATGCATGGATCTGGTGACAAAGCTCCATCAGTCCGGAATCCAGCTGAAGCATTCCTTTGATATCCGGGAACGGATCGCATTTTATGAAAATCTGTGCATCAAACACGGCGGTATCCCATTTGAAGACTATGAAGTCGTAAAAGACCGGATGAATACGCTGATGGACCATCTGGATGCCCTGAACCGTCCGAAGACCATTGCCCATATTGACAGCAATGTCGATAATTTTCTGTTTCTTCCAAATGGAGATCTGAAATTGATCGACTGGGAATACTGCGGCATGTGCGATCCGCTGATCGATGTTGCCATGTGCGGAATCTATTCCTATCTGAACGAGGAACAGATGGACCGGCTGATCCACATTTACCTGCATCGGGAGCCGACGGAGGAAGAACGGACTGTGATCTATTCTTATGTGGCTCTTGGCGGATTCCTATGGAGTTTATGGGCTGTTTATAAAAGCGAGCTTGGTGAGGAATTTGGTGAATATACGATCATCATGTACCGCTATGCGAAACGGTATTACCGCCGTCTCCATGAACAGATCCATTAGGATACCATGACCAGTCACACTTCGGGACTGAAAGTTGTAAGAATTTTGCAGAAATTTTTCCTACAATTTTTATGGCAGGTATGCTATACTTAGAGAAACGTTATTGTTACAAAGGCTTATAACTGCATCAAAATCACAGATGCTGATTTTATAGGAAATGTGTAACTTTTCAGTAGGAGGGTGATTATGATCAATCGGAAACATCTGAAAGCGATGCTTTTTGCAGGCTTTCTCGGGGTGATGACCCTGGCTTCTACCGTTCCTTCCATGGCTGCTACCGGTTGGAATAAAGTAGACAACCAGTGGGTTTATTATGACAGCAGCGGCAATCTCCGCAAAGGATGGCTGGGAACCTCCGATGGGGCTTACTATTATATGGATCAGTCCTCAGGGAAGATGACCACGGGCTGGAAAAAGATCGACAACAAATGGTATTTCTTCCGTCCAGATGGAACCATGGTGGCCAGCAGCTGGATCACAGATCAGGGCAAATTTTACTATCTATATGAAAATGGTACGATGGTCACTGGATGGTTAAAAATAGGTAATGATTATTATTATCTAAAGAGCAGCGGCGCTATGGCTACCGGCTGGTGGCAGATGGATAATGGCTGGTTCTATGCAGACACTTCCGGCAAGGTGGTGATCGGGTGGAAGCAGATCAACAACAGTTGGTATTATTTCGGCTCTGACGCCAAGATGATGACCGGATGGCAGAAGATCAATGATATCTACTATTATTTGAATACCGATGGTAAGATGATGACCGGATGGCTCAGTGATGGAACCAACAAGTATTATATGAATCCAAACTCCGGCGCCATGTCCAAGGGCTGGAAACAGATTGAGAATGCCTGGTATTATTTTAATGAGTCCGGACATATGCTAACCGGATGGCTGAATCTGAATGGTAAGTATTATTACTTAAATCCATCGGATTCCGGCAAAATGGCAGCCAACAAGACCCTGACCATCGATGGCGTTTCTTATAGCTTTGGTTCAGATGGCGCATATATTGCGAATGGAAACAGCTCCAGTCCTAATACTACGACCACAACACCCGGCAATTCTTGTGCTACTACCGTAGTAAGTGGCGGAATGACAGGCCCTGGAGGTTCTTCCTCCAGCACTCCATCTTCCGGTAGTTCGTCAGCACCTGGAGATTCTTCCTCATCTGGCAGTTCGTCAGGCCCTGGAAGTTCTTCCTCCTCCGGCAGTTCGTCAGCACCTGGAGGTTCTTCCTCCTCCGGCAGCTCTGGCAGTTCTTCTTACAGTAATCTGACTCCCGGACAGACCGGCGGGCCAAGGTAATTCATAAAAAGCCACTGGCAGTTTCTCATATGATTTCTCATATCTGAAACTGTCAGTGGCTTTTTTATTAGTAAAACAGTCTGTTCACTGCACTGAAGATACCACGGAAGGACGCTCTTGTGATGTTGGAGCTGATGCCAACACCGTAGGTAACCTTTCCACTCTTCACATCCATCAGATGGATATAAGAAGCCGCCTCTGCGCCGGAACCGGATGTCAATGCATGCTCGCTGTAATCCAGTACGCGGATCTCGATGCCGAGTTCTTTCTCCAGACCCTTCTGCATCGCATCGATCGGTCCATTACCGATACCTTCGAAGGTCTTCTCAATTCCATGGTTGGTGTAAGTAACTGTAACCAGTGTAGCGAAATCGCCGTCTGCTGTCTCGGTGTCGTGGATCTGACACTTGCGGAAGTGGATCGGCTCTTTGCGCTCTGTATAGTTGAGGCGGAACTGCTCCATGATCTGCTCCGGTGCAACCTCGCCCTGCTTCTCTGCAATCGCCTGGATGATGTCTGCAAACTCCTTGTGCATGCCCTTCGGCAGCTTGAAGCCGAAGAAAGTATCCATAACAAAGGCTACACCGCCTTTTCCGGACTGGCTGTTAATACGGACGATCGGCTCATACTCTCTTCCGATATCACTTGGATCGATCGGCAGATATGGAACCTCCCAGTACTGGCTGTTGCGTTCTTTAAGAGCCTGCATGCCTTTATTGATAGCATCCTGATGAGAACCGGAGAATGCAGTAAATACCAGCTTACCGGCATATGGATGTCTCTCCGGAATATCCATCTTGGTGCAGCGCTCGTAAACCTCTGCGATCTCACGAATATTCTCGATCTCCAGCTCCGGATTGATGCCCTGGGAGAACATGTTATAAGCCAAGGTCAGAATATCGACATTACCGGTACGCTCGCCGTTGCCGAATAAAGTACCCTCAACACGGTCAGCACCTGCTAATAATGCCAGTTCCGTTGCTGCAACGCCGGTACCACGGTCATTGTGAGGATGAACGCTTAAAATGATGCTTTCACGGTTCTTGAAATGGGTGTTCATCCATTCGATCTGATCTGCATATACGTTCGGTGTGTTCATCTCAACGGTAGATGGCAGGTTGATGATGATCGGATTCTCCTTGGTGGCACCCCAGGTATCCTGAACTGCCGTACAGATCTCTAATGCATAATCTAATTCTGTTCCGGTAAAGCTTTCCGGAGAATACTCTAATACGATGTTGCCGTCAAAATTCTCTGCATATTTCTTTACCAGCTTGGTACCCTCGATCGCGATCTGGGTGATCTCATCTTTCCCTTTATGGAATACCACATCACGCTGCAGTGTGGATGTGGAATTGTAAATATGAACTACCACATTCTTGATGCCCTGGATCGCTTCAAAGGTTCTCTTGATCAGATGCTCTCTGCACTGTACCAGAACCTGCACTCTTACGTCATCAGGAATCATGCGGCGCTCTACTAACTGTCTTAAGAAATCATACTCAATCTGGGACGCAGCCGGGAAACCGATCTCAATCTCCTTAAAGCCTAATTTGATCAGCATATTGAAGAACTCAATCTTCTCCTCTACCACCATTGGTTCTACCAATGCCTGGTTGCCATCACGAAGGTCTACGCTGCACCAGATCGGCGCTTTCATGATCTCCTTGTCCGGCCAGGTTCTCTCTGGAAAATTCACTACTGGTACTCTTTTATATCTCTGATAATTTAACATGATAACTTCCTCCTGAATTTTGCTTTAGTGTTTGTTTTCGTTATGAATCATATACCTGTGTGCGCTGACCTTGTCAGCATAGGACCAGGCTTTGGAGTCGGTAAATCACGCTATACTTGTAGATAATGTACATCTTTGCTTTTACAGGTCTAACCCCATCTTCATCATCCCTTTGCTTTAGAATTGGTAACGCGGTGAAGCGTTACAAAATAGTTTCTATAGTATAACATATCTAAAAGATGGTTTCAAGACACAAAATGGTCTGTCAGATCATTTTTTCTAATCATTTTTTCTAAAAACTATGCCATATTCCATATCAGGTTACAGAACGTGCCCCTGGGTTTTCATGACCTGGATGACCTGATCTACATATTTCTCACAGATTTCCAGACTCGGTGCCTCAACCATAACGCGGACTACCGGTTCCGTTCCTGACTGACGCAGAAGGATTCTTCCATCGTCGCCAAGGCTCTCTG
>OGIE01003812.1_pt1 | contig 15434 bp, 15 predicted proteins | sample 1571581 | NCBI WGS metagenome assembly OGIE01 (sample SAMEA2582021, study PRJEB24529) | metagenome | biome: Human gut stool | place: China | collected 2011
GCGGGTGGCCGTAGTAAAAGGCCATCTCCCGGCTTTTGGGGCTGGGCCATGTGCCCAAGATCAGCGCCCGACTGCGGTCATCGTACACCGGTGCAAAGCTCATAAGCTGCCGCCTGCACTTTCAATATTGCCCCATGCAGAGCCAAAGTCCTTGCCGGAGGGCTCCGCGCGGGGGCCGTCGAACCACAGCTCCTCGATCAGCGCCGCCACGCCGTCCTCCCGCACGTCCCCGATGATCCGGTCGGCAGCGGCCTTGGCGTCCGGGGTGCCGTTTGCCATGCAGGCACTCAGGCCCGCGACTTTCAGCATCCCCACATCGTTGGCAGAATCGCCCACAGCCACGGCATCCGCCAGCGTAAGCCCCATCTGTGCACACAGGTCGGCAAGCCCTACGCCCTTATCCATGCCGCCGCGTACGATATCGTAGTAGCAGTAGCCATCCGCGTTCTGCGCGCCCGTCTGCATCCAGTGCAGGCCAAGGTAGCCGTATTTTTCGTGGAAGCGCTCCACTTCCTGCGGCGGCATGGCGGCAAAGGCGGCGTGGGGCATATCCACCAGATGCCTGTCCTGATCTTCTCCGTCCACGCAGTCCAGCCCGGGGCTGTTCATCATCTGATAGCCGGTGTGCAGATACTCGTACTCGCAGTAGGCGTAATAGGCATCCCGGAAGTTGAATTGCAGCGGGTAGTTATAATCCTCACAAAAATCCACCAGCACATACATCTCCTCGCTGGTAAGCGGATGCTCGGCTATTACGTTGCCCTGCCTGTCCACCACGCAGGCGCCGTTGCAGGTAATGGCGTAGTCGTACCGGATGCCGCCCAGCTGGTTTTTATCCCGGATGCCCGGGTAGGAGCGGCCGGTGCTGAGCACAAACTTACCCCCGGCGGCTTGCAGCTTTTTTACCGCCTTTACCACCGCCGGGCGGGGCTTTGCCTCCCCAAAGGGCATCAGCGTGTTGTCGTAATCGCTTGCCAAAATCTTATATTGCATGGTTCTCTCTCCTGTGTGCATCGTTTTCTCCCAGTATAACACATTTCAAAGTCCAGCGGGAGAGGGGGAAAAGAAAAATGGGACAGCAGAATACCCGCAGGCATTCCACTGTCCCGAAATCCAAAATATTTTCCTTATCAGGCAAACACCGCCACGACCACCTGCATGGCCACGCCCACAAAGGCACCGGCAGCCCATGTCAGGCCGGTGATGAAGAGGTTCTGCTTCCACGAGGGGTTGGCGCGCCACAGCACAGCCAAGCCCACACCCGCACCGGTGCACAGACCCGCCACAAGGCTGGAAAAGCGCAGCGCACCCTCCACATACAGCTGGGTCAGCAGCACGCTGGCGGCGCAGTTGGGGATCAGCCCCACCAGAGCCGCCACCACCGGCTGGAAAAAGCCCATGTCGCCCAGCATCTCGGCGAACACGTCCTCGCCCACGCCTTCCACGATCATGCCGAACACCAGACTGAAAGCGAAGATGAACACAAAGATCTCCAGCGTGTGGCGCAGCGCCGCCTGCCAGATGGGCTTTTCGTTGCCCTCGGCATCGCTGTGCTCCTCGTGGCAGTCCACCTCGTCCGCATGGCCGGTGTAGCCGCCACGCAGCCCTTTGGGCAGCACGCCCCGCAGCACAAAATCCAGCACAAAGCCCACCACGATGGCGTACAACACCTTGATGACCATCAGGACGGCCAGCTTATCCCAGTAGGCGGGCATGGAGACCAGCAGTGGGATAGCTTCGTCGCTGGTAGCAAGGTACACCGCCATCAGCGTGCCCAGCGTGATGACCCGGGAGGCGTAGAAGTTGGACGCAATGGCGGAGAAGCCGCACTGCGGCACACAGCCCAGCACCGCACCCGGCACAGCGCCCCAGCGCCCGCCGCCCGCCAGCAGCGCCTCAATGCGCTCGCCGTGGCGGTGCTCGATATACTCGATCAGCAGGTAGGCCAGAAACAGAAAGGGCAGCATCTTGGCGGTATCCACCAAGGTTTCGCCCAAAACATCCAGAAACAGTTCCATAAATAATCGCTCCAAAGACCCGCATGGGGTCGTCTCTTAACAATTTGCAATCAGTTTGCATTTTCGTGCAGGGAAGATTATACACGATATTCTTCCCAATTGCAATACCAAATTGCAAATTGGTTGCAATTTTATGTTATGGAACGCTGCTGCGTGCAAAAATCGTGAAAAAGGGGTTCTGAAAAGCCCGCAGGCTTTTCAGAACCCCAAATTGAAAAATCTTTTTTCCGCTGATGATGCGCAGAGCAACGCGGAGCGCATTCCAAATCGTCCCACGCAGCAAGGAAGCTGTGGTCTGTTTTACCCCTTCAGCGGTACAAAGCCCACAAGGTCCTTGACGACCTCACCGCCGATGATCAGACCGGCCACCGAGGGTACAAAGGCGTTGGATCCCGGCACAGTGCGCCGTGCGGTGCACTTGCGCTGGGTGCCCGGGGGACAGATGCAGTGATCCTTGCAGCTGATGGAGTCATCCTCGATGGGAGTCATGACAGGCTCCTTGGAGTAGACCACCTTCAGGTGCTTGATCTTGCGCTTGCGGCACTCGGTGCGCATCACCTTGGCCAGCGGGCAGACCGAGGTCTTGTAGATGTCGGTCACTTCAAAGCGGGTGGGGTCCATCTTGTTGCCTGCGCCCATGGAGCAGATGATGGGCACCCCGGCTTCCTTGCACTTCATCACCAGAGCCAGCTTGCCGGTGACGGTGTCGATGGCGTCCACCACATAGTCGAACTGGGAGAAGTCGAAGCTGTCCTGGGTCTCCGGGCCGAAGAAGGTCTTGTAGGTAGTGACTTTGATGTCGGGGTCAATGTCGTGGACGCGCTCCTCGGCCACATCCACCTTGAATTTGCCCACGGTCTTGCGGGTGGCTATGATCTGGCGGTTGAGGTTGGTCAGGCAGACCTTATCATCGTCGATGAGGTCCAGTGCGCCCACACCGCTGCGGGCCAGTGCCTCCACCGTGTAGCCGCCCACACCGCCGATGCCGAACACGGCCACGCGGGAATTGTGCAGCTTTTCCATTGCCTCTGCGCCCAGCAGCAGCTGGGTGCGGGAATACTGATCTTGCATTGCGTTTTGTCTCCTTGTTACTTTTCCACTCTCGTAATGATGCCGCCGCCCAGCACCACATCCCCCTGATACAGCACCACCGACTGGCCGGGCGTGGGGGCGCGCTGGGGCTGGTCGAACTCCAGCCGGAAGCCGTTTTCCGCCGGGTAAACGGTGGCGGCCTGCTCGGTCTGGTGGTAGCGGGTGCGGGCCGTGACCCGCAGCGGTCCGGTCAGCTCCGGGATGGCGATCCAGTTCACATCCTCCGCATAGACGATGCGGTCGAACAAAGCACTCTCCGGGCCGACGGTGACCGTGTTGGCCTGCATGTCCTTGCCGCAGACGTACACCGGGGCCCCCAGTGCCAGCCCAAGGCCCTTGCGCTGGCCCAGTGTGTAACGCACCGCACCGTTGTGGGTGCCCACCACCTTGCCGCTCTCGTCCAGAAAATCACCGGCGGGGTAGTGCTTGCCGGTAAAGCCCTCCATAAAGCGGGCATAGTCGCCGTCGGGCACAAAGCAGATGTCCTGGCTGTCGTGTTTGCGGGCATTGATGAAATGATGCTGCTCGGCGATGGCACGCACCTCGGTCTTGTGCAGGGCCCCCAGCGGCAGGCGCACATGAGCCAATTGCTGCTGGGTGAGGTTGTACAGCACATAGCTCTGATCCTTGCCCTCATCCAGCCCCTTTTTGAGCAACCAGCGGCCGGTGTCCGGGTCCTGTTCCACCCGGGCATAGTGACCGGTGACCACATATTCCATGCCGTGGGCCTGCGCCCAGTTCAACAGATGGTTGAACTTCATGTATTTATTACAATCAATGCAGGGGTTTGGGGTGCCGCCGGCCTCATACACCCGGACAAACTTCTCAATGATCTGTTCCCGGAAGTCGGCGGTGAAGTCCAGCACCTCGTAAGGGATATCCAGGGCAAAGGCCACCTCGGCGGCGTCCTCGATGTCCTTTTCCGAGCAGCAGGTGTGGAAACCGGACTGCCCCAGCATCTCGTTGTGGGTCAGGCGCATGGTGATGCCGGTGCAGTCGTACCCGTCCCGCTGCATCAGCCAGGCAGCCACCGAGCTGTCCACGCCGCCGCTCATGGCAATGAGGGCGCGCGGGGGCCGGGGCGCAGAGTTCTGTGTGGTCATAGCTTCTCCTTTGGCGTGTTCAACACACTAAAATAGTAGTATAATAGTAACGCGGCAAAAACCAGTTGTCAAGACGCAGAAATTTGCCCTGCGGCGTCCAGCAGGCACTGCCGCTCGTTAGGCAGCTGCCCCCGGATGACCGCGTCCAGCAGGGCTTCCAGCGTCCTGCGCAGGCCGGGCCCTGCCGGGATGCCCGCCGCCATCAGGTCGCGGCCGTTCACGGCCAGCTGGCTGACCCGGCAGCACACGCCGTCGGCGTCCAGCTGTGCGGCCAATTCTGCCTGCGCGGCAAAATCAGCCGCCCGTTCCGGCTCCATGGCAGCGCCCAGCGCCGCCAGCCGCTGCACGGTGTGCAGGTCGTACCGGCCCAGCAGTTTCCGGATGCGGATGGCCGTATCGGGGGCAGCGGGAGCTTGTCCGAGGCCCGTCCGGGAGTTTCTCTGAGGACCGTCCGGAGGGTGGGACCCTGCTGCCGCAGGCAGTAGGGCGGGGGATGGAATGCCCTGCAACGGCAACGACCGCCGCCTGCGGCGGAAACAGGGAGTTGCTGTTGGGGCCGCGGCCAGCAGAGTGCGAGGCCCATTTATGGGCTGAAGCAGTCGCTGGGAGCCGCAACCCGCTGTCGTGTCCGAAGAGAAAGCTCCCGGATGGACCTCTCTCACCAGCACCGCCGTCTGCTCGATGCAGGCGTTGGAGCAGCGCAGGCGTTTCAGGGCCTTGCGGGTGCCGTCCTCGCCAAGGCTCATCAGCAATGCGGCCCACCGCACGGGCAGGTCCTCTGTGCCCGCCGGGCAGGCATCCACCACCGGCTTTGCGGCCTGCAATGCCGGGGCAGAAAGCTCCGGAATAATAACTTTTAGTATTTTTTCATCAAGATATGCCGCCGGGGCGGGTGCTGCCAGCAATTTAGACAGCTCTTCTTCGATCCGCTCCACCGACACGCAGTCCAGATGGGCACACAGTGCCCGGGCCGCCTGCCCGGTGGGCGGGTCGATGGCAAAGCCGAACCGCGCCGCGAACCGGTACAGCCGCAGGATGCGCAGGGCATCCTCTTCAAAGCGGGTGGCGGGGTCGCCCACGGCCCGCAGGATGCCCTGCTGCAGGTCCTGCTGCCCTCCAAAGGGGTCGATGAGCCCCTCGGCATCGTTGTAGGCCATGGCATTGATGGTAAAGTCCCGCCGGGCCAGGTCCTGCCGCACATCCGGCACAAAGTGTACCTCGTCCGGGTGGCGGCCGTCGGTATAGGCCCCCTCGGTGCGGAAGGTAGTGGTCTCGTACAGCTGGCCGCCGTATTTGATGGTCACGGTGCCGTGCTGCAGCCCGGTGGGGATGCACTGCCCCTCCCCGAACAAGGCCAGCACCTGCTCCGGCCGGGCACTGGTGCAAAGGTCCCAGTCCTGCGGGGTGCGCCCCAGCAGACTGTCCCGCACGCAGCCGCCCACCGCGTAGGCCGCATATCCGGCCCCGTGCAGCCGGGCCAGCAGAGCCGCCGCACCGGCGTCCAATCGGATGTTTTGCATGGGTCACGCCTCCTCGTACTGCAGGGTGATCTGCATCCCGTCTGCGCCGCACACTGCCGCCGGGAAGATGCTCTGCGCCTGGGGCAGATCTGCTTCCGGGTCGGTGATCATGGGGGAATAGTGGGTCAGCCAGAGGCGATGCGCCCCGGCGCGGGCCGCCAACGCGGCGCTCTGCCCAAAGGTGCTGTGCCCCCACTGAGCTGCCTGGGCTTCCTGTTCCGGAAGCGCATAGGTGGCGTCGCAAATCAGCAGGTCAGCGCCCTGTGCGGCCTGCTCCAGCGCGGCGCAGGGGGCCGTGTCGCCAGAGAATACCATGCTCAGCCCCCGGCGCGGCGCGCCCAGCACCTCCGCCGGGGCCACGGTGCGGCCTTTCACGAGAACGCTCTGCCCCTGCTGCAGAAGTTTCCATTGCTGCACCGGCACCCCCAGCGCCCGGGCCTGTTCCGGCGAGAATTTGCCTGCACGAGGCAGCTCCAGCCGGTAGCCAAGGCTTTTTACCCGGTGCTTTGTGGCAAACGGCACCAGCCGCGCACCGGCAGGCCAGCCCTCGCTCAGCGCATCCAGCGCCAGCGGCTGGCCCGGCATAAGCACCTGCGGCTTCACCGGATAGGGTAGCGGGCCGGTCAGTGCCCGCACCGCCGCCCAGATATCCGGCAGGCCCTCCGGACCCAGCAGCGCAAGCGGCCTTGTGCGGCCCTGCGCCCCCAGAGTCTGCAAAAGGCCCGGCAGACCAAAGATGTGGTCGCCATGGTAGTGGGTCAGGCAGATGGCATCTGCCCGCATCAGGTTCACGCCTGCCCGGTGTGCCGCTGCCTGAGTTCCCTCGCCGCAGTCCCACAGCAGGCCGTGACCGCCGCAGGCAGCAAACGCCGCCGAGAGTGCCCGATCCGGCAGCGGCATGGTAGCCGCAGTGCCCAGCAGTGTAATGGTCAGCATAAAATCGTTCTCCCTGCACAGTAGATTTCGATATTTTATTGTACCACAGCCCAGCACGTTGCACAATCACTGCTGGCCGCGCATAGCATGGGCCAGCACAGCAAAAAGGAGGCAGCGGGATGAGACGCAAAAAAGGGGATCCTTTTTCCGGCAGGCCGCACAGCGGCCTTGGATGGGTGCTTCTGCTCGCCGCACTGGCCCTGTTTCTGCTGGCCGGTGCGCCCGGCTGCATGGCCCAGCGGATGGCGTGGTCTGCCCGGGGAACGATGATCTTTCTGCCCAGCGGGTTTTGAAAAAATGGGAGCATCCTGCTGCACAGAACGCTCCCATTTTTCTTTTTATTTTCCATCCGAATAGGGCAGCTGACCGGTCAGGGTCAGCGTTTCGGCAAGTTCGTCCTCCGAGCGGAACCGCCACGCCGCCGCTCCCACGGCCACATAGCAGGCATCGGCACGACCCTCCGGTGTAACGGCAAGGATCATCGTTTCACCGTCGCCCACCGCCGTTACCATGCCATCCGCACTCACAGTTGCCACGCCCGGATTGCTGCTGAGCCATGTCATCGTTCCGTTTTTGGTGCCTGCAGCCTGCGCGGTCAGCTTCTGACTGGCTCCCACTGCCTGCAGCAGCATGGCGTTTTTGCTCATCTGCACCCGTCCGATCTCCGATGTGACCGTTACCGTGCAGCGCAGCACCTGCCCGGCTGTGGTCAGTGCGCTGATGACGGCCTTGCCGGACCCCTGTGCCTTTACGGTGCCGTTTGTGCTTACCGATGCCACCGCCGGGTTGCTGCTGACCCACTGCCGCACATAGGTGAACCCGCCTTTGTTCTGTTCCAGCTTCAGCTGCTTCGTCGGGGCAGGCTCCTGCTCTGTAATGGTAAGCGCCAGATCGCTGGTGTTCAGCACCAGGCGGCTGGCTGTGCTTTTGCGCACCGTGATGGTACAGGTGGTCTTTTCGCCGCGCTCATTGCGGGCCGTGACGGCCGCAGTGCCCTCGGCATGGCCGGTCACCTTGCCAGTGCCGTCCACCGATGCCACTGCCGGATCACTGGAAGTCCAGATCAGAAAGAAGTAGTCGTTGGGTGCCTGCACATTCAGGTAGGCCACCGGGGCCGGGTCTCCTTCGGTGATATCCAGCGTCAGTTCGGCAGTGTCCAATGTCATGCCGCTGTCCGGCAGCGGCTGCTCCTGCGCAGCATAGGCCGACAACGCCCCGGCTGCAAACAGTTCTGCGCACAGCACCACTGCACAAACACACGCTTTGAACCCCTGCTTCATGGGCTTTGCCCTCCCCGCCTGCTTTGCTGCAAGATCCTTTAAATATTCCTGTCTCCGTATTATTTTACACGCAGTGCAAAACCGGGTCAAGTTTTTTGCCCATTCTGCCGGGCAGCTGAGCCTTATTTTGTGGAGAATAATAAAATCCGCTTTTCAATTTTGTACAAAACGCCGCCGCACCCGGCAAACCGGATGCGGCGGCGCTGTTCTGCTTTTGAATTTTCAGCTTAGTAGTTGATCTTTTTCAGCTCAAAGTAGCTCTGCGGATGTGCGCACACCGGGCACTTGAGCGGTGCGGACTTGCCGATATAGGTGTAGCCGCAGTTCCGGCACTGCCATACCTGCTGCTCCTCGCGGGCAAAGACCTTGTTGTTTTTCAGGTTTTCGGCCAGCGCACGGTAGCGCTCCTCGTGCTCCTTCTCGATCTGTGCCACCATGGTGAACAGTGCTGCGATCTGAGGGAAGCCCTCTTCTTTGGCCTCCTTGGCCATGCGGGGGTACATCTCGGCCCACTCGTCGTGCTCACCGCCTGCTGCCATGTCCAGACAAGTCAGGGTATCGGGGATCGCGCCGCCGCACAGCAGCTTGAACCAGATCTTTGCGTGCTCCTTCTCATTGCCGGCGGTCTCCTCAAAGATCGCGGCCAGCTGCTCGTAGCCTTCTTTTTTTGCCATGCTGGCAAAGAAGGTGTACTTGTTGCGTGCCTGGCTCTCGCCTGCAAACGCTTCCATCAGATTTTTCTCGGTTTTGGTACCCTTCAGTTCCATGATGCTCTCCTTTCAAAAACGGATCTTCTGTCAGGATCGACCGATCCCGGCTCTATCATTCAGCCCGGCGGTAATTTTTTCGCCTGCGGCTCAGGTTCTGAACAAAGTATACCATATTTTTTGATGGAAATCAAGAACGATTCCTATTTATTCTGAGAATATTTCTCAGTTATGCTGCTTCAGTGCACACACAGCAATGCTCAGGGCGCTCCACGCTGCCTGATACATCAGCACCGTTGCCACCGAAAGCTCCCAGATGCTGCCTGCACTGGTGAGCAGCGCTGCAATGATAATGGAGAACAGCACCGAGACCATCTGTACCGTGGTGGCGCTGCTCTCGGCGTTCTGGGCCTGATCCGCAGCCTGAAGGCCGCCGGTCAGGCTGGCAAACGCCTTGAGATGGATCATGCAGCAGGTGTCCTCCGGGTCTTCCGGTGCGGCCTTGATGGCGTTGCACTGCTCCTGATCCAGCACGGTGATCATGCCTTCCGGCAGGCGGTATGCTTCGGTAATGTGGTGTGCAGTCAGACTGGGGTCCTGGCATGTGACCAGCAGGCGGATGTTCTCCTTTTGCAGCACGGCAAGGCCGCGGGCCACATTGCGCCCGCCCACATATTTCAGCACGAACATAGCGTGCAGATTGCCGGACACAGCCAGATACAAAATTTGCAGCTCGCCGTTCTTCGAGTGCTGCATCTCGTATTCCTCGTCCGGCAGCGGCACGCCCTCCTGCTCCAGATAGCGGCGGGTACCAATGAGGATGCGGTTGTTATCGCACCAGGCGGAAAAGCCCAGCCCATGGTGCTGCTCCAGATCCTTGACCTGGAACAGGATGTCTGTGCGTTCCTCAACGATCTGGCGGAACAGCCCATTCAGGGTGCCGTGGCTCTCATTCAGCACGCTGGCCGCGTACAGGATGGCGCGGTCGATGCGGCCGCCCTTGAAGATGCGGATATCCTCCAGCTGTGCGCTGTCGGCGGTGAACAGGTCGTCTGCATCGATCTGCAGCGTATCAATGCCGCCCAGCTGCTCAATGGCCTGCCAACCGGGCACGACTGCGCCCACAGCCGCAGCCGCACGCTGCAGCCGCAGTGAGGCAACGCCCGCGATCAGGGTAGAGGAAAGCGGTGCCCCCATGCACAGCACAGCGGCCATGGCAGCCGCAGCTTTGTTCCAGCCGGCACCTGCCAGCAGGAACAGTACACCGCTGAGCAGGGCAACGCCCAGCAGGATGTACGAAACTTTGCGGGCACGGCGCTCGCTTGCGCGCTCGCTCAAACTCTGCTCCACAAAGCCGTCAGCTTCCTTCATCGGGCGGCTCAGCAGCACCCAGGGGTCCTTCTGTTCCAGATCCCGTGCAAGGGCGCGCAGCAGGTCTTTATCCTTGGCGCGGTAGGCGCCCTCGAACTCCACACCATTGGTCACCAGCTCATAGCCGCCCTTGACAGCAGCCAGCATCACCCGGCTGCCCAGCAGCGCCAGGAACAGCCCCAGCGCGGCCATGCCGCTGAGCAGCGAGATGCCGGTGGTGCCGCGGTAAACATTTGCGTTCAGCATGGCTGTAACCGCCTGCACCAGCGCTGCTACTGCGGCCAGCGCCGGCATCGTCTCGGAAGAAGGCCGTCCGCGCAGGCCGTTCAGGCCGTCGCGCAGCACCGGGAAGCTCACGCACAGGCTTGCTGCCAGCAGCAGCAGGTTTGCACCATAGAATGCCGCCGGGGCAGCATCCGGGTCCAGCGCCGCCATGGCGGGCAGCAGCCCATCCGACACCAAACCAAAATGCAGCAGCACCACAGCCAGAATGCCGCCCAGCACGCAGCGCAGCGTCAGCTCTGCACTCATGCGGTGCAGCTTATCCGCCGTAGCCTCCGGCTCGGTCAGCTCCGTTTCGGCATGTTCCTCCGGAGACACCGCGTCCTCCGCCTCAGCTTTCAGTTCCGGCTGTGGCGCAGCGGGTGCCTTCTCCGGTGCCTGCTGCGGCTCTTCACCGTCCAGCGGCAGCAGCGGCAGGCTCATGGTGTCCTCTTTTGCGGCAGGCTCCTCTGCCGGGGCCAAAGGTGCCTGCGGTGCGTCCTCGCTCTGCGCCTTGCCAAAGAAATCGGCCACCGGCTGCTCCATTTTTTCCGGCTGCGGCACAGGTTCCGGCTGCAGCTCCGGTGCCGTCTCCTTTACCGCTGCAAACACAGCCGCGGGCAGCGGTGCACCGGACGGTTTCTTTTTGCTCTCAGCCGGTTCAGTTTCTGCTGCCGGGGCTGCTTCGGCTCTCGGTGCAGGCTTTTCCGGCTTCTGGTCGCTCAGGCCGTTGATCATCGCCTTGAGCTGTGCCATCTCCTGCTGCTCCTGCTCTTCCTGCGGCAGCAGCACCTCCGGCGCATTCTTGGGGTGCCGGGGAGGCTTTGCCGTGCTGTGCTGCTCTGCGGGTCTAGCCGCCGGGACAGCGCTCTGCCGGGGTGTTTCCGGCTTCACTGCCGCCGGGGGTTCCGCCGTTTGCGGTGCAGATTTTCCCTCCGGCTTTTTGGCGGGTGCTTCCGGCTGTGCATCCTCTGCTTCCTTCTCCAGAAAAGGCCACGGGGCCAGTTCCTGTTCCGGGTCTGCCTCCGGCTTCAGCATCAGTTCCAGATCCGCTTCCGGTTCCGGCTGCGCATCCTCACCCAGCCGCACCTCACCGGTGGGCATTTCCTGCGGCTGCTCTGCTGCAGCTTCGTCAGTCTCCTGCTTTTCCTACCACGGCCAAACAGGCCAAACCGTTTCTGCGGCTTTTCCTCCGGCTGGTTTTCGTCCCTCCGGGTCATCTCCTCCGGGATATCCACCGCCGTGGTGCTGAAAAAGGAGCGGAACTTTTCATCCGGGGTCATTTCCCGGCCATTATTTTTATCTTTCGGCATTCTAGTCCCTCCTGTAATTCAAATTGAGGTTCCGGCCCGAATGCCGGATCATGCCTGCTGTGCTGCGCGTTGGGACTGGATCTCGTACAGAATAATGCCCGCAGCCACCGACACGTTGTAGCTGTCCACACCGGTGCCCGGTGCTGCCATATCCAGCCGCACCACGCCGTCGCACAGCTTTTTCACCAGCTGGGAAACACCGCTGCCCTCGCTGCCCAACACCAGTGCAATGGGGCCGGTCAGATTGTTCCTGCGCAGAGACACGCCGTCCATATCGGCGCAGTAGACGAACACGCCCTGCTCCTTCAGGCGGCGGATGGTCTCGCCGATGTTGGCCACACGAGCCACCGGCAGGCGTTCTGCGGCACCTGCGCTGGACTTGATGACGGTAGGCGTGACCGATGCGCCGCCGCGCTTGGGGATCACGATGCCATGCGCACCGCACAGCAGAGCACTGCGCATCACGGCACCCAGATTGTGCGGGTCTTCAATGCCATCGCTCAGCACCAGAAAAGGTGCTTCGCCCTTGGCCTTGGCTGCTGCCATCAGGTCGTCTACCGTCACGTATTCGATCTCGCTGGCAAATGCCGCCACGCCCTGATGGCTCTCGGTGCCGGTCATCAGGCGCAGCTTGTTTGGGTGCACCCGCTTCACCGTGGCACCCGCTTCCTTTGCCAATGCGGTATAGTAAGCCGCCACGGCCGGAGCCATGCCCTCAGCAATGAGCACGGTGTCCACGCCGGAACCGCTTTTCAGCAGTTCGGTCACCGGATTTTTGCCATAAACAAGGCTCTCGTTCTTCTGCAGCGGCTCTTCCGGGCTGCGGCGCGGACGGCGCGGCTGGTTCTTTTCTTCCATGATGATTTTCTCCTTCCGTTGTATCACCGGAAGGTGCTGTGCACACCCTCCAAAAGGCGCGCCGCATTCTGGGCCGCGCACCGGTATAGTCTGAAGATGATAACTCATCTTGAAGTATAGCATAAGCCGACCTTGTTTGCCAGCAAATTACCGTTTTTTATCCGCGTCCTGCAAAAGTTTTTCTGTTCGTGGTGCCGGAGACCGTTTCCGCTTTTTTGCAGAAATGTTCTGCCGCCCTGCATCAGCTTTACCCGGCCGCTGGGTAGATATCCCTCTGTTTTGCCGGAGAAAAAAGTTTTCCACAAAAACGCGGTATACAATCCGTAGAAGAGCGATTATTTTTCCACATGTTGAAAACCCTGTGGAGAAAGTTCAAAAGTCCAGCTTTAAAGCCTGTTTTGCCTGTGGAATTCCACACTTTCCACAAGGTTTTCCACTTTTTGGTTCGACCTTTTTTGATTTCCTGCGTACAATTTGTAGAATACAAGTCGGAAATATGACAATTTTTTGAACTGCATCCTGTCCGCTTTTGCCAAATTGCCCAATATCATTTTGACGAATGTGGATCTGTGTTGAAAATCCGTCCTTCATCAAGCTTTCTGTCTTTCGGCCGCTTGTTGCACATTATATGGAAATTTGTTGTATTCTATCGAATATACGCGCTTCTGGCAGTAACCCCCTGCACCCTGCCAGAAACAGAATCCCCGCATTATTACAGGAAAAACACCGGTTTGGATTGATTTTGGCCGCTGTTTGGGGTATACTAATTCTGTAGGTTCGTTAAACCGTGCACAAAGCGGATATGAAACGAGCAAGACCCCAATGATTTTGTGGAGGTAATGAATAATGTTGGTAAATGCAACCGAAATGCTGATCAAAGCACGTGATGGCCACTACGGTGTGCCTCAGTTCAACATCAACAATCTGGAGTGGACCAAGTCCGTTCTGACCGCCTGCGAGGAAATGAAGAGCCCTGTGATTCTGGGTGTTTCCGAGGGTGCCGGCAAGTACATGACCGGTTTCAAGACCGTCGCTGCCATGGTCAGCGCAATGGTCGATTCCATGGGCATCACCGTTCCCGTTGCCCTGCATCTGGATCACGGCACCTATGAGGGCTGCAAGGCCTGCATCGAGGCCGGCTTCTCTTCCATCATGTTCGACGGCAGCCACTACTCCATCGAGGAGAACGTGGAAAAGACCAAGGAGCTGGTCGCTCTGGCACATGCAAAGGGCCTGAGCATCGAGGCCGAGGTCGGTTCCATCGGCGGCGTCGAGGACGGCGTCGTGGGTGCCGGCGAGATCGCTGACCCCGAAGAGTGCGCAAAGATCACCGCTCTGGGCGTTGACTTCCTGGCTGCCGGCATCGGCAACATCCACGGCGTCTACCCCGCAAACTGGAAGGGCCTGGACTTCGAGGCTCTGGACCGCATCCACAAGGCCACCAACAACATTCCTCTGGTCCTGCATGGCGGCACCGGCATCCCCGACGAGATGATCGCAAAGGCCATCAGTCTGGGTGTCTCCAAGATCAACATCAACACCGAGTGCCAGCTGGTCTTTGCTGAGGCTACCCGTAAGTACATCGAGGCCGGCAAGGATCTGCAGGGCAAGGGCTTCGACCCCCGCAAGCTGCTGGCTCCTGGTGCAAAGGCCATCGAGGACAAGTGCAAGGAGAAGATCGAGCTGTTCGGCTGCGCCGGCAAGGGCTAAGCAGAAGCTCGTATCCTGACCGGTACACCACCCAATAAAGTATGCGCCCCCGCTGCACCGTTATGCACAGTGCAGCGGGGGCGCTTTTTGCTTTATATGCGAGCACTCAGACGCGGATCTTTTCCATATCTCCAAAAATGTATTGCATACAGTCCTGCACCCAGAAGCAGGCAAAAAATCGAATAGCTAAGGATCGGAAGCCGCAGCAGTACAATCTTACCCGCGATCTGGGTAAAGAACCAGCCCGTTCCATACAGGGTCACGATATAAAGCACCAGCCATGTAGCATATTTCAGCCAATGCTCTTTCGGCGGAAAGCCTACCTGCTCCATCATCCGGCGGAACAGTGCGCAAAAAACCGTCACTGCAACAACAAGCTGCATCAGATAGCCTACAGAAAGTTCAAAAACCCAATCACCAATTACCGGGTAAAGCAGCAGCCCTCCCACGCCCCACTCAAAGAAGAAATACAGCGGTGCAAGAAACCAGAAGTAATCCGCAGCTCTCAGTGTTTTCAAACTTGGCTTGACCTCCTCTACAAAGGTTTTTGCATCCGAAATCGAATCGAACAGTTCCTGATTTTCCGCATTGGCTTGGATGGAAATATCAAGCAGATCGTTGCGCACAAGTTCAATCCCGCAGAAGTCCCAGCTGACCCGACGAAGATAGCGGATCACTTCCTTAAGCTGCTCCTGACTTTTTTCTGTCAGCAGTCTGGTACGCATCCGGTTCGCTTTTCGCAGTGCAAAATACTTATTCATCTGGCTCCTCCTTAAAAATTTTTTCCACCAGCTGGCATAGCTGGCTCCAATCTTGTCGGAATTCAAGAAGCGCCTGCCGCCCTTCTTCCGTTACAACGTAGTATTTCCGGCTCGGTCCCTTGGGGGAGGGTCTGCGTTCCACCGTGACCTTTCCCTGCTGTTCCAGCCGCAGTAGCAGCGGATAGAGTGTACTTTCACTCAAGTCAGAAAACCCGACCTGTTTTAGATGTATCACGATCTCATAGCCATAGGTCGGCTCTCTGCTAATGAATTTCAGAACACAGAATTCCAAAACGCCCTTAAGCAATTGTGTGTTGTTTTCCACTGGATACCTCCTTTTATCTATTATGTAATACATAGTAGCTTATCTATATTGTATTGCGTAGTAGTATTTTTGTCAAGTCCTGTCCTGTTATCATTTCGACCAAAATCCGCTCCATATTTTTGTGCAACAAAAAAGCCCTGAGATTTCTCTCAGAGCTTTCTGTTCAAGTCGGCGACTAC
>OGIE01003816.1_pt1 | contig 15405 bp, 15 predicted proteins | sample 1571581 | NCBI WGS metagenome assembly OGIE01 (sample SAMEA2582021, study PRJEB24529) | metagenome | biome: Human gut stool | place: China | collected 2011
TAATTTAGAATAAAAAGAGTTTATAAAGTTCATAAGGTTTATAAAGTCCGTGGCCCCCCCGCGGGGCGCTTTGTTTACGGTAGCTTGTGCTGCCGAATCACTTAATCCGAAATCACGGAATCACTGAATGATTCGGTTGAAAGAGTTTTAAATCAAAAATCCCGTGAATCCCGATCTTGTCATCTTTGATGCAGATCGCGGCAAGGATGTCATCCGCTTTTCCAATCTTCTCGATGCAAGGGGCGATGTCGTCCGTTGTTTTGATCTCGTTGGCAAAGGCCGTGGCGTACGTGTCGGCTAGCGCGCAATCCTTACAGATGATCATAACCGCATCCGCTTTCCCGAAACTCAGAGAGGGGCCCACGGTTCCCGATGAAGTGCATATTCCTAACGGGGCATACCCGGCGGGAATCGTGAACCCCACTTTTTCCGACAGGGGAGACGTTCCGGCAAACACGGCGATATCCATATCTTTCCGTATGTCGGCGTAGATATCTCCGCCATTTTCCACGATGATTTCCTGTACCCCGTATTTTTCTTTAATTTCACGGGCAATATATCCCGCGACGGCTCCCGCAACAGCACTCATCGGGCCGATCCCGGATTGACGGGCAACTTCCGACATTTCGAGGAAGATGGCCGGGGCCTCCGGTTTCGCCTCGTAGGATACAAGTGTCGTGGCATATTCCGGGTCATTTGCCAGGTAAGCGTCCATGATATCACGTAATGCCCGGATTCGTGATTCCGTGAATTCCGGAATAGTTATCTGGAAAGATTCTTTGTCAATCCCTATCCAGAGATCAGTCTCTTTGTAAGCGACCGTGAAAGAATGCCAACGACCTTCCTGTAAATGTTCTCGATATGTCCTATTCTTGTATTCCATTTGAGTTTGTAAAGTTTATAAGGTTTGTAAAGTTTATAAAGTCATGCGGACAACAGAGTTGTTGCGGGTAAAGAGCTCGTAAGGTCCATGAACTTTATAAACTTTATGAACCTTACGAACTTTATAAACTAATTAAACGCATCGCTGAATTCGATCTTGAAAAGTTTCAACGGGCAGGCTTTTAAACATAGCTTGCAGGCGATGCACTTTTCCGGGTTGAATTGCAATTTCCAGTCGGGAGCCTCGATTGTCAGGGCATGTGAGAAACAGGCTGAAGCGCAGTTCCCGCAATTGATACAACGGGATTCATCGTAAGAAATCTTGCTGGACACCGGGCTTACCGAGACCCCGTTGTCATTCAGGAATGCGATGGCTTGCTCTATTCTTAAAGCGTCCGCGTCCATTTCTATCAACAGGGAACCGGTTTTTCCGGGTTGTATTTCAGCTTTTAGTATGTTTATTTTTACATCGTAAATACGAATTAAATCGTATGTCAAGGGTCTATCTGTTGCGTCTACCGGGAAGGTCAATATTACTTTTTTGGTCATAACCTTATTTATTTTAGATTTTAGATTTTAAATTTTAGATTGAAAGATTCAGAGATTTTATGATTCTCGATTCCGTGATTCGGCAGCACAAGCTGTCGTGGATAAAGCGCCCCGCGGGGGTCCATAGACTTTATAAACCTTATAAACTCTTTTCATCTTTCAATTGTTTCAAAGAGGTTCCTGTCGGCATGGGGCGAACGGGTTCCGTGAGTAGGAAGTCACCTTTCTGTATCCATGATTTCAGGATGTCCGCGATTTGTCGGGCTTTTGCCAGACTGGCTACCGGGGTCGTCTTGATTTTGTGGCCGTTCACCTCGATTTCTCCGCTTTGAAGGGCAGCATAGTTTGTTTTGCCTAAAATCTTGTTCCCGTCGCCGTAATCCACTACCGTGGTTTCGATTTGTTCGTTCCGGATAGAAACTCTTCGGGCGAGGTCTTCATCTAAAATCGGGATTGGGATACCGATACCCACGAACATGCTCACGCCGTATTTCTCGTAGTACACGCCTCGCAGGAATTCCGTGCTCATGTTTTTCAGGTCGCCGATCACGGCAATTGTTCGGGCATTACTGGTTGGTATACCATACTCGTTTGTTTCTTTCGTGGAATGGAACTGGGTCCCGTTCCAGGTTACGTATCCTTCCGTGCCACAAAGGAAGATGCGTGTACCCAAGCCGATCGTGCGGCATTCCGGGTCGTTCAACAGGGGGGATAATTCTCCGGCCGTGCTGTAAGAGGCATTCCGTAATTTGGGTAACAGGGTTCCCATGTAAGTATATTTGATCTTGTCCGTGGAGTTGGTTGCCACGTTGTAGTTCTGGTAGGCATTTCTCGGGTTGTATAGGATAGCCTCGTTGATCGTGTCTTTCGTGATCACGGTTTTGATGTGTTTCCGGGGATAACAGTCTGTGCCTTTTCCCCATGCTTCGAGGGTGATTTCTTTTCCCGCGATCAGGTCTTCGATGATATGAGCTCCCCCGTAACTGGGATTTTCCGAATTACAGTCCGTGGCTCCCACGTAAGTATCCACCGCGGCGAGTCCTCCGCTGACACGTACACCGTTCAACTCAATTTTTTCCATGCGGATCGGGGGATTAGCGTGTCCGAAATTCAGGAACGCTCCCGAGGAACACATTGCCCCGAAGGTGGCCGTGGTTACAACGTCAACTTTCTCGGCGATCTCTTTCGGGGAGAGTGTTTTTGCCAGTTCGGACACTTCTTCGGCAGTTAATACTACTGCCGTGCCTTTCTTTATTTTTTCGTTTATTTCCGCGTATGTCTTTGCCATAGTCTTGTTCAATCTCTTGATGAATAAATTGTTTGCTGGTGATTTTTTACATGATAGTAACCTTGTAACTATCTGATTATTAGATGGTGTGTGAAAATGTATGTTTACAAGATTCCAAACGGCTTTTCGAGAAACCGAATTAATGAATTTTGAAAATAACAATACGATTTTCCAATCAGAAATCTAAAATCAAAAAATCTAAAATAAATAAGTCCGGGGTGTAAAAGATATTAGCGCATGCAGCGCATACGCATAGACATGGCGATAGAATGAATGAAAAGACCTCTACAATTTGTAGTGCAATAAATGCTGTTTTGTTTTGTTGTTTCTGTTTTCATTTTCTTTCAGCTTAAATTATAACTCCTGGTTCTCAGGTCGGGTTTTGGCACCTTGCAAGAAGCCTTGCAGGTTGTCGGAATTTCTATGAGCCCGTTCTCTCGATTCCTCTTTATAATTCAAACAATCCTCGCAGATTGAATTGATCGGGACAAAGAAAAAAAGAATAATTGAATCGTGCAAGTATTTTAACAGATAATTTTCTTGAAATCAATATTACCTCCATGTTATCGCTTACATCTCTTCGTTATCTCTAGGATAAATGTTCGTTATCTCTTCGTCTCTTAGAAGGTAACTTTAAGCCTGGTATAACGAATAGATAACGAAGAGATGTAAGCGTATGTGTTGAGAATGAGTGTATGAATTGCTATTGTTGGTTGTTTTTATAGGCTTTAATCATAATTTTCCAGTTGAATTTGCAGGGTTGGAAAAATCATCCCGGGATAAACAGAATTCAATTTAATTTGCTAACTTTGTAGTTGTTGAACCATAGATTAAAAACGACGCATCATGAAATATTTGAATCCTAAAGCAGACTTGACTTTTAAGCATGTATTCGGCGAACATCCCGACCTGGTGATGAGTTTACTCAATGCTCTGCTCCCGCTTGCTCCCGGGGAGGAGATTACCGATATTGAATACTTGCCCTCGGAAATGGTGCCGGAAAATCCGTTGCGTAAGAACAGTATCGTGGACGTGCGTTGCAAGGATAAATCGGGCCGGCAATTCATAGTGGAAATGCAGATGATCTGGTCGCCGGAGTTTAAACAACGAGTACTGTTCAACGCCTCGAAAGCTTACGTGCGACAAATAGAAAGTGGCGAAAACTATCACTTGCTGCAACCCGTGTACTCGCTCAATCTCGTGAATGATATTTTCGAGTCGGAACTGGAAGGATATTATCATCATTATAGGCTGGTACACGTGGAGAATTCTAATAAAGTGATTGATGGTCTACAATTGATATTTGTCGAGTTACCCAAATTTCACCCGCATAATTACTCCGAGAAGAAAATGCAGGTGCTCTGGTTACGCTACCTGACCGAAATTAACGAGAAGACCGTGGAAGTACCGGAAGAATTGCTGGCAAATCCCGAGGTGAAGAAAGCCGTGAAAGCGGTAGAGGAATCAGCTTTTACCCCGGCACAGTTGTTAGGCTACGAGAAGTTTTGGGATATTATCAGCGTGGAGAAAACATTATATTATAGTGCCGAGCAAAGAGGATTGCAAAAAGGATTGCAAAGAGGCATGGAAAGAGGCATGGAGAAGGAAAAGCGGCAAATTGCTCAAAATATGAAATCATTTGGTTTAGCCTCTGATACTATCGCTAAAATGACCGGACTTTCTCTTGATGAGATTGATCGGTTATAATATTCTTGATTCCTTACCGCGCTATTGGGCGGGCATTGATGGAAGTGGATGTTGAGTTTGATGTCAAAAAATGGGATATCGTATGGCTCGAACGGATGAGATTACCTGATGTCATTTACTAGTTTGTACCCTCTGGCGAATTCATTTTTGATAGCGATCGAGGTATCGGGTTTTAATTTTTTGTTGAGCAGGCAGACGTAGCGGGTAAATGCCCGTTCTTTATCGGTGGTATAAAGGCCCCACAGGGTTTCGCACATTTCGACGATAGAGATTATTTCGTTGATGCGTAGGCAGAATAACCAGAGTATTTTGGCTTCCATTCCTTTCAGTTCTTCTTTGTGTCCGCAGGTTATGAGTTGCCGGGTATTCTTGTTGAACGTGGTGGAGGGAGAGAGGTGGAATAGTCCCTGTTCTTTTTCCGTGTTTATTCTTCGTGTTCTGGCTATTGCCTTGTCGATACGGGCTTTCACCTCGTCAACACTACACCCTTTCACGAGGTAATCGTCAGCGCCTTCGTATAGAGCGTGGTTGTGATTCAGGGAACTTAAAATAATGATCGGAACCTGATCTCCTTGTTCCCGGATGAGTCGGATGAGTTCGTGCCCGTCTTTACCCGGTAGATCCATGTCGAGGAGGATGAGATCCCATTTCCCATTTTGATATAAATCCCAGGCTTCGTTTCCGGTCGAGGCGATTGTCACGGTGAATCCGGCTTCTTCGAGGATTTCTTGGTAGATGAGTGCTGCCGTGGTATTATCTTCCGCGTATAGTATTTTTATTTCGTTCTCCATTTTTTGAGTTTTATGGTGAAGGTACATCCATTTCCGGGTGTACTGTTTAAAGAAAGACTACCCCCGTGTGCTTTTACCACGTTGCGAACGTAGGTTAATCCTAAACCGTATCCTTTTTTAGCTCCCGGATTTTCGTTTGTATTTACTTGATAATATTTATCGAATATATGCTTTTGTTCTTTTTTGGGTATACCGGGGCCGTTGTCTTTTACCTGAATGATGAGTGTTCCTCTTTTCTGGTAACAGGTAACGGTTATCCGGGGTTCATTCCCGCCGTATTTAACGGCGTTATCCAGTAGATTTTGAATGGCCCCGAGCAAGTGAAAATGGGAGGCGTGTATGTTTTGATATTGAACCAGGTATCTTAATTGCACGTGAATGTTTTTCTGGTTCAAGTTGGCGTTTTGCAACTTTTCCAGCAAGAGGGATAATTCTGTTTTTAAATTGAACTCGTTTTTATTGATCCGGAGACGAGCGATTCCGCTCAATGTTTTAAGTAATTGTTGCGAACTTGTTCTCAAAAGTTCTATTTCCTGTTGAATGATCTGTATTTTTTTTATGCCTTTTTCGTCTTCGGGCGAAATGGATTTCTTTTCAAGTAATTGAGCGAGAGTCCCGATGTTATTTAATGGTGTTTTCCAGTCGTGAACGACTTGTTGTATCATTTTTTCTTGTAGGCGGGATAGTTGTTGTTGTATCCGGGAAAGATACAGGAGTCCGAAAATCAACAAGAGGGTAAATGCCGCGATTGCAAGGACGTTATTCCATGCTTTTGTTAGAAAGATGGCAGTCGGGAAATTGTAGTATATCTTGATTGATTCTCCCGATTGGGATCCGAGGGAATAGATTTTAGAACGGATCAGGCCGGATATATCGGTGTCGTTCAAGGGGAAGCGTTCAATTTCGTTGCTTGTATTATCAAGCTTGCAAGTTATGAGTTGTACCTTCACGCTTTGCTTCCCGAGCGATAGATGCAAGAGGGTATCTAACCGGGAAAGAGGAGCAAGTTCACGAGAGGAAGTCCCGAGTAATTTGCGGATATATGTGTGTTTCAAGGTTTCGTTGGAATCAATACATATTGTATGAACCGTGTCCCGTGTTTGAATATTGATCGTGAAGGTTTGGGGATTGAAATCTATGTCGTTGGTGAGTTCGGATGAATCAGGTAAATTCGAGAGTCTGAGGTAAGAATCGACACTTGTCTCCACGATGGAGTCCATGTATTTCTGCCATTGACTTTTTTCCAGTTTATACAGGTTGATTCCTGAAAATAGTTGGTTAAGCCAAAGTAATACAAATATGACGCAAGTCGTGTAGCCGATAACTTTTAAGTTGTTCCTCATGTTGTTGCACCGATCGCACTTTTCAGCAAAATACTCTTTTTACAGTATTTGTTTGTTGCGAATGTAATTATTCCTCTTCATTTTACAACACTTTTACAATAAATTGAGCCAGGATAAGTGAATTTGGTTTATCATTTTTGTATCGGTAAAATGAATAAAGAATAATCATTAAAATACAAAATCATGATAACACTGGAAAATATAAACAAGACGTTTTACACGAAAGAGGTTGAAACACGGGCATTGGAAAATATAAATCTCACGGTGGAGGCAGGGGAGTTCGTGGCTATCATGGGGCCGTCGGGATGTGGGAAGAGTACGATGTTGAATATCATGGGATTGCTTGATACACCCACCGAAGGTTGGGTGATTATTGATGATGTCAGGGCTGATTTGTTGTATGATCGGGATAAAGCCCGAATCCGAAACCAGAAACTTGGTTTTATTTTTCAAAGTTTTCATCTGATCCCATCGCTGAACGTGCTGGATAACGTGTTGTTGCCGATGTTGTACCGGAAAGGTGCTTCCGTGTCGGGAAGCAAGCAACGGGCGTTGGAAATACTGGACAAGGTGGGGTTGAGCCACCGTCTGAAACATTTTCCCTCGCAGTTGTCCGGTGGACAATGCCAGCGTGTAGCGATTGCCCGGGCGTTAATGGGACAACCGAAAGTGATCTTGGCGGATGAACCCACGGGTAATTTGGATAGCAAAATGGGGGCGGAGATTATGGATATTCTTTTAAGGTTGAATCAGGAGGGGACAACGATCGTGATGGTGACACATGACGAGCATATTGCACGGGAGACGAGTCGGGTTATTCGGTTGTTTGACGGAAAATTGGTGTTATGAACAGGTTGAAGAATTATATTATGCCGGCCTTGTATAACATAAGGCATAATCTTTCCTTTTCTTTATTTTACGTGCTGGGGACGGCGATGTCTTTCGTCTTTATCGCGATAGCGTTGCAAGTGCTGTATTCTTTTATCGGGAATGTTCCCCCGGTAGACAAGGGGGATCGGATCGTGTCGTTTGGTAGTTTTGAAGATAAGGGAGGACGTTCGCATGGAATTAATGCTTTTTACACGGAAACTTTAATAAAAAATATCAAAGGATGTGAGATGTATGCCAGATGGCATATTGAGGATTGTGATATTTTTGTTGATAACGGGATGGTGTCCCAATGTGTGAATTACGTGAATGCAGATTACTGGAAAGTCTTTCGGTTTAAGTTTATCGAGGGCCGGGCGTTCAGCCAACAGGAATACGAGAATAAACAACCGGTAGCGGTGATTAATCAAATGATGGCGAAAGCTCTTTTCCGGGGAGAGAATGCCGTTGGACGGAAAATAGAAATTCAAAAAGTTTCTTACACGATTACCGGGGTGGTAGAGAATATTTCTTTTTTTACAACTTTAATTGCGGATGGCTTTTGGCTTTCGGATCAATTTAACACGTTTACCCCTAGTGGAAGTAGTTATTATCACCTTGAGGTGTTATTTCCTTCAGCGTTTCCAATAGCAGAGGCGAAGCGAGAAGTTGCTCAAGCGGTAAAGGCATATTTTGATGCGCGGAGGATAAAGGTTGATATATCTGCCGAGAAGATGAAAACTCGGAAAGAGGTGGTTATGCAGGAGGTAGGACTTGATATATTATCGTATGGAATTCCCGTGATTGTATTGTTGTTGCTTGTGGTTCCGGCGATTAATATCGTGACTTTGAGTATATCTAATTCGAACCGGAGATCGGAAGAGATTGCAATTCGTCGTGCTATTGGGGCATCTCGTCCCGTGTTATTTTCTTATATTGTTGTGGAGAATTTGATATTAGTATTGGCAGGTATTGTCGTTGGTTTATTGTTGTTTTCTCCGGTAGTTTACGGGATAGAATACCTCTGTTTTGAAGATTCTCTTTTGGGAAATGTGTCATTCCTTACACAATTGAATTTTATGGTGATTTTGTGTGGGGTGCTACCCTTGTCTATTTTGTTTACATTACTAGTTAGTATGTTTCCGGCATTTGTTACGTTACGGAAAAATATGGCGGAAGTGTTGAAAGGAGGTTCAAAATGATACGGAATTTATTGAAAGTATTATGGAATGATCGAAAATCTTATTTGGGTATTTTCGTGGAGCAGGTAGTCGTATTCGTGGTTTTAATGGTGGGTGTGGTCTCTGTGGTCACGGTTTTTAAACAGTATTGTGCTCCCGGGATGTTGGATACTGAAAATACTGTTGGATTCGGATATATGCTTTCAAACACTAGTTCGGGAACAGAAAATTTGAAATGGGAAGATATGAAGGCGATAGCTGAGACCGTGGTTGCTAATATTAAAGAATTGCCTTATGTTGAAGAGGTTACTTGGAGTTGTGGAATGATTCCTTATATGAGATCTCAGGCTTTACATGACAGTATAAGAATTGATGGAAAAACCTTGTTTGTAAATTGGAGAGCATCAGATGGGGCGGGAGCAAAAGTGTTTCGGCCGGATATTATAGAGGGAGATTGGTTAACGAACAGTGTGTTGGAAGATGGGTCGTTTACTTGTGTGGTTACCAAACAATTGACTGATGATTTGAAATGGGAACAAGCCTTGGGACGTAAAATTGTGTATGAGGGAAAAACGTTTACCGTGGTTGGAGTGTTATCCGGGATAAAGCATGCTGCGTTTGAATTATCCGAACCGACTGTAATTGTGGATTTAAATAGAATATCAAGTATTGGATCGTTTAGAGAGTTTTGTGCCCGTGTACAGCCCGGTAAAGAGATGGATTTTATTTTGGCCTATTATAAAGAATTTAATCGTTTGTTACCCATGAAAAATGTACAGGCGTATGCGGCAGTGATGCAAAAAGCGAAAAAACAATTTATGAGTATGCTCACGATAAATCTGTATTTGCAGGCAATACCCACCCTTTTTCTTCTTTTCTTTGCTTTTATCGGTACGTTCGGTTTGTTCCTTCAACACACGGAGACTCGGGTTCACGAGTTTGCCGTGAGGTTGTCGGTAGGGGCAACAACCCGTAATTTGTTGACATTCGTGATTTTGGAAAGTACCGTGGTGACCCTTTTAGCTAGTATTCCCGGTGTGTTGTTATCGTTCTTTATTTACGATTATATCATGATCGAGGTAACGGGCATCGCGGTAACTTTGGTAATTATGCTCTTTTTTTCCGTGTTGAGTGCGTGGTTCCCTGCCTACAAGGTGACGAAGATTAATCCGGCAATTGCTTTAAAGTAAAATTAGCGTATGAAAAAATTATATATTTATTGGAAGCCGATTTGCTATAATATCATGCACCATAAAGCGTATGCCTTGTTCTGCGTGTTCGGGGCGATGTTGACATTCGTGTTTGTCACGATATTGTTGCAAATCGTTCACGTGGTGCGGGGAAATATGCCCCCGGCTCTTTATTCTGAGCGGATTGTTGAAGTTCCCAGCTATATATGGGATGAACAGGGGAATAATTTCAAGAGTAGGTTGAACCGGAAGGACGTGCAGATGATTATGAGCCAGTTAAAGGGATACGAGAATTATACCTGTTATCACGATGAGGCTAATAATGTCCGGGCGAACGGTCAGTTCGGGATGAATATGGCTGTCTACACGGATTATAATTATTGGAACGTGTTTCAGTATGATTTCGTGCAGGGACATCCTTTCACGGAACGGGAAGCAAAAGAGCCGAGGGTGGTGGTGAACGAGAGTGTGGCGAAAACTTATTTCGCAAAGGCGAACGTGGTGGGTGAGGAGCTATGTTTTCAAGGTAATAGGTACAAGATTATCGGGGTGGTTGCCGATATTTCGTTGTTTGCACAGGATGGTCATCTTTCAATTTGGTTGCCCGAGTATTTTGATCGGGGGATGTCCGGTAATGATTGGGTGAATACGTATATTTTATTTCCAGAAGGTACCGATATGGAGAAGGCGAAGAAAATGGTGATGTCTGCCGTGAGTTATGTGGCGGAAATGAAACATGTCAACGTGACTCAATTTCCGGAACCCGTACGTACGGTGCAGGAAGTGAGAGCCGAGGTGTTCGGGGGACATTTGTGGAGGATGAGTGTTTTTTTGGGACTTTTGTTATTGTTGATAATTCCTATATTGAATATCATCCTTTTGAGTGTGGCTAACACGAGTATTCAGGTTGCTGAACTTGGGATTAAGCGGGCGTTAGGAGCAAATCGGGATTTCGTGTTTTTGGAGGTTTTGATTGAAAATATCGTGTTGGTGATCGTGGGAACTTTGTTGGGAATTGCCTTGCTTCTTCCTTTATGTCAGTTCTTGGATAAATTGCTTTTCGGGAATATGATTATCGGGTCATTGACGATTTTGGCCGAAATGAACTGGACGGTCATTCTCTTGGAGGTGCTGCCTTTGTCATTGTTGTTTTCTCTCGTTTCCAGCGGACTTCCGGCCTATTGGGTGATAAGAAATCCAATCGTGGATATGTTGAAAGGAGGTGTGGAATGATACGCCATATTTTTACTCTGTTCTGGAATCAAAAAAAGAAATACGGGGGGATGTTCATAGAGCAGGCGGTGGTTTTTGTTGTTCTGGTGTTTTGTTTCGTGAACACGGGGGAGACTTTAGCCCGGTATTACACGCCGGGAATGTTGAATACTGAAAACACGTTGCAGTTTGGCCCGGAGCTTAAACTGGAAGGACGTTCTCTCTCGTCAGAAGAAACGGAGAATATGATGAGACATTTGTGCGAGACATTGCGCACGCATCTTTCCGTGGTGGCTGTCAGTGAGTGCGCGTTTTTCGTCCCCTATGTTCGTTCGGAGAATATGAATCCGAAAGATTCTTTAAAGTGCGAGGGGAAGAGTGTACAAATTTACGTGAAAGGAGCGGATGAATTCACGGCTAGCGTGTTCGACATAAAGCTGGAGGAGGGGAGATGGTTGCCCGGTAAAATATTGGCTGACGGGACTTATCCGGCTATTGTAACCCGACAGTTAGCAGATCGGTTCGGGTGGCACGAAGTGGTGGGAAGGAATATTTCTCTTAACGGGAAAGCGTGTACGATTGTCGGGGTGATGGCCGGATTGAAACAGGAAGTTTATAAAGAATCCTGCCCGACATTGATCTTGCCTTACGAGGTTTGCGGCTATAGCGATTGGCCCGAATTTATTGTCCGGGTACGGGATGGGGAATTGAAGACATTCAGTAATTTACTTGATAGAGAGTGTAGTCGTTTATTTGCGGGTACGAATCAGGAAATCGGGATATATAGCGTGGAGGGATTGAAAATAACCACGATGTTGAGTAATATCGTGAGTGTGGGGACGATCGTTATTCCCACGTCGTTTTTGTTGATATTTACTTTTATCGGGACATTCGGGTTGTTCTGGCTTTACTCGACCAAGCGGAGAAAGGAATTTGCCTTGCGTCTGGTAGTCGGGTCTACTGTCGGGGGATTGCATCGTTTTGTGATTTTGGAGAGTTTTGTTTTGACTGTACTGGCCTTGTTGCTGGGATTAGGTTTGTTTGTATTTGTTTACCCGTTACAGTTTGTTCCTATGCTGGCTTTGGGGAGTGCGGTTGTGATCATGATTATTTTCTCGATGTTCAGTGCTTGGTGGCCCGCTTACCGGGTTTCGAGGGTTAACCCGGTGGAGGCGATGCGGGAGGAGTGACATGTAAATACAGGATCATTATGAAAGAATTTTTGACGATAGGGTGTTTGTTGTTGATGTTGCCCGTTTTCGGGCAGCAAGAACAGAAGTTGATCACGTTGGAGGAGGCGATTCGCTTGGCACGAAGTCAATCGCTGGATGCCATGATGGCCAAGAATCAATGGAGAGCGGCATACTGGCAGTACCGGAATTACAAGGCGGATTTGTTACCGAATGTGAAGTTGACGGGAACGATCCCTAGTTTTAATCGCACGATGTCCAGTTATCTGAAAGAGGACGGGACGTACAAATACGTGTCGAGTAATTCGATTTCCGAACAGATGGCCCTGTCTCTCACGCAGAATATCCCGTTAACGGGAGGACAGTTATCATTGCAGTCCCAGTTGGAACGGGTGGATCAATTGGAGGGAAACCGGGAGACGGAGTATATGAGCGTGCCATTTAACGTGGTATTCTCGCAACCGTTGATCACGGCGAATCCCTTGAAATGGAATACGCGGATTGAACCCGAGAAATACAAGCAGGCACAACAACAGTTTGTCGTGGATATGGAGTCTATTGCCATTCAGGCGGTGTCGTGTTATTTTGATTTATTGTTGGCCATGATTAACGTGAATATTGATAAACAAAATCTGGAGAGTTCAAAAAAGTTAATGGAAATCGCCCGGGGGAAACGGGAACGGGGATTGATTTCGGATAACGATTTGTTGCAATTAAGGTTGAATTATTTGAACGCATCGTCCTCCCTGATTCAGACGGAGCAGGCCTACGAGCAGAAGATGTTTGCTTTGAGAAATTATTTGGGATATAACGATCGGGTGCTGTTGGTTCCGGAAATACCGGGAGAGTGTCCGGGGATAGAGGTTTCTTATGAACGTGTACTGGAATTGGCGGACAAGAACAATCCTTTCTGTCACGAGGTTATTTGTCGGTTGTTGAATGCTCGTCAACAGGTGGCGCAAGCAAAGGCAGGTCGGGGTTTTCAGGCTGACGTGTATGCTTCGATCGGGTACACGGGGACCGATAGTCGGTTTAAAGATACCTATCGGAATTTGCGTAACCGGGAATCGGTGAGCTTGGGAATAAGTATCCCGATTCTGAATTGGGGAAAAGGAAGGGGACAGGTGGAATTGGCCCGCTCGCAAGAGGATATTGTAAAGGTACAGGTGGAACAGGAAACGCAGAATTTTGAACAAAACGTGCTGACGACGGTACGACAATATCAGGAGCAGAGTCGATTGAACGAGATCGTGCGTTTGGCGGACACGGTGGCTCAGAAACGCTACAAAACGGCATACGAGACTTTCGTGTTAGGGCAGATCAGCGTGTTGGATTTGAATGCGGCCCGAACGGAACAGGATGATGCTCGCCGGATGTATATCAGTCAACTTTATTCTTCGTGGAGGTATTTTTACACGTTGCGAAAGCTGACACTCTATGATTTCGAGCAGGAACAGGATATAATTTACGAACAAGAAAAATATTAGGAGTATGGATCGGGCAATTTCTTCGGGGATGAAAAGACAACGTAAACGGAAGTTATTGATAAAGGTTGTTATTGTCGTGATAGTTGGTGTGTGTGGTTTTTATGGTCTGGTAAACGTGTTTCAGCCCAAGATTCGGGGGAGCGAGATTAATTTCGGGATCGTGGACCGGGGGGTGGTGGAAGTATCCGTGTATGCCACGGGAAAAGTGGTTCCTTTTGCCGAGGAGATTATCACCTCGCCTGTTTCATCGAAAATATTGGAGGTGTATAAAAAGGCGGGAGATCGGGTAGAGAAGGATGAGCCTTTATTGCAGTTGGATTTGGAAACGATTAAAACGGAATACGACACCAAGAAGGAATCTCTGGAAATGCAGTTGAGTAAATTGGATTTGCAGCGTAGGACGATAGCCAGCGATTTGGCGGAGATGAAAATGCAGGTTGATATTGACGAAATGACGCTGAAACGGACGTTGGTGTCGTTGAATAACGAACGGTATCTGGATAGCATCGGGGCCAGTACCCGGGAAAAGGTGCGGGAGGCTGAATTGAATTACACGGTGAAAGGGATGCAATTGGAACAATTGAAACGGAAGTATGAAAATAAGAAAAGTGCTTCCGAGTCGGAAATCAAATCTTTGGAGTTGGATTACAAGATTGCCAAACGGAATATAGATTTGTTGTTTAAAACGTTGGGGGAGGCCCATGTGATGGCTCCCCGGGCGGCAACCCTGACCTGGATTAATGATCAGGTGGGTTCCTCCGTGTCAGCGGGTAGTAATCTGGCGATACTGTCGGATTTATCCACTTTTAAGGTGGAGGCGGAGATCGCTGATAGTTATGCCGATAAAATTAGCACGGGGAACCGGGTGAACGTGATGATCGGTAGCGAGAAGTTCGAGGGTGTGGTCGGGAATGTGACCCCGTCGGTGAATAACGGGGTGATCAAGTTTGTCGTGTTTTTGGAGGATCACGGTAATAAACGGTTACGGTCGGGGTTGAAAGTGGATGTTCACGTGACGCATGCCGTGACGGAAGAGGCGCTGCGTTTACCCACGGGAGCTTATTATATGGGACGAGGGGAATACGAGCTGTGGGTTAAGCAAGGGGATAAAATCATGAAACGGAAGGTCAATTTGGGAGAAAGCGGGTTCGAAAATGTAGAAGTGATTGCCGGGCTTGAAGAAGGAGAGGAGGTTGTGATCTCGGATATGGGGAGATACCGAGAGAGGGAGGTTTTGACGATAAAGTAGAATATAAGTCAATATGTAGATAATATTTATAACAATGGCGAACTCGTAATTGAAGCAACTCACAAGAATTTCTTGTGAGTTTGTCAGGGGGTAACCGTTAGGTAAAACAAGATATATAAAATAAAATTGTTCAACTATTGAAATTGGATTTATGACAAGGATTGAAAATCAAGCTCAATATGAATGGGCAGTAAAAAGAGTAGAAGAACTTCTTCCATTAGTGGATGATAGTACTTCGTTAAGTGATCCGAATAGCATAGAATTGGAACTTCTTTCTAATCTGGTTGCCGATTACTCGGAGGAACATTTTGCATTGGGAGAATCTTCTTGGGGGAATAGGATATAAAAAAGAGAAGCTTTGCGCTTCTCTTTATAATAAACTCCTCCGACCTTCGGCCACCTCCTCTATAAACGAGGCCGCTGAAAAAGTCGGTATTGTGATAAACAACTACCCCCTCCGGCTCCCCCT
>OGIE01003822.1_pt1 | contig 15384 bp, 7 predicted proteins | sample 1571581 | NCBI WGS metagenome assembly OGIE01 (sample SAMEA2582021, study PRJEB24529) | metagenome | biome: Human gut stool | place: China | collected 2011
ATGGTCGAATATCAGGTTAGAACAACCACAAGGTCCGGCTAATTGTTTTCCATAGTTTTCAAAGAAAAGATAGGTAAAACGTTTCTTCTTCTCATTGTCTGTCTCACTGGACGACTCCTGCAGAAAAGGGGCACAATCCTGCAAAAACGTCCTACTGTCCTCTATTTTTTAAACTTGCTGTTTGAATTTTGTAGACAAGTGATAATATCTCCCGCAAAGGCATGTTATTTCTTTTTCCATTTGCTTATTTTTAAAAAGCCGCTTTGGTTCCGAAGCCTCAAAAAGCCCCATTTAATCGAAGATTACAGTCGTGTTACGGAGGTAGCACTATAGTGTCAGCTGGGGTAGCACAGTAGTGCTGATATAGGTAGGACTATAGTGTTACTCATACCAGCACTATAGTCCTAATTTCTGAAAATACCTATTTCATTGAGGATTCCAGCCTAAAAATAAAAAATGAAACTTACTATTACAACTGTACCTGCATAGCTTTACCCGAGTAGTTGATTTTCCTATTCACCTTACCGGCATCAAGACCAACACCTCTACCAGTATCCACCTTGACGATATTCAAAATTCTCTTTGCAACCATTCCTTCAAAAGAACCCTTTCGGTCACTAATCGTCAATACTTGCTTTTTATCATCCCACGACAAATCATACGTGCTGTATTTGCCCTGTTCGTAATTGTAATTGGAACCTTCGTCCTCATAAACCGTGTAATGCGCATCGGCCCCCGGATAGATACGGATTTCCCAAGGAGCATCAAGAGATTCGCCTGTATGTTGCACAGCCTTACCTAAAGGTAAAATTGAGCCTGCCTTCACAAACAATGGTATATGCTCGTCAGAGACAGGTACTTCAATGAGTTTCTGCCCTGAGGAATGCTGTCCGGTCCAGAAATCATACCATCCCCCTTGATGGTTCGGCAGATAAACAGGCCATGTCTGCGGCTCTTCCTCCACAATAGGAGCTACCAATATAGAAGGGCCGAACATATACTCATAATTTTGTGCAAGAGCCTCAGGGTCTTCTACGAAATCCATCATCAGAGGTCGCATCATCGTTCCTGCCTTAAAAGTCACATTAGCCGCTTCCGAATAAATATAAGGAAGCAGACGATAACGCAAATTCAAAGAAACCCGTGCAATCCGAGTTACCTCCGGACCGTAGTTCCAGAACTCCGTATCTGTTTGGAACCCATGCACACGAAGCATCGGCAAGAAAACACCTGCCTGCAACCAACGAAGGAAACGCTGCTGATAAGCCTTGTCTGTATATTGAGTTTTCCCCGGACGGAAAAATCCTCCGGCATCGTACGTCCACCAAGGCAAGCCGCTGGCCATTTGGCTCAAGCCGCCGGTAATCTGCCTGCGAAGCGTTTCCCAGTCGTTCCCAACATCTCCCGACCAAGTTGCTGCGGCATAACGCTGCATACCGGGGAAACCGCTACGGGTTAAAATCATGGCACGACTGGAAGGATTATCAGCACGACATCCCTCATAGACCGTTTTGTTGACCAACAGCGGATAAGTATTTCTAAATACTTCTCCTGGCGTTAAAGCGTTCTGAATACGGCGTCCCTTCAAATCATCATTCTCCGGTTCCGTAGCATCCTGCCACCAGGCATCAATACCATAAGGTTTCAGCAAACCGTTGCTGAAGTTCTCCCAATAGCTCGCTGCTGCTTTCGGGTTAAAGAAATCCACCCACGAGGTTTGAGGAATAAAATAACCAGAGTTATTCATTCGTTTGCCCACTTCCGAGTTTAAGTCTATCTTCGACCAGACAGAAATCATTAATCGGATATCCATGTCATGGAGAGATTTGACCATTGCTTTGGGATTAGGATAATCTTTTTCGTCGAAACGCATGGAGTTCCAACCGTAACGTCCCCAATATTGCCAATCCTGCACAATCAGATCCAAGGGTATCCGCTCTTTACGAAAACGTTTGGCAGTTTCCAACAATTCGTCTTGAGAATGGAAACGTTCGCGACAATGAATATATCCCATCGCCCAACGAGGCATCATGGGAGCCTGTCCGGTCAATTCACGATAAGAAGCGATCACCTGGTCGGCATTGCCTGTAAAGACTGTGAAGTCCACACATTCTGCCACTGGCGAACGGAGAACAGTCTGGTCATCCACCAATTTATAATAAACAACCGGTTGGTCATTCTTTTCCAATTCAGCCATCAAGTGATGTGTTCCGGCTTCCAGATCAACAATCACTGATGCCGTTGGCGGCAACCAGAAATTCCGGAAGTTAATAACATCTTTCCCGTCTATCTGTAAATGATGGGCACGCGCCATACTTTGGCCTACATCAAGCAGGATCGCGTATTTTCCACTAACCGGGACATCCATCGTACTTGAAAAGCGGTTGGGTTCGCGCAATTCTTGTCTCACCCCTTCAAATGTCGTTACATCCACCATCTCTTTTTTTCCGACAAAGTCTTCCTTGGACAACTTCACACTGGCTGAACAAGGGTTGAAGTCAGTCAATCCGTAATTATTCCAAAGCATACCATATCCTTTGCTTGATAAATAGAACGGAATAGCAATCTGTGTATTCACCTGCGTCAGACGACGCGTCAGGCCCCTCACGTTCAAGTATCCGTCTTGAAACTGTCCAAGTCCGTAGAGAGCTTCGTCCTTCGGAGACTCGAAATGCTGTTCGGCACAATAAGTCTTCTCCCCCTGTATCAAGGAAGGCAACAGATTGCGTCCTAATTCTGCAAGAACCAGTTGGCCCGCTCCATCGTAATAGTTCACACGACTGCTCTGCTTGTCAATCTCAACAGTCATTTGCCCCAGTTGAAGCGTAATTGTACGTTTATCATCTTTGATATGATATGTAGGATGGCTTCCATCTTGTTTCACATACACCCATTCAGGCATTTTCCGAACGGATTCTTTTTGGAACTGCACACGTACCGCATTCTCAGCCATAGGTGTCAAGTTCAGACTACCATCAGACAATTCTATCTTCAAACTCTTTCCTGTATCTTTAAAGGATAGCACTTGTGGAGTAATGCCAGCCCATACCATAGGCGATCCTAATGCAATACCCAAACATAAAGTTGCCCTCAATCGCCACCTTCTAATTCTTTCTTTTATCGTTTCCATTCAAATAAACATATTATTTCTTATTTCCAACTCAATCAATATCCGACAGTAAACCGTATCTTTTGGCGAATATCAGCCGAAGAGCTACCTATCTGTATTTCATAGTCGCCCGGTTCCACTACAAAATCGTTCGCTTTATTCCAATACGACAACGCATTTCGGTCCAGTGAAAACACAACTTCTTTGCTTTCATCCTTCTGTAAATGAATTCTTTGGAAACCTTTCAGTTGCTTGATCGGACGAACCTCTTCCGGTTCCAGTTTCTTCAGATATAACTGAACCACCTCATCTCCTTCATAACGGCCGGTATTCTTTACATCGACCTTTACCTGAAGGGTTTCACCTATCTTCAATGTCGGTTTGTCAATACGGGCCGGACTGTATTTAAAGGCAGTATAGCTCAATCCATAACCGAACGGATAGATAGGCTCATTGGTAGAGAACATATAGGTACGTCCGTTGGTCACCTCATAATCATTGAAGGCAGGAAGTTCTTCCAGGCTGCGATAGTAAGTAAGAGGCAAGCGACCTGCCGGATTATACTTGCCGAACAGCACATCTGCAATGGCTGTACCACCCTGCTCGCCGGGATACCAGGCATTCACGATGGCAGGCAGATGCTCCTGCTCCCATTCGATAGCCAATTGACTGCCGGCTACCAATACCAATACTGTTTTCGGGTTGGCCTTATATATTTCGCGGATAAACAGCTGTTGGTCTTCCGGTAGTGTGATGCTCTTGCGGTCGCGGCCTTCCATTTCAATACTTTTGTTGATACCCAAGACGACAACGGCCACGTCGCACTTCTTGGCCAACTTCTTTTCTGCCAGATATGGGTCTTTATTGGATGAACCCGGAATCTGCCAGCGCAAAGAACAATAAGAAGCACCCTCGTTCTTGTATTCGGCTACCACCTTATAGGTTTTACCGGCGACAAAGTCAAACTTCACCTCCTCGTTTTTCATTTCATCAGAGCATCCTTCAAAGACCACCTTGCCGTCTATCATCAATTTAAAATCACCCTGCTTGCTTGTTCCCAGGATATACTTACCCGACACCTTCGGATTGATCTGCCCAGACCAGCGTACAGACATCGGAGCGGCAGGAATATTCTTATTGGGAGGTTGGTTAGCCGGATCAAAGTGTATCTGACTTTCATTTACCGTAGAGAAAGAGGTACGAAACTCCATGTCGGAAAAGTATTCCGTCTTTAAACCGGAACGCATCTTGCCATTTTCCTCATGCGAAAAATAGTCGGCAGGAATAATCTCGTATTGCGACAACCGTCCCACCCAAGGCATGGCATAGACTTTAGCCTGATTACCAATCTCATTGATAATACCTTGCAGTGGAGATACCGGATCATTCAATGGTGTTCCACTATAATCACCAAATTCACAGGATGCGGCATTGATGCCCAGTACGGCTATCGACTTCATTTTTTTAGCATTAAATGGCAATACTCCATTATTCTTCAATAAAACGATAGACTGTCGTGCCGTCTCCAGAGCCAACTCCTGATGCAGCTTGCATCCTACAACATCTGCCGGTATAGAGGTATAAGGAACCAAAGACGGGTCGTCGAACATTCCTAATTTAAAACGAGCCTCCAATACCCGATAAGCGGCGTTATCAATATCTTGCTCTGTAACCTTTCCCAAATCTAATGCAGCTTCCAGATAATCACGATAAATAAAGCACTTGTCACAATAACCATTGCATTCCAAATCGAGGCCGGCCTTCATCGCGGCAGCAGCTGCATCTTCAATCGTTTCCGTATAATGATGACTATGATAAATATTTGCCACCGCACTACAATCGGATACGACATAGCCTTTGAAACCCCATTCTTTGCGAAGCACATCATTCAGCAACCAATGGTTTGCCGAACAAGGTACACCGTTAATGGAAGGGTAGGCCGTCATAATGGATTGAGCTTTTCCTTCAGTTATCAAAGCCCGAAATGCCGGGAGATAATAATTACGTAATACCTGTTCGGACACTGTTACCGGACATTCAAAACGGTTATGCTCCTCATTATTTGCCACAAAATGCTTCGGGGTAGATACCACTTTCAGATATTTAGGGTCATCGCCTTGCAAACCCTTCACGAAAGCAATTCCCAGTTGAGATGCCAGATAAGGATCTTCTCCGTAAGTCTCGGGGGTTCGTCCCCAACGCGGGTCGCGCGCCATGTTTACGGTAGGCGACCAAAAAGTCAACAAGTCACTATATTTATCCTTTTGCAATTTTCCCCTACCAAGTTCATTCCACCTAGCCCTCGCTTCATCCGAAGCAGCAGTAGTTACCTGGTTAATCAACTCCGGATTCCAGGTAGAAGCCAAACCTATAGCCTGTGGGAAGACGGTAAACTTTCCAGGACGCACGATACCATGCAACGCCTCATTCCCATGATAATACTTCTCCACTCCCAAGCGAGGAATGGCCGGAGCCAACTCGTTGAGGATGGACATTTTCTCCGTCACCGTCATTTGCGACAGGAGGTCGTTTACTCGTTTATCCAATTGAGCATACGGATCTTCATACACATCCATCTTGCCATTCTGGTTGAAGTCTATCCACTTACGGTCTTGGGAGTAACTTTCGGCAGAAACGGCAAGAGCCACGATAAGCATACAGCTTATGCTTGTTAGTTTGTTCATAAGATATACCTTTTTGATTTTATTCACCAATCATCACCTTTTTACTTTCTCCGGGATTAAGACTTATCTCTTCTAGTTTTGCACAATCCATCGCATAAGGCTTGTGTTTGGCTTTACTTGAATCTTCGATAAGAATTTTTGCTTTTGTATAATATACAGTAGGATTGAATACCTCCAGAGCCGTCAATTTGCCATTACTTATCACTTGCTTAACCTGTACATGATCAAACACCGCCAACGCCTTAGTATCCGGCTGGACATATATGCTGGGCAACTGGGTAACGGTCTGCATTGCTGCTACCTCTGCCCATGAACAGGATGCGAAGATGTTACCACCAATATTGTTTTTTCCCTCCCAGTCACTCATATTAACCCGTTCACAAACACCCCCTAAAGGCATATTACCGATTTGACAATCTTTACGACAGATATATTGCGGCATATTATGTGCAATATCTACCAACAACTCTAAAGCCAACATATCACCGGTTGCCCGAAAATATTTCAACAACCCTTCACCCGACCAGTTACAGATACCGGGAGCTGCATGTTTATTGGCCACACTGGCATATAGCGAACCACAAGAATGTGCACCTATCTTACCTAATATTGAATTCTCGGGGAATTGAAAATCGTATGACACAACCCAACTTGCACAGACTGGCAACAACTCAGAAGCATACTTCAACCATTCTTTGCTTTGAGTATGTTCGTAAAGAACCATATAAGATTCAAAAAGACCAAAAGCAGACTCATGGTCGGGTGCAGACATAATTTCACCAGGGCCACCTGTTGTATATCCCTTACAGACATAATCTTTATAATAAGCTCGTGCAGCCTCTGATGCTACCTCTAAATAACGAGGGTTACTATATATCTTCGATGCTAGCACCAACCCTGCCGGAACTATCCCACCCGAGGTGGAATTACCTATCTTTACATCTCCCGTCTCGACATCAACAAAGTGCCCGAACTGTCCGAACTTGTCCCAATTGCGGACAAAAGCATCTGCCAATCTCTTAGTACCATCCAACCAAGATTGCTTAATCTTATTTCCTCTTGATTGTAATAAACTGATTTGTCGCTGGGACATATACAGCCAATCACCTTGTGAACGAACCAATGTAACAGGTTTATCCAATCGGTTAAACCAACCAAAAGCACAAAACTCTTTCCCATTCCCGTAGGCATTGAAGAAACCTGATTTAGCCTGTGTCTTCTCATAAATGGCATCCAAATTACGTATCGCCCTATCCTTCTCCAGAGCAGAGCCCTGCGTCAGAATAGGTAAGGTGGCCTGGCCACCTCCACACCAGCCCAATTGCCAAACAAAGCACCATGGTGCATTATTCGAGTCTTCCTTCACATCTCCCAACCAATACATATTGATCCGATCATCCCATCGCTGCGACTGGTAAAGCCCGTTCAACAAATGCCAGATTTCACCAAAAGGCAAAACCTCATTTGGCTTGCTTTCGTTAAACTCTTTCCTTACCTGCATGAATTTCGCCAACATACTGCTAAGTTTGTCGGCCTCAAACTCATACACCCTACATTTAACAACCACCTTCTCACCAGCTTTCACCGTAGCGGGAATGTCTGCCTTATTACCAGAACGAGTAACAGGAGACTGTATAGAAAATACGGCCTCCTTTTTCTTCTCCGCAATAGTTAAACCATAATCGCCTAGGCTATTTCCCTGATTGGTTTGTACCATCCAAGCCTTTTTATCACGCTCCGAATAAAACGACATCAACGGAGTGGCTGCATTACCGGAAGCCAGTTCAATGCGGGAATTACCCTGCTTATCCCTCACTCCCAGCGAAGGCTGCGGACGCATGGTCGTAGGCATATCCAACCGCCATTCATTTTCATCATACCAAAAAGGAGGATACCCCATTTCTTTGAATTCAAACCGGTTTCCATCATATACGATAGAAGGGACGAAGACATAATTCTGTTCTGTCCAATTGCTGAAAACAAAGTCGATAGAAAACGAGACATCAGCTGCTATACCTTCCTTCAATTCCCAAATAAACGTATAGTCTGTTGCAAAAGCATCCTGAGCAACCTTTTGTTTATTGACCGAAAACAGCCACTCTCCTCCCTCAGAATCTCTTATTTTCGTATTAGTAACCGCTTTGAAACGTTTTTGCGATACAACTGCTCCTTCTTTATGGTACCTTATGGAATATCTTATATCTTCACTTCCTATGGCAGGAAAGGATAAAAAGGCCAATATGACTAAACTTACTAATTTTCTAATCATGGATTTTTAGATTTAATAAAAAAAGATTGTGTTGTAAAAATAGCACAACACAATCCTTTTAACAAGAACTATCTGTACTTACATTTTGATTTCAAACACTTCTGTCATATTATACCTATTCGAAGAATTCCGACAGCGAGCACCAACACGGATGTAATACGTCTTTCCGGCCTCATAATTACCTAATTTCACCTCTATCGGTTTATCTAAATCATCTTCGGTAATAGCAGTTTCTGACTGGCTTATGTCCGATTCTGATCCCCCCGGATTGATACCAATGTATTGAGTCTTGGAAGAAGCAAAAATTCGATAATCCTGAACTGTTGCCTCTGCGATATTCTTGGAAAGAGTGAAACGAACCATAACCTCAGATGCACTCACTTTCTCGATGGAGACATTCTTAAAACTAATATATGGCATTACCGTAAACTCCAACTTTGTTGTTTTATTAGACTTAATTTCAACAACTTCAGTTTCAGAGTCAACAAAAGCCCCTTCAACTGCTGTCATCTCATAAGTACCAGCAAACAATTTGGTATGATTAAACGAGCCATCCGGCTTTCCCCACAAAAATTGATCCGTAGCATTCTCACTCCAACTGATTTCCTTATATTTAATCCGGTATCCGTTGGGTTGCTCAGTCTGTATCGGCTGTCCCGTAATGGCATCAATCACACTTCCCGTCAATGTTCCATCAGGCCCATCATAATTATCCACATCGCATGAAGTCATTGCCCCAAGAGCCAAAAGATATATAAGCGATAAAAAAACTTTCTTCATAACTAAATTTATTTATAGTAGTTTCTAATAAAATCAATAACCAGGATTTTGTCTTAAAAGTGGATTCTTTTGAATTTCTTCTCCTGATATGGACATATAATAATATGTCGGGATAAAGTTGAATGTATAATTCGTATACTTAGTACGTTTCATATAATACTTTTGTTTATCCCACACATAGATGGGCCATAATACATTCCACTGTCTGTTTGCAACTTCTTTATCGTAAGTTCTCCAACGTCTCATATTCCAGTAAGTCTTACATTCAAAGAAAAATTCCATCTTCCACTCTTTTCTTACTAGATAAATACCATCCGGATAAATGCCTTTCGGATCCTTTGCTGTTGCCAAATCGGAGGCTGTGTATACTTTTTTAGCACCAGCTCTTTCACGAATGAGACGCAAACATTCTACCGCATCATCCATCTTGGAATTATCACCTAACTTATTCAACTCTACAGCAGCTTCCGCTCTAGTAAGAAGCATTTCAGCATAACGCATATTTATTAGTGGAGTCTCACTCTTGCCACTACTAACATTTTCTTGACTTAAATTAGGATCTAACCATTTCTGCAAATAAAATCCTGTAACAGTCGTTTCTCCTCCACCAAGACCACTAGCTCCTTGAACCTTCATGTCTTTATAAGTATCATTAAAAGATGCCGTAGACATTAAATCATTAATAGTACCTCCTTCAGGTATAATACCTTTTCTTACATCAATAATAGTCCCCTTAAATTCCTCTCCCGGGAAAATAACTAATCCTTTTAAACGAGGTTCCGCCTTTTCAAACAAATCCATTCTGTCTTCATACAAAACAGGATTATCGTCTGTACCTGTATTTAAAACAAAAGGATTTCCATCTATGTCATCAAACATTTCAACAAAATCCAAAGTTGGATTTGCACGACTTGAATATCCCTGCGGTCCTCTTATCTGCCAAGGTATAAAATCTCTATCTAAAGAATGACCATTATCTGGATATTGAACAAATTTAGCAAACATAGTCTCTTTACTATTCTTGTCTAATACAATTTTAGAATAACTACCTGCCAAATCATCACTACCATCAGAATACAACTCATAACCCCCATTAGACGTTTCCAAAGCAGCATCATAAGCTATCTGATAATACTTTTTTGCCTTATCTGCCGGAACCCCCAATATGTTATCCAATTGCATTTGGCCATATTTAGCTATAGAAGCAGCCCAAAGCGCCACCCTGGCTTTCATACCTTTTGCTACAAAAGTATTCGCCCGCCCACGCTGATTTGTCTTAGGCAATAAACGAGCTGCTTCATCCAAATCTGAGATTATGAATTCGTAACAATCCTCCTCTTTGTCACGGGGAGCTCTTAGCTCATTCATCGATTGCCCTTCATAATTTATTACTTCCTTCACAATAGGTACACCTCCATAACATCTAACCATATTGAAATAAGTAAATGCCCTCAAAAAATAGGCTTCTCCCATAAAAGTATTAAATTGAACCTCAGTAAAAGAATCTTTATATTTAGGCAGCTCCTCTAAAAAATAATTGATATTACGAACATGTCCATAGTTCCAATAAGAACCAATATCATTTTTTATTGTTCCAATCCAAGAATAATTACAGGTAGCACAATCGCCTGTAAAATGATTTACAGTCTTTTCATCTGCGATTACATCTAATGGTAAATCACTATACATACGAGCCATATAAGACATTACTCCAGACTCTGAAGTAAAGACATTACCGTCATTTACTATATTCATCGGAGGTATGTCCAGGTCATTACATCCAACCAAAAAACAAGTAATAGTTGCTAATAATATTTTTGATATTTTCATGATTGATTACTTTTAAAATGTTACATTAACACCAAAATTAAATGTTTTTGTCACCGGATAAGCCAAGCCATCACCTGATGTTGGATGAGCTGGATCGACTAATTTCACGGCTGAAATTGTAAACAAATTATATGCATTAAAAAACAAACGAGCTCTTTGAATACCTACCACCTTTGATAGATTATGCGGAATGGTGTACCCAAAATCCAAACTTTTCAAACGCAAATAAGAACCATTCAATATCCAAAAAGATGAAGCCGGGCCAGGATCCCCACTGTTCGTTGTAGCTACAAAGTTTCCTCTACTATCCCAAACTGAAGGATATTTACCAGGAACCCACTCGTCACAATTAGGGTCAAATTGATCTTTCCTATGCCAACGATCCATATATAAGCTTAATCCATTGCCATCCCACAAGAACTGATCCTGATAGAATCTGCTATAACGCAAATGGCGCATTCCTACTCCTTCAAATTGCAAATCAATATCGAATCCTTTATATTGCGCACTCAAATTAAATCCATAATTTAAGACAGGGTCACCCTCATTGTTCATGGTTATCGGATGTAAGTCATCATCATTTATCAAACCATCTCCATTCCAATCCTCATATTTCAAATCTCCTGGCAATATTCTTGTATTAACCTGACTGTCATATTCATATATAACTCCATAATTATAGATATCATTGTAAGACTGAAACTGCCCCAAATAATCGAGCCCCCACCAGATACCTTTCCAACGATCGTTCGTATTGTTTCTCCAATTATCATATGAATTGTTTGCCATAGCACGTTCAACATACTTGTCTTTAGAACGAGACAATGACATATTTCCTGATACCGCATATTGAAAATCGCCAATCTTGTTTTTATGAGAAACGGTCAACTCCCAGCCTTGTGTCATATCACTATTCAAGTTTTCTTGTGGCAAATTAGCACCAACCAATCCAGGTAAACTAGCTGCACGAGTAGCCAAAAGACCACTTCGATTACGCCTGTAAAAATCTGTAGTAATCCCTAACAAGCCATTCCACAAATCAAGATCAACCCCCAAATCAGCTATAGTACTTTTGTACCAAGAGATATAGGGATTAGACATACCCCTTGATGCTATCGCATTCGTATAATCTGTACCAAACAAATACCCCCCTGATGGATAATTATATCCAGTCAAAAATTGATAGTTATTTGTAGCAGAGTCATCTCCCAATAAACCATAAGATGCCCTTATCTTGAAGTTTGAAATAAACTTAAGAGGTTCATTCTCTTTAATAAACGACTCCTCAGACAAACGCCATCCTATTTGCCCGGAAGGGAAAAACCCCCAACGCTTATTAGGTGCATTTTTAGAAGATCCATCATAACGAAAACTAAATTCGGCAAGATATTTAGATTGATAATCATAATTTACACGACCTATGATTGCTTTATAAGCCAAATGGTACAATTTATCCGCATTGGCATTAGTATTGGTTTGTTGATTATTAGATGATCCTGCAAAAAGATGATCCAATGAATCCATTGAAACATCTCTACTTCCCCAAAAATTATCTCCCTTCCGATCGCTCTCTTCATACAAAAACAAACCACTCAGATTGTGTCCATCTCCAAAAGACTTATTGTAAGTCACCGATAATTGGAGCAAGGAATTAATATACTCATAATTTTCCTTTCTCACATTACTCGGAGAATTTACAGCAACAGGTATATATGTATCTGTTGCCGAATCGTAGTTATAAGTATTATACTTTTTCTGAAAAGATTTATTCGCATTCGAGGTAAAGTCGTAACTATACATTCCTCTCAACTTCAAACCCTTTACCCAAGGCAACTCCCACTCTACTGCTAAATTGGTTTGTGCCAGACGTTGTTGTTCTTTCCTATACCCCGATTTATCAGAATAACTGGCAACCTCTGGATGATTAGAAATAATAGTTGCTGGATAATCTGGATTGTCATTTGCATAATATGGATTTAGTGGCAACTGCCTATACATTGCAAGGATAACACCATCAGAAGAGAGATATGGAGAATTCTTTTCATCCGTCATTAAATTCAACAAAGCCTCAACCTTAAGTCCTTTAACTATAGTTGCCGTAACATTTGAACGAAGATTATAGCGATTATAATTCAAATCACCAGATTTCCATAAACCATTCTCTTTGTTGTAACCGAAACCAACATAATAATCCAATTTTTCTGTTCCACCTCTGGCACTTATACTATGATATGTTTGTGGAACATTTTCTTTCAGTTCTTGTGTCCAATCTGTAGATTGTTTTGTTCCATTCCAATATGGCTCAAATGACTCTTTGGGAAACATCAAAGACTTGACACCTAGGTTTAACTGACGTTCGTTCTTTAGCTCCATATATTCCAGCGCATTCAAAGGTCGCTCTGGCTTAAGTGACCTTTGTATGCCGTAATACCCAGTATAATCCAACTGGAATTTAGAATCTCTAGTTCCTTTCTTGGTTGTTACCAAAACAACCCCATTGGCAGCTCGCACACCATAAATAGATGCAGAAGCATCTTTCAACACAGAAACAGACTCTATTTCATTCGCATCAAGTCGCGTGAAGTTATCACGAGGAACACCATCTACGATAACCAAAGGACTCCCCATACCACGAATAGAGAAATCGTTAGAAAAAGTTCCAGGCTCAGAAGACTTTTGCCAGTTCTTCAAACCTGCAATCTTACCAGACAGGGCATTTTGAATATTACCAGTTTTTGTTGTTGTTAAGGTTTCACTATCAACTGCGGATACAGCCCCAGTTAATGTTACTTTCTTCTGCGTACCGTAACCAACCACAACCACCTCATCCAAAGCCTGAGAGTCTTCTTTCAATGATATATTCAATTGAGCAGTATTTCCAACTTTGACCTCTATAGGTTTATAACCTATATATGACACAAGAATAGAACTACTCGCTGAAGCTTCCAAACTAAAGTGACCATTTATATCTGTAATCGTACCTGTTGTTGTTCCTTTCACAGACACATTTGCCCCGATAATAGGTTCGCCATTTTCATCTTTGATTGTTCCGGTAATCTTCTTCGTATCAGATGTGGTCTGTGCCTGTTTCGTAATAATAATATGCCTATTGCTAAACGCAACCGAGCAGCCGGTACCCTCCAACAACTGCTCCATCACTTCTTTAACAGTGCTGCCTTTGGGAAGTTTTGAAATAAGGCGGGAGTCGTTTACTTCTAGTGTATTATAGTCTACAGACAGTTTTGTTTGTTGCTCTATCTGTTTAAAGGCAGTCTTTAAGGTTACGTTATTTCCTGTCAGGCGGACCTGCTGTTGCTGGGCATAGCCCCATAAGCTACAAGAGGATAAAGCAGTTACTAATAACAGTTTTGATATTCTTTTTCTGTTATTTATAGATATTAGATTAGTTAAATTCATATATTTGTATGTTTTTAAATTGAATATTAATAAAATCTGACGAACGAATCGTCACATCCAATGATGTTCAATGTTTGATTTCGAATTCCGGGAAGAGGGATTTTCGCACGTTCTATCTTCCTGGTTTTCTTTTGTTCATGTATGTATCCTCCTTTTACTTTAGTTTATAATTACAACATTGCCTTTTATTGTATAGCGTATGCCAACCAACTGCCGCAGCACATTCAGCACATCTTCAATCGTCTCATCTGGCGAGAACTTCACATTGTAATATTCTCCTGCATATTTCTGTGAGTTATAATGGACCTTTACATTAAACTTACGTTCCAAAGAGGCCATCAAACGATTGAATGGTACATTTTCAAAAATTACATAGCCATCTCTTTCCATATTATATAGAGATGCATCAACTGCATGCACCTTGACGGTATATGACGTATGCGAATAAACCAGTTGCTGATCAGGCTTCAGGACAGTCGGCTCTATGCCTTCTTCATTGACTGAAACAAGCACACTTCCTTCTTCCAGCGTAGCCATCGAGCAGGAATCACTCGGATAAGCTTCTACAGTAAAGACAGTTCCCAGTGCCTGCACATCCAGATAAGTTGTTTTCACTATAAATGGTTGTGCCGGATTCTTTTGAACGGAAAATGCTGCTTCCCCGGTAAGATATACCGTACGTGTCTCAGTATCGGTAAAATCTTTCGGATAAACCAGCAAAGACCCGGCATCGACCCATACTTTCGAACCATCAGGCAGCAGCACCTCTTTACTTTCTCCATAAGGCACAAATATCTGAGCCATTTCTACATGACGGACAGGCTTAAAACGATCGGTCGCCCAATAAGTCGTACCGGCAGTCATCAACACCAGGACAATGATAGCTGCATATTTAAATATCTGGCGGTACAATGGGGTCATACGCTTGCGGAACGGTTCTGCTATCAAATGTTTCTGCAGAGCATTCCAGTCATTATATGTAGATGCGGTCACTTCTGTTTCAGACTCTTCCCACAAATCCTGTAAAGCGTCCAGCTTTTCCACCCCCTCATCTTCAGCCTTCAACCAACGCCCAAACAAAATACGCCCATACCGTGAAAAGTGTTTTCCAAAGTACAGCCGCATGACTTGTTTTGTCTTGTTGTTTTCTTCCATAAAATATCCGTCTTTATATTGGTGTAGGTTAACAGCAACGACACACACAATCAATAATCGACTTTTTTTGAAAATATTTTGATTCTGTCTTTTTGTAGATATGGTTGACTCTCTATAAGAATCCAAAATGAGAGAACAAA
>OGIE01003849.1_pt1 | contig 15237 bp, 16 predicted proteins | sample 1571581 | NCBI WGS metagenome assembly OGIE01 (sample SAMEA2582021, study PRJEB24529) | metagenome | biome: Human gut stool | place: China | collected 2011
GAAGAGTCATGAGCAGCAGCGTGACCGGGTCGGACAGATTGGAAAGGACTACCCACGGATCAAACATGTTCATCTCGCTCGTTTCATTGGTGAAGCATCAATGGCGGGAGGGGTTTCCCCCTCCCTCGGAACCTACTTGAGGAGACCGTAGGCCTCCAGGATTTTTTTGGCCTGTTAGCCTTCCGGACGGATGATTTCACCGGAGGCCTTGCCGGTCTGGAACTGAGGCATCAGGCCGCTGCTCTTGACCGCCTTCTGGTATTCAGGGTTGGCGCAGAGTTCCGCGAACTTGGTTTCCAAATACTGCCGTGCTTCGGCAGGAATGTTCTGGGGCGTGGCGAGCCCGCGATATTTGCCGGATTCAATGGCAATATGCTTCGCTTTCTCCGGTTTGTGTTCTCCCAATGCCCTGGAAATAGCAGAACTGCCGCCGATTCCAAACAGATTGCCCAATGCCATAAATACCATAAAAATTGGTGTCGCCAAAGAAACGGCTGCTACCTTCATAGGGTCGTTGGTCTGACCAATAAAAAAGGTATCTGCCATGTTGTAGATGACCACAACCAGCATTGAGATCATGGTCGGGATCGCCATCACCGCTACTGCTTTGGATACCGGTGCTTTCTCAAAAAGTTCCTGATTCTTATTCATCTTACTCCAAATCCTCCTGTGTATCTTCCTGTCCAGCTTCATCAAACCGGACTTTCATTTCCTCTTCCACCTCAACACGGATCTCCTCCTCGCGTACCGGATCCATATCTGGCAGATTTTCTGTAGAACCGATGCCAAAACGGCGCAAAAATTCCTCTGTGGTAGCAAATAACGCTGGGTGTCCCGGTGCGTCCAGTCTGCCCACTTCCTGCACCAGGTTATATTCCACCAGACGGTTGACTGCATGATCCGACTTGACTCCGCGGATCTTCTCGATCTCCATCTTTGTCACCGGCTGCTTATACGCGATGATGGAAAGCGTCTCCAACACCACCTCGCTGAGCACCTGCTTCTTAGGAGAAGCCGCCACCCGGATCAGATTCTCATAAAATCCGGTCCTGGTACACATCTGGTAACTGTCCTCCAGCTCGATGATCTCCATGCCCCGCTCTTCTTTATCATAGCGGGCTTTCAGCCGTTCAACCGCCTGTCTTGTTTCCTCTTCACTCTGCCCCGTGGCAATGGCAAGCTGACGCAGCTCCACTGATTTTCCCATGGTAAACAGTACTGCCTCGACCACAGCCTCCAGATGCTTTTCTAATTGCTTTTCTTTTCTCGTCTGCTTCTTTTCTTCCATTCTTCCATCCTATTTAAAATCCCGGGAGCTTGCAGCCGTTGGTTTCATACCCCTTACTGCTGCATATCCACTTCCAGCTCTTTCAGATCCAGTTCCCCCTGCTCACCCTCCGGCTCCAACGTCTCAATGTTCATATCATCAAACAAATGCTCCTGTGTCAGATGGATCTTTCCCATCTTCATCAATTCCAGCACTGCCAGAAACGTTACTACCACTTCCAGCTTGTCTGCCTTGCGGCTGGTGGCATAAACCGTTGCGCCCATCAGCTTGGCGATCTGGATAGCGTTCATGCCCAGGCCGCCGACGCCCAGGATCAGCAGCGTCTGGCCGATGCCCAGTTTAGCTTGGTTTTTCAGACCGTTGTACATACAGCCCACCGCATCCGGGATGCCGGTGATCTCCTCAAACGGGATCGTGGGGTCCACCTTGAAAGCGTTTTTCGCGGGGATGACGCAGTATTCCTCGTGGGAGCCGTCCCGCTCAAAGCCGATACGGACCAGGCTGCGGCACAGGTTTGTGCGTCCGGTGCGGCAGAACTCGCACTCGCCGCAGACGATATCAATGGCGGCGGAGATATGCTCGCCGATGCGAGCCGGGTCTACCCCCTCCCCCACGGCCGCAATGACGCCTGCCATTTCATGACCGGGGGTGTAGGGCAGGTGTACCGTGCCGATCTTGCCGTCCTGGATATGGATATCCGATACGCACAGGCCGCTGGCACGCACTTTGACAAGCACCTCGCCGGGGCCGGGCACAGGGATAGGCTTTTCCTCAATTTGCAGGGATTCGTGATAACGGCGCAACACCGCCGCGCGCATGGTATCTTTCATTGCGGAACCTCCTTCACGCATTCTAAAGAAACAGCCCCGGCACCGGAATGGTTTCCTGGCCGGGGCCGTTCTTGTCAACAGCTGTTACGGATTGATAACGACCTTGATGGAGCCGTCCTTCTTGTGCTCAAAAATGTCAACTGCCTTCTCGTAGTCTTCCAGCGGGAAGGTGTGGGTGACGAGCTTGTCGCCCTGGATCGCGCCGGTTGAGAAGAAGTGCAGCACCTGCTCAGAGACGTTGGGGTTCGCCTTGGAGCCGACAATCGTCAGCTCGTTGAAGTTGACGGTGTTGGCGGGAATCATAACGTCACCTGCATGGTAGGTGGCAATCAGTGCGACCTTGCCGGTCTTGCGGGCCATCTTGCAGGCCTTCATCGGGGAGTCGGCAGCGCCGGAGCACTCCATGACTTCATCCGCACCGATGCCGTTGGTCAGCTCCAGAACACGCTGGACGGGATCCTCTTTCTCGAAGTCGATGCAGACATCCGCGCCCAGTTCGCGGGCCTTTTCCAGCTTGGCGCCGCGGCCAACGACGATAACGCGGGCAGCGCCCAGTGCCTTGCACTCCTGCATGGCGCACAGACCAATGGGGCCGGGGCCGATGACAACGCAGGTGCCGCCGGGGGTGACGCCTGCCATCTCAACGCCGTGGAACGCAACACCGGCGCAGTCGGTCATAGCGGCAACATCGTAGCTGACGTTATCGGGGATGATGTGCAGTGCGCTAGTCTTGTAGACGTTGTACTCTGCGTTGGCGCCCTGCCAGTAGAAGCCGTAGTGGCGGTGGCCCATATCCAGCCCACCGTCGTGGCCGTCCTTGCCGTAGTTCAGGCAGACAGTGTAGTGGCCCTTCTTGCAGTTGTCGCACTTGCCGCAGCCAACGTGGGCCTCACCGGCAACGCGGTCGCCGACCTTGAAGTCGTTGACGCCCTCGCCCAGGGCAACGATCTGACCGGCCCACTCGTGGCCCATGATGAAGGGGTAGTACGGCGGCCAGTTTGTCCAAGCGTAGTCGCCATGGATCATCTTGGGGTCAGAGCCGCAGATGGCAACGCTCTTGATGCGGCACAGCACCTCGCCGGGGCCGGGCTTCGGCACGGGGACGGTGGCAAGCTGCAGCTTGTCATAGGCGACCAGAGTCATAGCTTTCATAGTCTCAGGGATGCTGAAGTTTTCCATTGTTTAACACTCCTTTATATAATAGGCAGAGAAATGATTGGTTTACGCTGCTTTGCGCAGGGATTTCTGGTTATCCAGCACGACAGCCACAATGATGATGAGACCCTTGACAACGTACTGCAGGTCAGGGCTGACGCCAATGTAGATCAGGCCGTAGCTGATGATCTGGAAGATGATAACACCGATGACAACGCCGGGCAGGGTACCGGTGCCGCCCTTCATGGAGACACCACCCACAACGCAGGCCGCGATGGCGTCCATGGCGTAGTCAGCACCCATGGTGGAGTTGGCAGAACCGGTACGGCCTGCTTCCAACACGCCGCCGAAAGCGTAGAGCAGACCGGCGATGATGTAGACGATGATGATGGTGCGCTTGACGTTGACACCGCAGACCTTGGCAGCCTCGCGATTGCCGCCGATGGCGAACATATTCTTACCCAGCGTAGTGCGGTTCCAGATGACCCACATGACCGCCACAACGGCGATAGCGTAGAACATCAGGTAGCTCAGGCTGATATTGCCAATGCGGATGGTGCCCTGGCAGAACTTGGAGTAGGTCTTGGTAAAGCCGGACAGAGGGTTGGAGTTGCAGACCGTGTTGAAGTACTGCAGACACAGGCCGTAGCTGATGAGCTGCACGCCCAGAGATGCAACGAAGGGTGCAACGCCCCAGTGAGCAACGATGAAGCCATGGGCCGCGCAGATGATGCCCAGTAGCACCATGACCAGCAGCAGAGGCACGATCAGCGGCAGTGCGGGAACCTGGTCAGCGCTGAAAACGCGCTGGGAGTAATCGACTGCCTGTAAAAGCGAAGCAGCCACAACGGCGGCCAGGCCGACTTCACGACCAAGAGCCAGGTCCGTGCCGCCCAGCACAATGATACCGGCAATGCCGCAGGCGTAGATGACCTTGGTCGCGGACTGGGTCAGGATAGTGGTAAAGTTAGAAACGCGGACAAAGGAAGGCTCGATTGCAATAATGACCAGCAGCAGTGCGCCAATGATAAAATACAGCGAATAGTCGTAGAGCCAATCCACAATTTTTTTGGATTTCAGCATTGAAGTTTCCCCCTAAAATCAGACGAACTTGGTGGCATCCACCATGATATTTTCCTGGGTGGCGTGTTCACGGTCATGGACCAGATCATACTCTCCGGTCAGATGGCCGCTGCTCAATACCAGTACGCGGTCACAGATGCCCAGCAGCTCCGGCATTTCGGAGGAGCAGATGATAACGCCCTTGTTCTGCTTGGCAAGGTCAAAGATGAGCTGATAAATTTCGTACTTGGCACCGACGTCGATACCACGGGTCGGGTCATCCAGCAGGAAGATATCCGGGTTCAGCAGCAGCCAGCGGCCCAGAATGACCTTCTGCTGGTTGCCGCCGGACAAGTGGCGGATCTTTGTCTTGGTGCTCGGCGTCTTGGTGTGCATGGCGTCGATCATCTTCTGGGTGTCCTCGGTCATTTTCTTGGTGGACAGCCAGCCGACCTTGTTCGTGTAGTTGCCGATGCCTGCGATCGCCGTGTTGAAGTCCAGACCCAAATCAGGGAAAATACCGTTGAAGCGGCGTTCCTCGGTACACAGGGCAAAGCCGTTCTTGATGGCTTCCGCCGTGCTTTTGTTGCGGATTTCCTTGCCTTTCAGCGTCACGGTGCCGCTCTCGCGGGTGCGTGCGCCGAACAGCGTTTCCAGCAGCTCGGTACGGCCCGCGCCCAGCAGGCCCGCAATGCCCAGGACCTCGCCTTCATGCAGGTCGAAGGAAATATCATGGATGTGGTGGCCCAGGTCATTCAAGTCCTTCACGACCAGAATTTCTTTGCCGATGGTTCCCTGCTTCGGCGGGAAACGGTCGGTCAGTTCACGGCCGACCATCAGGCGGATGACTTCATCCACATTCGTTTCTGCGGCGCGCATCGTCTTGATGAGCGCACCGTCGCGCATGACAGTGATATCATCCGCAATGCGGAAGATTTCCTCCATCTTATGGGAAATGTAGATGATGCCTTTCCCCTGCCTGCGCAGCCCGTCAATGATCTCCATCAGGATATCGACTTCTTTCTCATTCAAAGAGGAAGTCGGCTCGTCCAGCGCGATGATATCGCAGTTGTAGGAGACTGCCTTCGCGATGTCCACCATCTGGCGCTTGGAGACCGTCAGGCTGGAAAGCCGGGCACGGGGGTCGATCTTGACCTCTCCGCCCAGGGTTGCCAGCACAGCCTCGGTGTCTTTTACCATCTTAGCGGTGTCGATCAGGCCAAACTTTTTGGGAAAGCGCCCCAGCCAGACGTTTTCCATCACGCTGCGCTCAGGAACCTGTTCCAGTTCCTGGTGAACCATCGAGATACCGTTGAGCAGTGCCTCGTGCGGAGACTGGAAATTGACCTCCTGCCCGCGCAGCTTGATGGTGCCCTCGTCCTTGTGGTAAATGCCGAACAAGCATTTCATCAGAGTAGACTTGCCGGCACCGTTCTCGCCCATCAGTGCATGGACTGTGCCGGGGCGCACATAGAAATCTACCCCTTTGAGCGCCTGCACACCGGCAAATGCTTTGGTAATGCCGCGCATTTCCAACAGGTATTCCTGCGGAGCCGCTGCTCTGGTCTGTTCCTGTTGTGTCGTACTCATTTTTCTGCTCCCTTTTGGGTCTTTTTCTTGCCGTTTTTGCTTTTTTGCCTGATTTTTGGGTACAAAAGTAGCGCAAAGCAGCCCAGCGTGTGCCGCTCCACTTTGCGCTCTATGAAATTTCAGTCAGACGGTTGTGCCGTCAGGATCACATGCAGGCTGCGTAGTCGTCCTGCGCGATCTTCAGGGTCTCCTTAGTGATAGCAACGTCATCAACGCGGACATCCTTGCCGAACTCGCCCCACTTGTAGTCGGTGCCGTCCAGGGCTTCCTTGCCGGCGGTCAGGTTCTTAGCCATGTCGATGATGATCTTAGCCTCGCGATAGGGAGAGGTCAAAACGGTGCCAGCCATGTAGTCATCCTCGATCATTTCCCAAACATCGGGGATACCGTTGATGCCGTACACAATAGGACCGTTGCCGTCGTCAAACGCACCGGCGGTCTTCAGGGACTCAATAGCGCCCATAGCCATGGTATCGTTGTTGCACAGGACAGCTTCGATCTCATCACCGAACTTAACGTTCCAGGCGTCCATGACGTCCTTGCCCTTGTCAGAGCTCCAGTTGCCGTCCTGGATGTCCAGCTGCTCGGTCTTCATAGTGCCGTCAGCAGCCCAGCCCTCAAACAACTCGTTGATGGCCGCGGTACGGTAGATAGCGTTCTGCTGTGCAACGTTGCCCTGCAGCAGCACGTACTGCAGCACGCCGTCGCCGTTCTTATCCAGCTTGGAGGAATCAGCGGTCCAAGCGTCGTAGACCATCTGGGCCTGCACAGCACCGGGGTCAGACCAGTCCAGGCCAACGTAGTAAGCCTGCTCGTAGTCGTCCAGGATGCCGCCGACCAGGTCGGGTGCGCGGTCCGCGTAGATGACGGGGATATCATACTGGCGACAGAGATTGTTGATCGTCTCGCCTGCACCGGAGTCAACGGGGTTGACGACGATCAGATCATAGCCGCCCTTGGCCAGCGTTGTGGTGATGGCGTCGGTCTGGGTGGACTGGTCGCTCTTGCCGTCGAAGGAATCAACAACGACGTTATTCTCTGCGCCATAGTTCTCAAGACCTTTACGGATGTAGGTGGTAAAAGTGTTGGAGTTCTCATACATAAAGAAAGCGATCTTCAGCTGCTTGCCCTCGGAGGCAGTGCTCTCGGCGGTGCTCTCCGCAGTGGAGGTGCTCTCGGTTGCCGTAGAGGCAGCAGTGGAAGCAGAGGAACCGCAGGCAGCCAGGCTCAGGACCATACCGCCGGCCAGTGCAAGGCTAATCAATTTTTTCATGGTGTTTTTTCCTTTCTTTTAGTCAATTTTCTCCGTTTTTCTCCAGCTTTTTCTTCTGTACGTACTTTTCTACACGTTCGATGATCAGGGTCATGTGGCGGTTCATGAAGAAAGCGGCCTCTTCGGGTTTGTGGTTGATCACACACTGTAATACCATGCCATGATAGAAGGTGCTGTCAATGTCAGCCCCCTGTGCGTCCAGGAAGTCCTGCATGACCGGCAGGATCATCCGGGAGACAATCTCCATCATCTTGATGTACAGTACATTGTGGGATGTTTTGGCGATCTCGAAGTGGAAGTCTGTGTTGCGGCTGGCAAAGGTGCGCATATTCTTTCTGCCCTCTGTGCACTGTTCAAACAGTTCCCGCAGCAGGACAATATCTTCCTCCGTTGCATTCTCTGCTGCCAGACGTGCGGCCTCGACCTCGATGCCTTTGCGGAACTGCATGATCTCCAGCAAGTCCATACTGGAGGTAAGCGTTGCCGGGACAAAGAAATTCAGATAGACTGAACTGTCCACCGCCCGCATATAGGTACCGCCGCCCTGCCGGGTCTCGGTAAATCCCAATACGTTCAGCTTGTTCAGCGCCGCACGCAGTGTATTGCGGCTGACCTGCAAGTCGTTGCAAAGAACCATCTCTGACGGGAGCCGGTCACCCGGCTTGTAGTTACCGTCCATGATCATTTGCATAAGCGCATCGTAAGTTTGTTCTACAAGTGCTGCTGCCATATTTTAGACCTCCAAGGGTTTTCTTCTTATTGTAGTGCAGCCTCCCTTCTACGTCAAACGGTATATTTGTAGTACAGCTTTTTGTCTGCCGGAGTTGTTCTACAAGTTTACTATACCAATCTGCTTTATTTTTGTCAACCTGTTTTTGTGCACTTTCCTTACATTCTGCGTTTTGCAGCAAAACATTTCGGTGTAATTGTACATTTTGCCGAATCTCTGCCGGGGTGGTTGACTTTACACCCTAATATAGCTATACTCTTTTCAGAAATAGATTTGTTCTACAAATCAAAGCGCATCAAGTAATTATTACACGGATGTACTACAAATCGCGTCAAAAAAGAAAAGGAGTTTTTTCTTATGATCAAGCACATTGTATTCTGGAAAATCAATAAAGATGGTACAGATTTCGACCGTCGCGCCACGGTGGAGGCGTTCCGCAAAAAGACCGAGTACCTGCAGACCATCATCCCGCAAATCAAATCCGCCACGGTTGGCTACAATGTCAACGAGGGCGATGTCTTTCACGTCTGCATCGACTCTGTTTTCGATTCCCTGGAGGATCTGAACACCTACATCGATCACCCTGAGCACCAGAAGGTCCGCGCCTTCATGAACGAAGTCTCCTACGACAAGACCGTCTTTGACTACGAGTTCTGATTTCCGCCATTCCCGACTTGCTCCAAGTCTCATCTTCCAAAAAAGGCAGCGGTCCCGGATTTCTGACGAAATCCGGGGCCGCTGCCTTTTCGTATTATTTTAGGTAAGCGTGCAATTCTTGCGCTGTCTGCTCGGCCTGCCGGGCCACAGCGTCGGCATCAGGCATATCTGCCATCGACTGCATGGGCCGTTCAAGTTCCGCCAGTGCCGCAAACACTGCGCGTTCTGCCGGTTTAAAGCTGCGGGCCAGCTGGCTTGTCAGCCATGCGGCCAGCCGCTCCTGCTGCTCTTCGGGCATTTCGTCCTGCATAGGCCGCAGACAGTCCTTCGCTTGGAACAGCTGGTACAATAGATCCGCGTCCCGCGCCTTCGTCTGGATAAGTGCCCGCAGCACGGCCAGTTCTGCCGTGCGCTGCTCGTCCCCAAAGGGGAACATCAGCTTCTGGGCCTTTTCCTCGCGCCGCTGGCGCTCTTTCTTGCTGACCGTCTCCAGCCAGGGGATACTAAAAGCCATTTACTTTCCCTCCTTGACTGCCTTGATGCGGATGCGCACATAATCCACATACCAGTGTCCATCGTGGTACAGCACCGGGCGCAGTGTCTCCATAGCCTCACGGATGATGGTCTCCTGCAGTTCTTCGGGCACGCCTGCAAACGGCGCTTTATCAAACATGCGTATCCAGTCCGCCAGACCATCCTCCGTCTGTTGGGGCGTGGGGCGGTCGAACAGCAACGCCGCACGCACCTGCAAGCCATGGCGTTCCAGCATAGGCGCGTACTCCCCCACCGTGGGGAAATAGAAGGTGCGGCGGTAGGTCAGCCCATGGGCCGCAAAGATTTTTTCCAGCGCCGCATGGACAGTCTCGGCACAACCCTTGCCGCCGAACTCACAGACCAGCTGCCCGCCGGGCTTGAGCTGAGACGCAATGTTGGCGATCAGCTCGTTCTGTTTTGCCGCATCGATCCAGTGCAGTACCGCGTTGCTGAAGATGACATCTGCCTGCTCCGGCAGTTGGAACGTACAGGCATCCGCCTGTAAAAATGTTGTATCGGGGTAGCGCTCTTTGGCAAGCGCCAGCATTGGCGCGGAAGCATCCACACCGACGACCCGATAGCCGCGTTCGATCAGCTTACCGGTCAGCCCGCCGTTGCCGCAGCCCAAGTCCACCGCCAACGCCCCCGGCGCTGCATCGATCAGATCCAGCACCGCCTCGCCGTATTTCGGCACAAAGGCAAAGTCTTTCTGGTACCCTTTTGCATTCCAGTCAATGTTCATAAGCCGCCTCCTGCAAAATTTGTTGTTGGTTTGTATTATAGCTGCCTTGTTTCTTCTCGTCAATAACCTTTTTGCCGAAGGTATCATGTTCTGTACTGCTACCATGTTCACATCCGACATTGCTGCAGAATATTTCCGCAGCAATGTATCCAGACTTGGCTTTTGGTTGCCGTGCTCTATGCGGCTGAGGTAAGCCGGTTCCCGCTTGATAAGTGCCGCCAGCTGTTCCCGTGTCATTGCCTTTTGGATTCATCGAGTACGAATCCTTCGCCCGATTGCTTCATAGTCAATATTCATAGTAAAAGTCCTCCTGCATAATTTCCCCGCCTTTCGGCAAGGTAAGGACTTTACTTTTCAGTCAACTCACTTGACTTCCTGTGCATGGAAAGATACTATTGCACGCGATAAAATAGTAGCAATATTCCATTATAGTACGCCTCTAAAAAGAAACCAGCCGGAAGTAAATTCCTTCCGGCTGGCATATACATATTCTCTTTTACGCGGTAAATGCAGGGCGGATACTCTGTTGTACCCCGGTCTTTTCTTCTTGTTGCTTTGCCCACGTCACGCGTGTCACTTCTTCAACAAATGCGCATGCTTTCTTATCGGCAGAATAGTAATGGATTCCAAATTGGTCGCAGACGTCAAACAGAAGTTCGGTGTAGGCAAGCTCGTCCGCCGACGGCATCGCAAAATATCCACCTGCCGCATCGGCCAGTTCATCGATTTTATAGCGTTCATCCAGCATCTTTTCCATTACGGTTCCTCCTCTGCAAGAAATTTTTCAAAGAGATTCCATGCGTTTTCATCGGCCAGCATATAGCGCTGCGGGCCGCCGCTGTTCAGCGTCGCCACCTGGCGGGCGTGGAAATCTTTCTCATAGTGTCTGGCAAGTTCCGGTGTCTTGGCTTCAAACAGGACATCGCCACGGCATCCGCTGTCAATCGAAAACTTGATTCCAAAGGCAATCATCACTTCGCCAATGCCGTAGTATTCCCGCTTGGCAGTCAGTGTTGGGTTAGCATAATGAAAACTAAAAAAGACTTGTCTCTTTGCCATATTATATAACCCCCGCAAATTTCAACGATACAATTATCACCCCGATAATAATAATTGGAGCATAGAACATCCAGATGCTTGGAGATTGCAAGCATTTAAGCCAAGTTGCGTTTGCATCATAAAGCTCTGCTTTTGAGCATCTTGAATCCAAAGAAAAATCCGGAGCGATTTTTTCATTCCGTACTTTTTCGTACAGAATAGAGTCGGCCCAGAACGCCTAATGTTCCCATGATTGATACGCCCTCTTTTGTGGCAGCTTTCCGAAGTGCCATATCTCCAGGCAAAAGTACAATATTCCGCTGCTTTGCTATGGCCAGCGCAATTCTGTCCTGAATAGACAATTTGGGATATATATTTTCCCAGGAGTCTGCCAGTGAGAATTCTTCAATTGTGATATCTACTCCTACAAGTCCCGCTTCAAGCAAGTCTTCACGGAATCCCGAAGGTGATAACAGCTCAGAATCTATCGACTCTGCATGTGATTTGAGTATAATAATTCTTTTGAAACCTCTTGTTCGCTGTGGCTATTATCATCTGCTAGGATATAGCCTTAGCTTACTGAGAGGTTCTTTCTATTTCAATTCGCAATTTTTACAGATTACAGGAATGTTCACTTTAAAAGCTCCGCTAAGTAGTGTTCATCTTTCGTGTGGGAACCATTGTGGTGCCTATAAGCTTTTATAGCATTAACCAACTTTTCGCAATCCGGTCCAAAGTACTCTTCATAGAATGCTGTACTATTATCGTATCTTCTTCTTCCACATCGAATATTCGCTTTTGCAAAAGTCTTCGGCTTTGTTTTGGATTTCACTTTCTCGTACTCTGCTGCTAAATTTTCAGATATAATGAGCAGCATTTCCAACTCGGGCTTTGTACAATACTTTTCAACCAGCGTTATTTTATCTTTGTATGCAGATGGTATCTCCAGTTTCTCATTTTGGCCATCGCCAATACGCAGTACATGTACCTCATCTGGATACAAGTTCAATGCTGCCTTAACTGCTGCAGAGGACTTTATTTGACGCGCATGATACGGGACCAATCCCAGCAAATCGTCTGATGAAAATTTCAGCTTTTGATTTTCCAGCAGGATGTTGATGATTTTGAGCTCGTTAGGTCCCTCGCACATGATCAACAGCTTCATTTCATCAACTTCCTTTTCAGATTCATGAGTTCATCATAGTTTACTGCCGTTTGGAAAGCGTTATTATAAAAACGCTTGCTTTTAAGCAAACCGGATCTCACCTCAAAAGACTCATACATGTTTTTAATAGCGATCTTATCGCTTGACTGGCACACCCAGATATTATCCTGTCGGTTGAACAAATCCAAAACTTCACAATAATGTGTCGAAAATAGCAGTGTTGCCCCGTGCCTGTTCACTTTTTTATCCATATACAGACTCAACATATTTTCGACAAGTGTCTTATGAAAATGCGCCTCTGCCTCATCGATAAGCAAGTCGAAACCCTGTTGGAGAGAAGCTACAACCAATGTGTAAAGGATAATGCCTTTTGTCGTTCCGCTGGACAACATATATAGGAGTTCTTTGTCCGATAGAAACTTTTCCTGATTGCAGATAGTGACACGATAGTTATGCTCGTCAAGCATCTGAATACTTTGAATATTACTATCGAAAATACAGATAATCGCAGAAAGCATTTCATCTGGTATATGATACGTTTTGAGCAATCGGAATGCCATTTGGTATGTGTCTGCTCCCATACCGTCGCTACCGAAGAAAATCGCTGATACCTGTTTTTTCTTTAAGACAAAAAAAGTGCTTGCCGTATCTTCCGGTAACTCTCCCAGATCTTTTTGCTCAACAAAATCCTCTGTATACAATGAACTCAGTTTAGTTTTATAATACTTTTTCTTGTAAATATGCTGATTAGAAAATGTTGCCCGATTTGCCAAAGTCGGATCAGCTTTCAATTCTGTCGTGTATTTGTAAATATATCCCTCATGAAAAAAGATGATTTCCAGCTTGATACCCTCATAGGAATAGTGCTTATTCTCTAAGCTAAACTTGCCAAGAATATCATAGCAACAGTCCAGCAGTTCCAGAGCAGTTGTTTTACCGGAAGCATTTTTTCCGACAAACGCTCCAATGCTATACACATACAAGCCTTCAGTAATTTTCTGAAGCTCATACTCCTTGTCTTCAGTCGTCTTCTTCGACTTAGCGACCAAATCAATAACCGTATCATCCTGGCAATTCTTAAAGTGACTCGCCTTGACACGCAGTAGCTTCATCTGAAACACCTCCAAGCTTAGTATACCTCATCGTTCAATTTTAATCAAGATTTTTGTTTAAGCTTTAGTATCTTCTTGCTTTACGGCGATATTGTTATGTTTTCTTCGAATGCTTTCTTTTTCTCTAAGTTTTCTACTTCTGCCAGCTTCGGGCCGAAATACTCAGCAATATTCATCTTTTTCTCAATACCTTTGTTCCCTTTGATGACTTATCTAAGTTAGCTACTGTAATTCGTTCACTCATAGCCTTCCGCCTTTAATAATAAACACTACATAGATTTAGAATATCCTGCAACAGATCATACTCCAGCTTCGCCTTATCATTCATCTGATAATCTATTCTTCGATTTCTGTCGGACGATTCCTTACTAGCAGAATACTCCGAAAAACAGTATTTACATCTTTCCCATACGCTGACTCAATCTGCGTGGCACTGCCTTCATGCTTTAGTAAGATCAAATTAGCTTCTTTGTACGATGTGATGACTTCAGGAGAGTACGTTGATACAATAAATTGAATATTCGGGAAAACTGACGTCAAATCCTTCAAAATTCGCTTTCGTCACCCTGGATGCAAGTGCAATTCCACTTCATCGATTATTATAATACCCGGCGTTTCAAGTATTGCATCTCCAAGTTGTGGATTTAAAACCGCCATTCTGTGCGCAATATCTGCCACCATGCTTAGAACTGAGCGATAGCCATCACTCATCTCGTACATGGGATGAAATTCGTGTTCACCAGAACGATTCGTGTATTCGACAACAACCGTCCTATAGCGCTGGCGATATTCAACCTTTACCCTCTGTGTTTCATCATGATCAATCAAATCCGCAAAGCACCGTTCCAATGCTTGCTGAACCGCAGTCATCTGCGGGATAGGCCCTTCTTGGCTAACGAGAAGTGTGGTCTCACTGAACCATTCCAGAAGCTGTTTGTCTGTTGCCTGCTCAGCAATGCAATCTCGATAGCCTTCAAAACGAGACCTCAGCTTTTGTTTACCCTTTTTCTTTGCTTGCTTTTGTGCCCATAATCGACCAGTACTATAATAAGCAATAAGCGGAAGTACATCTTCCGAATATTCATTTGATGCGCTTTTTTGCAGGGAAGATGCAATATTTCGCAAATCGGATGCTCCACCATAAGTCGTATTAGACTTAGGACCACTCAAAGAGCGCGACCACTTACAGGTAACCCCATTAACGACGCCCTCACAGGAAACTTCGACCGGATAGACTGCCACCTGCTGATATACTTTTTTAATTTCATGTGCTACATGCCGAACATCATCCGTTTTGATGCTACGTGGAGAAGCGTAGTCAATTCCAAGAAAGAAGGCGCTAGCAGCAGTTAATGCACCCATGAGCAGAGAACTTTTGCCGCTTCCGTTATTGCCAATCACAATATTCATTTTAGATTTCAGCGGAATATCTACACTCTCAAAGTTCCGGAAGTTTTTCAAGGTCAACTGGTCAATATGCATAAGCCATTTCCTTCCCAGCGATAACATAAATGCAAGTTTTTGAGTATTATTTTAGTGTAGCATATATCCCCCTACGTTTCAATCGTAACAGGAAATGATTTGTCAAAAAGCACATCATAGCACATTTCTGATATCCGTGAAATCGCAGCTTCTGCAATGTAGTACAGATTCACATCTTCATCATTGATTGGAATTCTGCCCCACACTGAATACTTATTTCACCTTCACTTAGCGAAGCAAATCAACCACATATTCCATTTAAAACAAAATCATCCAATCCGTTCAATAATAAACATTTTATGGAACCACTGCCCCATTTGCTCACCACAATTTTTTTATTTTCCCCTTCCCATTCCCACACTTCGACGCTATCCATTGTAATTGAGAGGAGATATACTTTCTCTTGTGACAACTGAATAGCGTCCTCTGCCGTACCGCTTTTGGGGAAGCAGCGCAATAATCCGAATTTGTCCGGGGAGCGTGCCAAGAAAGCGTGACAACATGCTGCAAGGCCGGCCCAAAGACTGCCTTGCAGGGCACAGCGCCGGGAAGGGTTGCCTGTCTGGAATTTGCAGGGGG
>OGIE01003850.1_pt1 | contig 15235 bp, 19 predicted proteins | sample 1571581 | NCBI WGS metagenome assembly OGIE01 (sample SAMEA2582021, study PRJEB24529) | metagenome | biome: Human gut stool | place: China | collected 2011
AAAGTTTGTACCAGAATGCAAAGTAGAAGTTTGCTTCCCCAAGAACATGTGTTCGAGTTGTGATCTGTATTAAGTGTTAACAAAAATTATTAGCGTTATGTTTCGGTGATTCTTGTGAGTAATAAAAATTGTTATTGTTAATATAAAATGTTAGTGCTAACATAAATCGTGAATTGATTACTTAAAGAAAGTGTTGACAAAGGTGTGCACATGTGCTATACTTAAAGCATAAAAGAGATGTAGCAAATCAAAAGGAGGAAATAAAGATGACAGTAAAAGAATTGTATATGGTATGTAATAATTTATATGATAATACCCCGGTTAAGATGATTAATGCCAGTGGGGAGATTGACCACATGTATATGAGAGATTTTATAAAACGTTATGAAAGTTACGAAGTAGAATGGTTCGATTTATTGCAAAATGGTATGTGTACTATTGAGGTGAGATTATGACAGTAAGAGATTTATTATACGCGTGCGGTAACGTCGATAAGAAAACGCTTATTACGGTAATACAGGCAACAGGAAAAGAGCTTGTTTCACAGAAAAAGGTATCACTTTTTTACGAATTACCGGAGTCAGAAAGCATATTAAAAAAGGAAGTTGATTACTTTAAGATATTTTCTCATGCTATTGTTATATTGGTATAAGGAGGGCTTTAGCCCTCCTTATATTGTATCAGTGTTTTCAAGCGGTACAGGTAATTCAATCATCATAATTTGGGCATCTACACTTTGAACCGCGTTGTCACTATAAACAAAAAATAACTCGCCAGAAATAGTGTGCCCGTTTAGAATTTTTACGAATATAGTAAGATTACCTCCAGTATGAGTAGCAGTACTTGCGTGTGACGTGTCGATTGTGTCAAAACCTAGAGTAGTTTTAGAACTAGTATCTATAATTCTAATGTTAAAAGTTCCTACAAAATTAATGGGTATAATTACCTGAAAGTTAATTAAAGCATAACAAGTATGGTCTGTAGTAAAATGTACTGGAGTATACCATTGCCCCCCCGCAGGAGAGGAAATACTAGCATTATCGAATGCATAATTTGGATTACCATTGAATTTAGTATTTCCATACACATTAAGCTTATTAAAAGTAGTAGGATATGTAAACTCACTGTATACATTATCATGTACCCTACTTTTCAAATTATCAGTACTGTAAACTGCACATCTGATAATAGACGCTTTGTTATTATAAATATCGTTTCCACCGCTTCGAATTATTTTACTAGTATGAGTGTGAGAAACAAAAAGATCGTAGTTTTCCTGGTCTAACCTCGCGTTACCATCACAGATATTATCATGAAAATTACATTTATAATTATCATAATCAGTATACAATCCAGTATATCCATTACCTTTGATGATATTATTACTTACGTCGCAAAATTCACCATTTACAGCAATTCCATGCGTTGCGAATCCAATAACATTATTTCCACTGATAATATTATTGCTACACTGTTGTCCATTCAATGTTCCAATCGAGATACCACGTCCAAGGGCTGTATTGCTTACTTTGTCGGTATAATCATCAACATTGCCATAGAAAGTGTTATTTGTAATTTTTACAGTATCAATAATATGGCTGGTAAGATATGCAAAACCACTCATACAATTTTCAGCAATATTATTATCAATAATACTAAAACGTAAATACTCAAACTTAAATGCTGTTTTAATATTATTGAAATAGCATCCATGAATATTTATATATTCAATCGGCGCCGAATTAGCTCCATTATGATTACCAATTCCTGCATCACTTAAACCTAGTGTCTCATATCCATACTTCTCTGGGTGTGAAAAATTACAATTACTAATTTCTACATTAGTACACGGTGTATTATCATACGGCCCGAACCACGGAAAAACCATTGTTTGAGTAGCAACGTCCAACTGCAACATTTCAGTCTTGAAAGTAGCGGTTCCTGTAAAATGGCAATTCTCAATAAGCACCCTTTGGCAACTGTTGATTTCTACCAGATGCCAATTCTGTTGTTCATGAGTAGCTGAGTTACTGGCAAAATCGCAGTTAATAATTCGAATATCGCTACAATGACCAAATGCAACAATCGTTTGCGTCATATTCAAGCCTCTAAAGTGTAATCCATCAATAGTGATATGGCTATTGGCATTATAACCACCAATAGTTCCATCAGAATCATTGATGAACATATTATTGCTATCTTTGTTCTGAATTAGTGCTCGATAACCATATACATAGGTATTAGATTTTATTTTAATGCTATCACTGATAAGATAATTACCTGCCGGAAAATAAATAAAAGCGTCTTTCACAGCGAAAGCTTTTTTCAGAGCTTCCGTGCAATCACTTTTAGCCGTATTATCCGCTCCGAAATCAGTAACAACATTAACAAAATTCGATATTTTGCTATTTATTTTACTAACAGCACTATTAACAGCTGTAAATTTATTTTCAACTTGCAAGAAATTATTGTCGACTTCTTCGAATTCTTTTTCCATTTTATCTAAAAGTTGATTATACCGTGCGATTGATTCTGCCCTGCCCTCGGTATCTTTTACTTTAACTATCTTATCTAAAATTTTAAATTTACTTACATCGCTCATTATCCATACCTCCTATTTTGTTCCTTTCTCCAAAACAATAGTTTCGGTTGCTTCGTCGTAAATAGCATTTATCATTAAATCATCAAACTTTTTATCAAGGTAGTTCTGAATTTGTTCACTGAAGTTACTGTTAATAAATTCAACAAGTTCATTCATTTTATTTGTAAGTTTGCACAGTTGTTCATAATAGCTTAAACTGTCATCATAGCTCAACGGCAGTATTTTTGCGCTACAAGGAATGAAAACTTTATCCATATTTGTACCTCCTACCATAACTGCATAAATAATGGTTTCAATTCATCAATTATCATTTTATCAATATTGATAATTGACTTTCTAAATTCAACTAATAACTGTCCATAGTTTTCGCTGTTATTCTTTCCCATCACTTTTTCCGTCCATGTTTCGGTTGTTTCTGATGTACCAGTTTCAGACGCGTTTGTTGTTCCATTTTCACTTGTATTTGAACGGATAGTTCCCTCATTCACAGTAGTGCCCTTATTTAGATTTTCATTCGTATATGTTCCATTTAGTGAACTTGTAGAATTTTCATCTGATGAATTAGTTGTTGTGCCAGTTCGTGAAATCATTCGAATATCAGTCAAATAATTTCCGGATTCAATTCCATTAACACCTCCTTGCGGTGTATCATTGAATTTATTTGTTTCATCGAATGTATCATTATTACTACTTTCTGAATTAGTATTTCCCTTGCTGGTGCTGTCTGTTTTTGATGAATCTTTAACAGTGTAATCGTCTGTTTTAGTATTTTTGCTAGAAGTTGACACATCGTTCCATTTGCTGTTATTTCCCGTTGTTGTTTTGCTATCATTTCCCGTTACTGTTTTTGTGAATGTAGTAGTCATATCTGTGTTGTACAGGGGATTAAATTCATAAATAGTTGTTTTATACAATTGGTTGTACATTGGCATAATTTCACATAACGTTGAGTCAAGCCACAACTGCCATAAACCAACGGTTTCTGCACAAATTTCTCGTGTATAATAAGATCTCAAGATTTTTTCGCATAGAATCTTTCTATAGCTTTCGTCGAAAATTTCCCAGTTAGTTGTGAAAATTTTATCCCATGATTTTTCAAGTACAGAATTAATACTATTAAACCCGACGCTTTCTTTTAATCCTGCTTTTTGCTCACAGATATATCTCACTTCCGTTGTGTATTTACTCATTATTTTCACCTCCCAACATAGGAGTATCTAAACCTGCATCTATTTTTCCGAGGTCGTCAATTTCATCCCTGATGGTTACTTCAATATTTGTTTTGAACATATTATTGATTTTTTCTACTGCACGCTGTCGTTCAGATAATCGTGAGTATCTATTCGCAAGAGTTCCGCCCAGACCTCTTAAAACCTCATCTTTAATCAGCCTTTCTTTTTTCATAACATTTGCCGATGGAATACCCAGATAAGTAAGAGCTTCATTCCATAAATTTGTTTTTAAATCATAAATTTTATCGCATACAAAAGGTGCATCTGTTTTTAAACAAATAACAGTGTTTTCATCGAAAGAATTGTCGGCAAAGATTACAGGACTATTGCCATCCATTTCTTTAAACGCATTTAGCAGTGTTAACCTCTGCCTCTGATCGCATTTTATCAAAGTAGGTGTTTTTTGAGCATTTGCATTTACATCAATGATTCTATCTAGATTGTAGAGTCTCTGTGCAAATAACTCAATTGTTGGATAGGTCGGTGTCCTATCCATATTATTCCAGATAATAACACTGTCAGTATCATATAATGATTTTCGATAATTATTGTATTTAGAATACGCCACCCGTTTAATAGGTTCACCATAAACGTTAAAATTTCCATTACATACTACGTCTAGTGCAAGATTGCCAATTACTTCGTCATTGAAATATACTGATCCTGCATTATAAAATAATGCTTGCTCAATATAGCGGCTATCAACGCTAGAAGGTAGATTTTTCCACTCAAACATACTAATAGAAATTTGTCGCAAAATGGAAAGATACTGACCATACGATCTCATGTTAAGAGCTAAAGAGTCATCGAAATAGCTTTTCTTTTTACCCAAGCAATATCACCTCCTTACGCCGGGCTGTTATCAAGGCCGTAGTTTCCAATTTCCGTGTGTTTTTTCCAGAACCTACAACCAGAGTTAAAAATATTTTCGATTTTTCTTGCATCGTCAGACGGTAAATTTCCCTCCACTATGCAATCTGTAGTTTTTACATACGTCCAATGCGGCCTTGCATTCATGTTGGGAGTAGCAGTTCGCCTTACGGCATATCCAAAAGCTGAAAAATAATCATCAATTACTTTCGCGTATGCTTTCGTAATACATTTTTCATAGATTCTGAAACCTTTCTGCTTTGTGGCAAGCAGGAAATCACTTTCCTGTGTTCCCTGATTTCTGGTACCCATTTCAACAGGCATAGTATTAACAGTTAATAAATCAACAACTTTTCCTATGCTATTGCTAATGCCGCCCATAATCGCGCCACCGATTGCACCAAGGATACCTCCGCCAGCTCCGGTGGCACCGCCGCTGATTGCTCCTTTCGTGAAGCTGTTAAATAGGCTATTCGGTGCGGATGTATTTTGTTGTGCTGTATATGCCCGGTATGTGTCAATATTGTACGCACATAAAGGAAAACTTGACAAACTCACACGTTCGTCAATTTCTAACTGCCCATTTCCTGACATGGACTGAACCTTGTAGTTAATCGGCATAAAAAGAGCCTGAGTTGATGCCCCAAAGGCCGCTTGCTCTGTGAAACTATATGTTCCGCTACTTGCGTTTCCCGGTACTGTGTTGAAGCACTCGTATTTATAATCTTTTTTATCTCCTTCTCCGTTACTTACCTCTGCGTATTTATATGGATAACAGAACAATTTATTATTTTTTGGAACATATCCGTCGAGTGTATTATAGGGTTTATTATTTGTGTGAGTTTCTTTGTATCGGTCTTCAATCGGAGTACCGCCAGGCACTACATATTTAGCAGGGAGTGAGTATATTTTAACAATATTGTCTGCCTTATTTTTATCAATTAAAGAATTGATATAATTATTTGCAGATTCAGCTGTCACAAAAACAGATATAGCGCATCCGCTGTAAACTCCGCCTGCAATACCTCCACCTGAGCCGCCTGACTCAGCCGCTGTCACAATAACGATAGGGTTAAACGATGACGTTCCGGTGAGTGTATAATCATGAATACCTTCAATTACATGTTCTCCATAATTTATTCCCTCATCAAGAATATTAACGCCGATTGAATCATCTGTCACATGCTGTCGCTCGACAAAGCATTGTTTTAATTGAAAAGTTCCCATCCACGTTGTAAGGTAATCAATTTCAAAATGAATTTCCGTCATGCCGTTTGAACGATATTCAATATTAGTGATAAATGCATAAAACCATTTATTTTCGTATGATGTGTTTTTGTATCGTAAATATCCCGCTGAAAGAAGATTGGCAACTGGAGTTCCGATTTTAATGATTCCTTTTTGCTGTGATACATAGGAGAAATTTGTTAAAGTTGCTATTTTTCCGATATTTGAAAAATATGAATCTTTAGCAGTAGTCGAGCTAAAATATAATGCGTTATCATAATTACTAGATAAGCCAATATCTTGAAATATTTCTACAGTACTATTCGGCGCTATATACATTATCTCACCCTCTTTTTAATTTGAATTACGCTTTTTATTTTTGAGTTTTCTCCATTGATATTACTAGCGGTAATATTGGATGCAATATCATTTATATGAATTATTTTGCTTAATGTATATAGAGGTGAATTTATATTTCTATCAATATATTTCATATAAAATCCTTTCTATGGGGGATTAAAGATCCCCCATATTTTTTATTTTGAAAAAACAACAGTAGCACCAACGTTCGCAGATGCATCAATCGTAGTTCCCGCTGTATATTTTGTTCCATTTACGGTTGCTTCAAGCGTTAATTTTTCAGTTACTGCACTAGCCGGAATTAGCAAAGCACCATATTTCTGTACTCCAATTCCCGCAGTTGTTGCGGCCTCCGTCTGAACTAACTGAACATTGTGTGGCTCTAAAGTAGCGCCGTCCACCTGAGGCTCAAGACAAAGAACGGTAGCAGTTTCGGAAATGGACTTGTCGACAATCTCAAACGTAATAGTTGCAGGAAGATCTGTTGTAGCAGTATTCGCAACAAAAACAATCGCATTAGCAAACTGAGAAGAGCTAATTGTTTTCCATGTGTGATAGAAATAATTCCAGTACAAACCAGATGCAACGTATTTTTCTGTAAATTTATTCATATTGTCGTAGCACTGGAACCAATTTTCGTCAAGCAAAACTGCTTTTACGTCATTCATGAGCGTAAGCTCTGCGGCAGTTACTTCCTCGATACCGTCGGAGTAATCGCGGATAACCTCAAAACGTTCATTGTCAAACGTTGTAAAATCATCGATCAAAAACAAGCTTCCCATGAACGTAGCTTTGTCCATGTTAAATGCGGCGGCTAGAACTTCGACATCATATTTTGCATTGAAATCGGAGTCCATAAAGATAACCTGTCTTTCGCGTGGAGTATTATTTCTAACAGATGCCGCATTGTAAGTCGTTTTCGGAAATGTGATTGCATTGGATTTTGAACGGAAAGCAGTTGCATAATTTTTCATATCAGAATTATCAACTGCGACCGGGTACATCTGACCTTTTGTTACTGCCTTGATTATCAGATATTTAAACAGCAGAAATTCATCATATTCAGCGGCAGTATATACAGATTCTACAATTTTAGCGATTAACTCAGTTACTCCTTGCTCACTCAAAAAAGCTCTTCGTAAATCTTCATCCTGAATGGTCACTGGGTACATAACGCGCCAATTCATGATGTGAAACTGACTACGCACATCGGGAAGAGAACGCTTAAACTCTCTTCCTTCTCCCTTATCGGGGTTGTAATCAATCACTTTTGCAATACTTACAAAAATATCCTCAACAGTTTCGCCAAATTCAAGATATCCTTTTTTCAGTCGTGAATAGGGGTTATTAAATGTTACGCTCTGTGCTCTCACCAATGCAATACGGTTTACTAACGCATTTAAAAACTGATTCGCTAATGCCGGAGTTCCGCAAATAATTTCTCCTATCTGCGGAATCTGCGTTGTTTTTTCTACTACTGGAACGCTCTGCTGATAGTCATAGCTGGCGTTCTGCCGAATTACATTCAAAATGTCAATTGTACTTGCGTTGAGTGAACTCTGAGCAATTCTTTTTGCCATATTATTTAACCTCGCTTTCTACGGTAAATAAATCTTCAAACTTCGTCGGTGCGTCATAATGTTCGATCTCGGGGTCGTCATCATGAATATCATCCCCTTTTCCCTCAAACCGCTCTTTGTAGCGCTTACGCCATGACGCGTCATTTTCTTCATATTTTGTTTTCCAATCTTCTTTATCTGAAAATGAATCAATAGTGTCTGCTACATCCTCAAGCAATGAAATATTATCATCACTTAAATTTTCTCCAAAACTTTCGCTAATTCTAGCGATCAGATCTTCTTTTGTTGATACTGCCATTTTTATTACTCCTTTCTAGATAATTCTTCTCATAAAAAACCAAAGCGGCATACTTTTTCCGTTATTTCCAGGTGTTGGCCCCGGCGGCTCCGGTTCTACTCCTCCGGCCCACCAATATACTAGCATTACGTTTGCATGTGCGGCGCTTCCAGTAGGGTCTTGATAAAAATTTCCTGACGTTTGCTTCCATGAGGAGGGGCTTGCTGATTTATTATCATAAATGAACTGATAATAGTTCTGTGCATACGCAATACGCTCAGTCAATTTATTTCCGGGAACGCCTTCCCAACATGCTAGAAATTCCTCTACCAGTAACGGTAAATTCGTGCTTGTTGATGACAAGAATTCAGATAAGTTGTTATATCCCATCACAGAATTTGCCGCTGTCCAATAGTTTTCATGCAGTACGAAATTTAACTGCCCATAGATATCGCCATCAGCATAACCCTGACTAGTGACCCAGGTATGTAGGTTATAACAACGACCATGAGGAGTTCCAACATTAGTCCACTGACCTAATCCAAAACCGCCGATGCCGTCATATTGATATTCATGGTCCCACGTTGTTGGAATGAGCGACTCCCAGATGCCCGGATTCATGCCGGATTCCCACGCCCAGCAACCGCACATTGCGGCAACCACATATGGACTGATTTTTCTTTCATCTGGCATATATAATCACTCCTTATATTTGTTCCAGATGGGAAGCAGATCGTTTACGCAATGCTGAATCTTTGTATAATCATATCCAGCTCTTTTTAACGCCTTTTTTCTATCTTCTCCATTTCCGTACGCTCCGTTGATAACCTCGATTGCAATAGCAATCGTTTCAGGAATCCTAACAAAACTTGTATCAGCCATTGTTGTTATCCTCCTTTGAAATATGAAAAATTGATAATAGTTTCTCTGGGAGAATGTCAGTAATTTTAGAAATATTTTCGATAATTGAAACTACTTCCGTAAGGCATACAAAACCAAGCACGATTGGAAGTAACTTAACATCCAAAACAAAACCGACTTCACTGCCGTAACTATCAATCATTAATGCTAAAAAATAACAGATTAAGAAACCAATTTTTTTAAAAATTCCATCTCGCAGTTTGCTTGATTGCACTTCTTTTGCTTTAACTGCTGAAATTAAACCGGTCACTAAATCTGTTAAATTAAAGATTAATGCCACGCCAATACTATGCATGTATTCACCACCTTTACATTTAATTGTATATGTGTTACAATATAAATATATCATAAATATAAAAATATGTAAAGAGGTGTGTACTATGAACTTGCAAAAATATAATCATTTTATATCAGATGATAAAATTCATTATAGCGGAAATTTACTATTATCAAAAATGGATAAAAATGGAAACAAACCAGAAACGTATATTTCAACATCGAACCGTAGCGCTGGAAAAACAACATGGTTCGGGGGATATCTTCTAAATAAATTTTTAACAAAAAATGAATTGTTTTGTATTTTAATGAGGAAAAAATATCAGCTTGAAAAAGCGGTTTCTTTTATGGCATACTTTCCAAGCGCATTATCAGTTTACTATCCTGATTTAGAGATGAAAGAAGAAGTAGGTATTAAAGGAGTGTTTAACAACATTTATATTAGACTTCGGGGAAAGGAAAATGAATGGTTTCTATGCGGTTATAGCACTGCGCTTAATTCAAGTGATGATATAAGAAATTTTTCAAACGTGTTTAACAATGTTACAAGAATCTGGCTTGATGAATTTCAGCCCGAAAGCGGCGATTATGTGAAAGATGAAGTAAAGAGAGTTTTTTCTATTCATACATCACTTGCCAGAGGTGGTGGATTGCAGTGCAGATATTTACCACTGATATTAACAGGAAACTTAATTGATGTAAATAACCCTTACTATGAGCATTTTGGCATAAATCGTGATATAAATATAGAAACTAATTTCTACCGAGGAAATGGTTTTATTCTTGAACAAGGTTTTAATAAAAATGCCGCAGATGCCCATTTAAAAAGTACATTTAATCAATCTTTTTCTGAATCTGATTACAGTAAGCTATTAACAAAAAAAGAATATTTAAAAGATGATAACACTATGATTTTAAAATCTCCTAATTTAAAAGGTGATTATTTGTTTACTATTAAGTATTGCAATAAATATTTTTCAATTAGGTACTTGTACGGCCTAGGATTTTACTATGTTAATGAAACTGCTGACTTGACATATAATTTCGCACTCGCCGCAAGAAAAGAGGACTTATCGAACGATTGCATTTTTGACGGAGATAATCGTTTTAAAAAGCGAATGAAAAAAATGTATCATAATAATATTGTTCGATTTTCGAGTTATAAGGCGCGAGAAGCTTTTACTGAGTTTATTAAATAAAAAATTACCCGTCGAGAGAAGACGGGTAATTTAATTCAGAGTGTTTGTTTGGAATCTATTAGACTGTTTAATAGTTAGCGCATCGGAAGATATAAAATGAAATTTACAGTTACTTATATACAAACTTTCAATGATTATAAACTAGTAACAAATAATCTTTACTTCGGATTTTATCCTTTATTTGTAGCTATTCTATTATCTTGAAAATTTGTCCTTTATTATTTCAATAGAACCACCCCTTCCTTGTTTATATAGTTATTTTACCACGATCATATAGAATTGTCAATAAAAACTGCCACCGGAATTTTTAATTCCGGTGGCTATTTAAGGAAAGGAGGGAAGAATGGGTTACCCTAACCAGAGGGGGGGCTTATTACTAAATAGGCTAACAAGTGCTTTCTTTTGTTGCCATGGCAATAAAATCTTTCTCAAGCATCTTGTACACTGCGGAAGACTCTTCCTCTTTTTCGCAGGAAACAATAATAATATCATTATTTCCGAATACTGAGATAAGAATTTTCTTTGCTTCCTTTTTTCCAACTTCTCCGTTTAACTTATATGTATCAATCTGACCATTCATTACAAATGTAACTTTTGTGTTATACGTTACAATCGTTCTTGTAATATATTTCGCCATATTCTATTCTCCTTTTAATCAGCAAGGCTAAGAGTAATAAATTCACGCCCGTTTTTGCTTTTTAATTTATCAACCTTAACTGAGAACGGGTCTGTATCTCCCATATCAGTAAGGGTATCAATGATATCAGATAAAGAACGCATTACGCTTTCCGATCTGGTAGCGTATAACGCATCATATCCTGATTCATCCGGCTCAGAAATAATAAGTAATGAATTAAAAACCTCTCCGGTATTTTCATTTACAATTTCTTGTTCAATATAGCCTTTAAATGGAATGATAGTTCCTTTAGCTAACTCTTTCATAGGGATAGCATCATTTCTTGAGGTATAAGACAGAACTTTTCTTGCACTCATACCTTCGCTTGTTTTAATTACTTTTGCACTCATGTTTTTATTCTCCTTTTATTTATATTTTGTAGTACCTGCAATAGAGAAGTTCCGACACCGTTTATCATTCGTAAATAAAATCCAGCGGTTTCACCCGTGACAATCTGTATTTTATTATCCGAACCCCTCTATCCGGTACATATATATCTTAACATGTTTTATATAATTTGTCAACCCCAAACATCATCTTTTTCATATATTTCTTGATCATTCAGGGAAGAAATAAGTTCTTCGTACTCATCTGTAATTGACAATTCATATGACGTTCTTTCCATCGCTATATATGTTCCAATGTGCAGTGTGTTACCATCAATGTTAATGTCAAAATTATCTGTGTCATTATACAATAAACGTTTTTTCCATGATTGACGTTCTTCTAGTGTTCCATCAGCTCCTATCATGAAATGCATACCTACTTTAAAATTTTCAATTTTTCCTAACAGTTTTGCTCCTAACTTTTTAGGGACTCCTGCTATTGTAATGTGCAGTTGATCATTCTCATCATCATAGGCATACTTTTTTGCACCTAAAGTTATGAATCGTTTATAAAATCCGTCAAAATCAGCTATGCCTAAAATTTGCAACTCTCCTTTTTTCGTATATGCTTTGAAAGATACATCACAATTTTCCGCATATTCAATCCATTTTTTATTATAGTTTTCTAGTAATTCTTTATATTTCTCCCCATTCTCGATTTTAACAGAGTCAGTATCAGCATAAATAAAATCTTTGTATGTCATATCTATCAATTCCTGCAAGCGAACTCTAGCTAGTGCAGTAACCGTTACGCCCCACTGATAATTTAAAAACTTTCCGCTTCTTACATTATAATATGATTCAATTTGACTTCTCGCTTCTTCTTCGGTAGGAGTTCGTAATGTCAATTCGCCTGTGCCACCAGAAAAATCTGATATATCTTTTACAATTTTCTCGACCATCATGCCGAAGGATGCATTTACACGATTTTTTGATTTCATGTATTCATATTCTGAGCCTTCAATGCCCTTTAGCTCTGTTTTCTTTACATACCAATTTGAACACTCTTTTCTTATTTCATCTGGCAAATATCCCTTTGTTGTATAGTATGCCTTTGTTATTTTCATTTTTCCCGCATACTGATTTTTAATTATATGATATTCACATCCCAGAAAACTAAATTCAAAAGAATCCTTTTGCGATATCAAACGGCCATTATCAAAAATCCCAGTATTGTATGCAGATGAAGAACATACCATTTTTGATTTTGGAATGTATGGCACAGGAGTTTTAATGTTATCCCTTAACTGCACATCCTCAAAAACAGCCTCAAAAATGCACCAATAATTTTTAATGTAATATTCGATTTCATCAGGTGTTTGTACAGAATTAGTGCATTCCATTAGTCTGCCCGAAGGGAATTGATTCGAGCATATCATTACAGCAGGATATGACGATGCAAAATCATATGAAGTAACGTTTGATATTATTCTGCCTACTTTATAACGATTAGCGTGCGTATTACCTCCGCGAAAAGCTTTTAGTAGTAAATTGTATTGCTCCAGCGTTATTTTTTCTTTGTCCATATATTTTTGTCTATATGTTTTTTTCTGCTTAAATTTAGCATCTGATTTCGCCCGGTATGAACCGCCGTTGTATGTACTTCCTAAGCAGGCTTTTTTGTATGCACGTCTGACATAACCAGTATTTGTCATTGGAATTGTTTTTAGCGTGTCACCTTCTTTTGTCATTATTGACACGACTGCTTGGTATAATGTAATTACATCCATTCCAGAATAATATAGAATTTCATCTGTTAATTCAGTCCAAGGATAACGAATAATTTCATAATCTATCAATTCTTTGTCTTTCTGATATTCCGGTGAGTTGTAATTTTCACAAAACTTCGCAAGTGACATATTAGATAATAAGTAACTGTCACGAAAAATAATTGTATCAGAAATCAACTCAAATTTTGCTACTTTTCGGTTTTTTACCAGAAAAACCTTAGTAAAATCTATATTTAAAATTGACTTTAAAAACTGATATTCAAACGAGAGATTCTGCACATAGCAAACAGCATGAATATTATGCTTTAATAGAACTCTCTCTATTTCAGAAAAAAGCATATAACACTCAGTTCGCGTTCTGCAAAAGAAAACAGTGTCAAGCAAATAAAGCTGATACAGGTAGGGAAAACCTAACATGTATTCCTTCGGGTTATGCGGATCGTTTTCTGGCATCGAAGACGTTTCAATATCAAATGTTATTGGAGTGGATAATAATGCTTTACCTTTTTTGTTTAAGAGAAGACCGTCATTATTCACTAAGTAATCTATTTTTTTCTCTATTGACTCAAAGGAATATGTATAATAAAAACCAGATAGACGGCTATCTGGCAGTATATCTGGTTTTCTTAAATATGGCATTCTTACACCCCCCTTGTTAATAGTTACTAAAATGAAATCCAATTTTTATCTTTATTTTGCTCTAATGAATTTCTAATATAGTCTGCTAGTGCTTTATCAGACTCTTGAATTTCATCGTATATATCTTTAATAGATTTATTTCTATTATCTATTTTTTGCATACCTATTGCTAAAATCAGCTGATCACTGTCATACTTATTTTTAGATTCTACCCCTTTAGTAGTGCCTAAAAAATTAAGCATTTCAACTATTTCTTCACTTGACATTCTATCAAGTTCAGGATAATTTTCTTTTATTGTTTCTACTCTTTGTCTCTCTATTTCCGCTACTCCTTCTAATGTTGCAGATTTCCAATTTCTGACTTTCTTTAATAACTGTATTGCTTCCTCGTAGTTGCTAATTTTCCTAGATTTTAAACGATGCAGTAGATTCCCTCTTTTACCAATTGCACCTGAACTGATTGTAGATTTTATATAATCTGCAGTTTTCGACGTTTTTCCAGCTTTTTTAATTTCCTTTGCCCTTTCATTAAATTCTTTAACTAATTCTCTGTATTCACGCTCTAATAAATCTCTTCTGCTAACTTTCCTAGCCATATTCAATCCTCCAATTTATACATTTCTGATATTTTAATTGATTTCAAAATTTTAACATTAAAATCAAATGTAGACTCTGCTATAATACTAACCATATTGTTTTCATAATAAGCATTAGTTTTAATCATGATTTTGTCATGATCAATTTTCATATATATCAAATGTGTACAAGTAAAACCTAATTTTTTCAGTTTTTTAATAATATTTATTTCTGCTACCCTTTCGAACAAGTATTCATTTGTATAATTTGTAATAAGAGTGTCAATAAACTCGCTCTTTGTTTGATTGTTACAACTACTTTCAAACTCAAGCATTTCAATATTTGATTTTAAAAGAGAAACTGTTATACGTTCTTTAAACTTTGAAATCATCTTATTTCCTCCTTTTTGATTTGCTACATCTCTTTTGATGCTTTAAGTATAGCACATGTGCACACCTTTTGTCAAACCTTTTTTTGAAAATTATCAATTCACCATTTATGTTATCACTAAGAACTCACCATCCTGCTGACTAACATTTTATATTAACAATAACAATTTCTATTACCAACAAGAATCTCCGAAACATATCGCTAATAATTTTTGTTAACACCAAACACACTTCACAGTTCGAACGTATGTTCTTGGGGAAGCAAACTTCTACTTTGCATTCTGGTACAAACTTT
>OGIE01003853.1_pt1 | contig 15224 bp, 15 predicted proteins | sample 1571581 | NCBI WGS metagenome assembly OGIE01 (sample SAMEA2582021, study PRJEB24529) | metagenome | biome: Human gut stool | place: China | collected 2011
GTTTTCCTAAGCAGTACCACACTGATTGCAAAAATCAGCACCATGTCCCATTTAACTCCATCAATGTTGATAATACCACTTCCCCAAAAGGCCGTGCAAACATCAGCCAATGACACTCCGCTCCCCAAGTTTGAATGTCATTACCGGAGAGAACTGGCTTGTGCTGCCACCTTCCCAGATTCCGTCCTTTTCATGATAAAGTGCTGGAGTAAATTTTTCAGATTTTTCTAGTTTAGAGTAATTAACATTCTTCATAGAATCATATGAAAATGTATTTTTATCTTCTCCTTTTGGAATTTCATAAGAAGAAAGTAAAATTTCCTGTTCTATTTCCATGATAAGGAAAAGATGTGGAGATGCATGACGTTTTCCAGTTATCGAACACTATTTCTCTTTTGCTTTTGCTATACTGGCGATATCTCCCACTCCATTCAATACCATTGTCGGAAGATAAGCATAAGTTTTGAGTGTGTCCTTCGTTGAACATCCAGAGAGAACCAATACAGTAGACATACCACTTTCCATTCCTGAAATCACATCTGTATCCATACGGTCCCCAACCATTACTGCTTCTGCTGAATGACATCCAAGCATATTTAATCCTGTTCTCATCATCAGTGGATTGGGTTTTCCACAGAAATATGCCTGTGTTCCTGTTGCCATTTCTATCGGTGCAACCAATGCACGACAAGCAGGAGCAATGCCGTTCTCAATCGGTCCGGAAACATCTGAGTTTGCTCCGATCAGCTTTGCACCTTTCAGAACTAAATTCGTTGCTTTTGTTAATGTATCCAATGAATAGGAGCGTCCCTCTCCCACAACAACATAATCCGGATTTACATCATTCATTGTGATACCTACATCATAAAGTGCATTTAACAGGCCGGCTTCTCCTATCACAAATGCCGAACATCCTGCCGCCTGTTCTTTTAAAAATGCGGCTGTTGCCAATGCACTGGTATAAAAATGTTCTTCTGGCACATGCAACAGCTGTAGAAAATATTTTTCAAATTCACACTCCGTTCACAAACGTCCTTTATGATAAATCCAGTTATGATAAATGATAATTTATATTTGAGGTGACAAGCGTATGTTTCACATTTTAGTTGTTGAGGACGATCAGGCTCTGAACAAGCTGATCTGCCGTGTATTAAATAAGAATGGTTATGAGACTGCTTCTGCCGCAGACGGCGAGGAAGCATTGGCTCTGCTGGATCAGATGTATATTGACCTGATCATTACCGATCTGATGATGCCGAACATGGACGGATATGATCTTACCAAAGCGCTCAGAGACAGTGGGTATCAGCTGCCGATCCTTGTGGTTACAGCCCGTGATACATTCCCGGACAAAGCCAAAGGCTTTAAGCTGGGCATTGATGACTATATGGTAAAACCCATCGATGTCAATGAACTGCTGCTTCGCGTGGAAGCACTGCTTCGTAGAGCAAAGATCATCTATGAAAAGAAGCTGGAATTTGACCATGTGTGCCTGGACTACATCAATCTGACCGTCACAATTGACGATAATTCCCAGATTCTTCCCCAGAAGGAATTTCAGCTGCTGTACAAGCTGCTGTCCTTTCCGAACCATACCTTTACCCGTCAGCAGATCATGGACGAGCTGTGGGGATATGATTCCGAGACCGACATCCGCACTGTGGATGTGCATATCAACCGGCTGAGAGACCGATTCCGGGATATTCCTTATTTTCAGATTCAGACCGTAAGGGGACTTGGTTATAAGGGGATGATCACAAAATGAGAATGAAGAATAGTTTTTATTCCATATGGGCAAAAGTGGTCGTGTGCTGTTTCTGGATGATGACTTTTTCCTTTTTGATCGTAGGTCTTACGATTCACTTGATGAACCAGCTGAATGTGTGGAATCTGCTTCCCTGGCCTCTGACCGGACTGCATTTTATCTTTGTGCTGGCGATCATCACAACGATCCTTGGGGTGTTTATCAGTATGTTTATCTTCAAGCATGCGCTTAACCCGATCACTCAGCTCTCCAGATCCATGCAGCAGGTGGCAGAAGGCAATTACAATGTGAAACTGGATGCAGGTCCGCACAAGGGCGAGATCCATGATCTTCTGACCAATTTTAATCATATGGTACAGGAGTTGAACAGCACTGAGACACTTCACTCTGATTTTATCTCCAGTGTCTCCCATGAATTCAAGACCCCTCTCGCCACCATCAGTGGATATGCCACCCTTCTGCAGGACGATACGCTCTCTATCGAAGAGCGAAATGAATATATCGATATCATCATTCGGACAACAAGAGAATTGTCCCATATGACCGGAAATATCTTAAGTCTGTCCCGTCTGGAGAATCAGACGATCATCACAGACCAGGAATCCTTCCATGTGGATGAACAGATCCGGCAATGCATCCTGCTGCGGGAGACGATCTGGTCCGAAAAAAATCTGGTGATCGATCCAGATCTGGATTCTATCATCTGGAAAGGCAACCGGGAACTGACTGCGCATATCTGGAATAATCTGCTGGACAATGCCATCAAATTCACCCCGGCAGGCGGCGAGATCACGGTCCGTGCCTCTATGGACAAGGACTGGCTGACCGTCAGCTTCACGGATACGGGCATCGGCATGACACCAGAAGTAAAGAAACGGGTCTTTGACAAATTTTATCAGGGTGATACTTCCCACAAAAAAAAGGGAAACGGCCTGGGACTTGCGTTAGTCCGCCAGATCGTTACCCTTTACGGAGGCTCTGTGGAAGTGGAAAGTGCTCCCGACATGGGAAGCACCTTCACTGTCCGCCTTCCGGCACATACTATTTCTTCGGAGTCTTCTTCCGAGTAGAGTGCTTTACACTCTTTACCTTAAATATTCTTGCTGTAAACGGCGGCAGGTCCAGACACAGGGCCTGCTCCTTCTTTTTATATGGCTTGTTCTCCACCGACCAGTTCTGATCCTCCGGCTTTGTATTTCCACCGAATTCTTCCCAGTCTGTGTTCAGAAGCTCTGTCAGTTCATACTGTTCCGGCAAAGCTACCCGGAAATCCTTCCAGAACTGATCAGAAAGATTCATGACCGTCACAATCGTCTGACCGGATGCTTTCCGTTCCCATGCATAAGTCACATAGTCTGCAGCATCCACTTCCAGCCATCCAAAGCAGTCTGAATTATATTCTCCATCATACAATGCCGGCTCTTCCAGATAGAGATGGGAAAGCTTCGCATAAAACCGCTGGAATGCATCATGAAGCGGATATTTCAGCAGCTCCCAATCCTGTTCCCTGGTCTCATCCCACTCCCGGAACTGAGCAAACTCATTTCCCATAAAATTCAGCTTCTTGCCCGGATGCATGTACACATAAGCATAAAATGCCTTTGCCTGTGGGAATTTGATCTCATAGTCACCAAACATTTTCTGAATGATCGTTGCCTTTCCATGTACCACTTCATCATGAGAAAAAGGAAGCAGGAACAGATCACTGTAAAAATACATCATGGAAAAACTCAGCTTGTGATAATCATATGGACGGTACACAGGTGCAGTCTGGAAAAACCGCAGGGTATCATTCATAAAGCCCATATCCCACTTATAATCAAATCCAAGACCATCATATTCCGTCGGTGCAGTTACCTTCGGAAAATCGGTCGAGTCCTCTGCCATCAGGATCGCCGATGGATGCAGCTTATGAAGCCCTGCATTCATATTTCTTAAGAATTCCACTGCCCGTTCATTGACTCCTCTGGCCGGATCACCATTCCAGTAGATGGCACGGCTGATGGCGTCCATACGGATACCGTCAAAATGAAATTCGGTCAGCCAGTAATTCGCCGCACTTTGCAGAAAGCTCCGAACTTCCCCTCTGCTGTGCATAAAGTTCATGGTTCCCCACTCACTGTAGGCTGTATCAGGATGTGGAAACTCATACAATGGTGTTCCATCAAAATCCTTCAGTCCATAATCATCCATGGCAAAATGCACCGGCACAAAATCTGTGATCACACCGATCCCCTGCTCATGACACATCTCTACCAGCCGCTTCAGCTGCTGCGGTGTTCCATAGCGGGATGTAGGTGCAAAGAATCCTGTATTCTGATATCCCCAGGAGCAGTCTGCCGGATGCTCTGACAGCGGAAGAAATTCAATATAGTTAAATCCCATTTTTTTCAGATAGGGGATCAGCTCCTCCGCCAGCTCTTCATAATTATACCAGCTGCCGTCCTCCTTCTGCTTCCAGGAACCTGCATGCAGCTCATAGATATTCATAGGATTATTGTAATTCTTTCCCACATCCCTCTTCTGCATCCATTTCTCATCCGCAAACTTCCAGGTACGATCTACGATCCGGGATGCAAATCCAGGACGAAGCTCCATAAGCATTCCATAAGGATCACAGTGGTAAACAACTTGTCCATCCGCACCTGTGATCGCATATTTATAATACATGCCGGCTTCTGCCCCTGCTATCTCAAGTTCAAAAACACCAGGATTCTGTTTCTGTTTCATAGGCAGCAGCTCCCAGCCGGAAAAATCTCCCTGCACTTCCACATTGGCTGCATTTGGTGCATACACACGGAACACAGCTCCTTCTTCTGTCAGATGTGCCCCAAAATATTCATAGGCATCAAATGCCTTTCCCTGTAAGAATTTCTGAAAATCCATACATTTCCCCCGTTTAATCTTTTTCTCTATTGTATCGGAAACACGTTACGGATACAAGATACAAAGGATGCGTTTTCGTACTATGATTCTATCTTTTTCACCAATGCGGCCGGAATCCTTTTCTTCACTTCTCCGGTCACGATGCCGATCAGAAGCCCGGTGATCACCCCCGCAGCCAGAAGCACCGGACCATAATATACCAGACTTACTGTTTCCAGCACCGCCATGGCCACCAGAAGCTGCCCCATATTGTGCATGACACCACCTATCATACTGACACCTGTCATGCTGAAAAGTCCACTTTTCTTCGCCAGACACATACACAGGAAGCTTACCGCTGCTCCTGCCAGACTGTACAGGATCATGGAAAAATTACCAAATAAGAAACCGGACAGAAAGATCCTCATACCGTTGATCATCAGTGCCTCCCATGGTTCCAGACTGTACAGCGCCCACACGATCACAATATTGGCAAACCCTGGCTTCACCCCCGGGATTCCCAGTGGAATCGGTATTAAGAATTCAATATAGCCAATGATCAGTCCAAGAGCAGTCAGAAGTCCCATGAGTGCCAGACGGTGCGTATTATGTTTCATCATAAAAAGCCCCCTTTCTATGTCTATATTACCATAGAAAAGGGGCTTGTGAAAACCTCCTATTATTCCCAGTGGTTATTCCAAAGGATCCTTATTTTTCTTTCATAGTTTTCCATGTATGAAATATCCCCAGTAAATACACAACTTCTCCAGATATCCTATATATGATCACATAGTTCATCTCTGGAACTTTTGCTTCTCTGTACTGCAATGCCTCCATTCATCTGTTGCAATCAGCTTATATGTCATACTTTTCCTTCAATGCAGATAAAGACTCTTTGGCATTCTGAACATTTCCTTCTTTTATCTGCTTTTCTGAGGTCATCAGGCTTTGGTACATCTTCAACCATTTACTGAAGGAAATGAATGGCAGGGATCGACAGGAGCGGAATGGTGATCAAAGGCAGCAGGGTCGTCAGCACAAAGATCTCGGTCGCATAAGCCGTATTCTTCCCGTATCGTTCCGAAAACATGATCGTTGTCGCACCACTTGGACATGCCACACCGATAAATACAGTAAATGCGATAACAAAACTCAGTCTCATAGGAATCAGCAGCACCAGTCCGATCAACGGGAACACGATCAGTTTCACCAGACAGATCAGATACAGACGCCGGTTCTTAAGACTCTCCAGAATATTGCCCCTTGCCAGGTTAATACCTGCAACCAGCATAGCCAGCGGCGTGTTCATTCCGGAAATCTGTTCAATCGGAGTCATCAGGATCTGCGGCAAACGGAAACCGGTCACAAAGCAGGCAATTCCTGCCAGCACTGCCAGAATCGCCGGATTGATCAGCTCCTTGAAGGAAGATTTTCCTCCGTCTTTGGATGCCATCACGCGGATACCAAGCGTCCAGAGGATCAGGTTGAAAGCCGTAATATATGCGGTCATATAGAAAACGCCTTCCGCCCCTAAGATTCCATTGGCAAGCGGTACCCCGATAAAACTGCAGTTGGAATACACGGTTCCGATCTGCTCCAGCTGATGATTCCCTTCTTTTCCAGGAAACAAAAATGCTGCAAGTGCCATAAACACAAAAAATGTGACTGCAGAAGCTGCAAGTGTGATCAGCAGTCCCTGAAACAGTTCCATATTAAAATCAGTCTGATAGGTCTTCAGGATCAGCAGTGGAGTAACCACCATCAACAGCAGATTGGACAGATTCTTTGAAATGGTCTCGTCCACTACTTTTGCTTTGTAGACGATCACTCCTACAAGCATCAGAATAAACATTTCCAATATTTTTTCAATTACAATTCCGGTCATGATCATTTTCCCCCATCCCATAAATTGACATTATTTTTATTATTTCGCATTTCCCCGGTAACTGCAATATTCTTTCAGACAAAGAAAAGGACCGGAGTATGTTCTCCAGTCCTAATTTTCTGATCATGCAAGATCCTTTCAAAATATTGGTCAACCGCAGTGCACGGTGTTTCAAAATAGAATTCAGAGATTCCAGACTGCAATAATGATATACTAGCATTCCACCGCCTCATAAGCCTTTTCAAAGAAAAATTCCTGTGAATTCAATGGTTCTTCCCCTTCCGGACGTCTGACATGCTCATACGAACCGTCAGGAAGCTGCACACGCGCCTTCACATTATCCTCCAGCATGATACGGAACATCCGGCGCAGGCGATCCCGTAATTCTTCATCTTTGATCGGTACTGCTACCTCTACACGACGAAGTGTATTTCTGGTCATATAATCCGCTGAAGCAATATAAATCTGCTCCCGCTCTCCCGTTCCAAAGATATAGATACGGGAATGCTCCAGATAGCGACCTACAATACTGATGACCCGGATATGATCCGTCTTCCCTTCGATACCGCTTAGGATACAGTTGATTCCACGGATCACCATCTCTATCTGCACACCGGCCTCTGAAGCTTCGATCAGTTTATCAATGATCCGCTTGTCAGTCAACGAATTGATCTTGATCCCGATATAGCCCTCCCGGCCTTCCTTCGCCTCCTGGATCTCTCGATCCATCAATGCAAGAACCTTATTCTGCAGACATTTGGGTGCCACCATAAGATCATCAACATGATCCACGGTCTCTCCCAATGAAAGCGCCTGAAAAACAGCTGCTGCATCCTGTCCGATCGTCTGATCGGCAGTCATCAGTGACAGGTCGGTATAAAGTCTTGACGTCTTCTCATTATAATTTCCCGTTCCGACCTGAGTGATATATTCAATCTGTCCCTCTTCTTTTCTGGTGATCAGACACAGCTTGGAATGTACCTTCAGTCCATCCAGTCCATAGATCACATGACATCCGGCATCTTCCAGTCTCCGGGACCACTCAATATTATTTTCCTCATCAAAACGAGCCTTTAGCTCGACCAGTACATCCACCTGTTTTCCATTTTCAGCAGCTTCCACCAATGCTTCTACTACCTTACTGTCTTTTGCCAGACGGTACAACGTCATCTTGATCGATACTACCTTCGGATCCATAGCCGCCTCATGAAGCATGGTCAGAAACGGTTTGATACTCTCATATGGATAAGAAAGCAGCTTGTCTTTCTGAAGGATCTGTGGCAGGATCGGCTGGGTCCGGTCAAAAGCAGGACTGTTCTGCGGCACTCTTCTCTCATAGAACAGCTCCGGATGGGAACGGAGTTCATCCTGAATCCGGAACAGGAATGACAGATCCATAGGAGAATCCATGCGAAATACCTGAGATTCTTTTAATCCCAGCACTTCACAGAACCGCTCGACAATGGTCTCATCCAGCTCACGGGTCATCTCCATACGGACCGGACATAATTTTTTACGAAGCTTCACTACTTCTGCCATATGATCTCTGTAATTCAGATCCTCATCATAGATACTGTCCGCATCAATGTCGGCATTTCTGGTCACACGGATCAGAGACTTTGCTACGATCTTATATTTCTGAAATACTTTCGGAAGGAAATGAAGGATCATCTCCTCTGCCAGCATAAAGCAGCCCGGGCGGGAAGGAATGGCGATCAGACGCTCAAACACTCCGCTATTACACGGAATGATTGCAATTTTTTCTTTTTCATTCCTGGTCTCCAGCACTGCAACTGCATAGATATCTTTATTTTTCAGAAACGGAAATGGCTGCTTCTTTCCTACGATCATAGTGGACAGAAGAGGCTGGATCTCATTTACAAAATACCGTTCCAGATATTTACTTTCTTCCCCTGACAATTCCTGAAAACGGATCAGTTCCACTCCCTGCTCCCTAATCTGTTCCATCAGATTGCGGTATACCTGATCCTTGCGAAGGGTCAGCTCATGAGAACGCTTTAAGATTGCCGCGATCTGCTCCTTCGCCGTCATATTTGTCTTATTTTCCCGTTCTTCTTTTTTCAGAAGCATCATATCATGGAGAGATCCCACACGCACCATGAAAAATTCATCCAGATTACTCTGAAAAATAGAAAGAAAGCTCAGACGTTCACACAGCGGATTGCCGTTATCCTCTGCTTCTTCCAGCACCCGCTCATTAAATTTCAGCCAGGATAATTCCCTGTTCTGATAACAACTGACCTGATTCATCTGTCATCCTCCATATCCAGAAAATATCCAAAGTTCATGTGTTCCATGGCCATATCTGCAAGATTCACACAGCTGTTTCCCATACGGTCCACACAGTGGAGCAGTCTGGTGAACGGTGCTGATAATTTTACTTTGCACTTTCCTTTGTTCACCCGATCCATATGGGCTTTCCGCATGTTGATATCCAGATCCATGACTTTTTCCCGACGACGGATCAGCTTCTCCGGTTCCTCCGGTTCTCCCTGTTCCAATGCCCGCATGGCATCCCCATACATCTTGGATATCTGATTCAGGCTCTTTCTCAGATCCTCCATAGCTTCTTCTGAAAAACTGTATTTCAGTTCTATTTTACCTGCGATCACATCTGTCAGATCAGAGGTCAATTCTCCCATACGTTCCACATCTCCACACACATGCATGAGTTTGGCTGTCTGCGTTGCCTGCAATTCTGTCAGTACACCTGCAGAAAACAGCTCTGCCAGATAATCATTGATAGCTTCCATCAAGGAATGAAGCGTCTGACCCTGTTCTTTGATCTTTCCGACCAGTGCCGGATCTTCACTTTTGCTAAGCCCTGCCAGATCCTTCAGCATATTTTTTACCATTCCACTACAGTGCAGCACTTCCTTGGCCACCAGCTTCAACGCAGCAGTCGGCTGACCGATAACTTTCTTATCAAGGAAAGCTGGCTGAAGCGGATTGACTTTTGCTTCTTTTACATCCGGGATCAGCCGCATAACGATCTTCACCATCAATCCGAGCAGACATACCCACACTACCGTCATGGTCAGATTGAATAATGTATGCGCGTTCGCAATCTGTCTGGAGATCACTTCCACTTCCGGTCCCTTAGGAGAGAGTGCCTGGATCAATGCAGCATAAGGCTTTACAAACCAGATAAATACCAGAGATCCGGACAGGTTGAAGATCGTATGTGCGATCGCCGTTCTCTTGGCATCACGGCTCTGTCCAAGAGATGCCAGCAGTGCAGTGATGGTCGTTCCGATATTATCTCCCAGAAGAATCGGGATTGCTCCCACCAGTCCCAGAATACTCGTCACTCCATCTGCACCCGGCTGGGCTGCAAAATTCTGCAGAACTGCAATCGTCGCACTACTGCTCTGTACTACCAGTGTCATTGCCGTACCAAGCAGAAGTCCAAGCACCGGAATACCGGACACTTTTCCAATCAGATCTGTAAACACCGGACTGGATGCCAGCGGCTTCATCACATCACCCATGGTCTCAATGCCAAGAAACAATAAGCCGAATGCAAATATGGTCTGTCCGATACTTTTGATCCGCTCTGATTTACAGACGAATGACAAAATAAATCCAACAAAAATGAACGCATAAATATAGTCTGTGATCTTAAAGGCTATAATCTGTGCGGTCATAGTAGTACCAATATTTGCTCCGAAAATAATTGAAATTGCCTGTGGCAGACTCATAAGTCCTGCGCTGACAAAACCAATGGCCATGACCGTGGTGGCACTGCTGCTCTGCAATACAGCAGTTACCAGTGCACCTGCGATCACACCCATGATCCGGTTTTTTGTCAGAAGTGCAAGAATCGATTTCATTTTCTCTCCGGCTGCCTTCTGAAGACTTTCACTCATCAGATTCATGCCATAGATGAATACGGCAAGTCCACCCAACAGTCCGAATACAATCTGCATATTTTCTTTCATTTGTCCTCTTTCCCCATTATCTTTCTCTTTAAAACTATTTACTCGTGCGCTTTATGTTCTCCGGTGACGGAATACTCCACCCACTCGGCAATATTCACTACATGATCGGCGATACGTTCAAAATATTTTGCCACCATTACCATGTCGATGCAGATCTCGCCCTGATCCGGCTCTTCTGCAATGGCTGTGATCAGCTCGGATTTTACCTGATTGAACAGCTCATCTACCACATCATCCTGCTTCATAACCTTTCTGGCCAGCAGCAGATCTTTCTTTACAAATGCTTCTATACTGTCTGTCAGCATTCCCATGGCTGCCTCTGCCATCTGCTGAATATGTACATGCTGGGTCAGCTCACTATTTTCCAGATATTTGGTAATGTCCGCAATATCGGATGCCTGATCTCCGATCCGCTCCATATCAGAGATCATCTTCAGAGCCGCGGAAATATTTCTCAGGTCTCTTGCCACCGGCTGCTGCTGGAGCAGAAGCTTCATACACAGAGACTCAATATCTCGCTCCTTGTGATCGATCTCATATTCTGTCAGGAATGCCTTCTGTCTTGCCTGTTTATCAGAGTACAGAAGCGCTGTCATGGCATCTGCCACAGCTTCTTTACAGAGGGCTCCCATACTGATCAGATCTTCGTTCAACTGCTGCAACTGTTTTTCAAACTGATTTCTCATATCATCAACCAAACCTTCCTGTAATATAATCCTCAGTTCTCCGGTCTTTCGGCATAGAGAACAGTTTCTCGGTCTTGTCATACTCGACTACTTCTCCCAGCAGGAAAAATGCGGTATTATCAGAGATACGTGCTGCCTGCTGCATGTTATGAGTAACCATGATAATGGTGTAATCTTTCTTCAGCTCCAATGCCAGATCTTCTACTTTGGAAGTGGAGATCGGGTCCAGTGCGGAAGTCGGCTCATCCATCAGAAGTACATCCGGCTGTACTGCCAGTGCTCTTGCAATACAGAGACGCTGCTGCTGTCCACCGGACATTCCCAGTGCGCTCTTTTTCAGACGATCCTTTACTTCATCCCAGATGGCTGCTCCGCGCAAAGACTTCTCAACGATATCGTCAAGCTGGGATTTATTATGAATGCCGTGGGTTCTCGGCCCATAGGCAATGTTGTCATAGATGCTCATCGGAAATGGATTTGGCTTCTGGAATACCATTCCCACCCGTTTTCTCAACAGGTTCACATCAATATTTTTATAGATATCCACACCATCCAGAGTGATCTCTCCGGTGATCTTACATCCTTCTACCAGATCATTCATACGGTTCAGGGATTTCAACAGGGTGGATTTTCCGCATCCGGAAGGTCCGATGAACGCTGTGATCTCTTTCTCCGGAAGATCCAGATTTACATTTTTCAAGGCATGGAAATCTGTATAATAGAGATCCAGATTTGATATGTTAAATTTACCCATAATTTTCTTAGCTCCTCGTAAACTTCTTCGCAATAAATGCGGAAAGTGCATTGATCAAAAGTACCATAACAAGTAAGACTACTGCCGTCGCATAAGCCTGCTCCATATAGAGACCTTCGTTCAAAAGTGCATACATATGTATTGCAAGTGTACGGCCGGAGGACATCATGTCAAAGATAGGCACACCAGCCAGTTTTGTGGTGGGAATACCAGGTACCGTTCCCGCTGTATAGATCAGTGCTGCCGTTTCACCCGTGATACGTCCGATAGCCAGGATCACACCTGCCAGGATACCAGGAATCGCACTTGGTAAGATGACTACAAATACGGTTCTAAGTCGTCCGGCTCCCAGGCCAAAGCTTCCTTCCCGATAGGAATCCGGCACTGCTTTTAATGCTTCCTCTGTGGTTCTCATAATGGACGGGAGAACCATGATGGCCAGTGTCAAAGCACCACTCAGCATGGAATAGCCCCAGTGAAATGCCACGCCAAACATCAGGTAACCAAATAATCCATATACAATAGAAGGAATACCGGACAGTGTCTCTGTCGTCATACGAACCAGTTTCACCAGCTTGTTGCCGCGCTTCGCATATTCAACAAGATAAATGGCTGAGAATACACCTACCGGCACTGCAAACAGAAGGGCTGCAAATGTCATTACGATCGTGTTGATGATCGCCGGCATCATAGATACGTTGTCTGTATTGTATTCCCATGCAAACAGGCTTGGCTTCAGGCAGGGAACACCTTTGATCAGAATATATCCAATCAGGGATACGAGCACTACCACTGTGATAACTGTTGCTCCCCAGACCAGTGCTCTTAAGGCTGCTGCCTTCAGTTTCTGAATCTTTGTATAATCTTTTTTCTTCTTAGCCATTGCTATCTCCCTTCTTGATCAGCGAGAACAGCACATTGATGATTAGAATAAATACAAACAGCACTACACCGGTAGCGATCAGCGCTTCTCTGTGAAGTCCTGCCGCATAGCCCATCTCCAGCACAATGTTGGCTGTCATAGTACGGACACCTGCCAGCACACTTCCTGGTATCACCGGCTGGTTACCTGCCACCATGATCACCGCCATAGTCTCACCAATAGCACGACCAACTCCAAGGATCACACCCGCCATGATTCCAGACTTTGCTGCCGGAAGAACAGCACAGAACACACTGCGTTCGTGGGTATCTCCCAGTGCCAGTGCTCCTTCATAATAGCTCTCCGGAACTGCCCGGATCGCACTCTCTGAAACTCCGATGATCGTTGGCAGGATCATGATTCCCAGAAGAACAGAAGCTGTAAGTACTCCTTTTCCACTGGTTCCGGTCAATTGCTGCATGATCGGAACGATCACCACCAGTCCAAAAAATCCATATACTATGGAAGGAATTCCTGCCATCAGCTCAATGGCCGGTTTCAGGATCGGATATATTTTTTTCGGACAAAATCTTGCCATAAATACCGCACACAGGATTCCGATGGGAACTCCCACAAGAATGGCTCCTGCGGTCACATAGATGCTTCCCACGATCATAGGAAAGATGCCAAAGATTTCATTCATTGGCTTCCATTTGATCCCGGTCAGGAACTTGATCGGACCAATCTTGGCGATTGCCGGAAGTCCGTTGGCAAACAAAAAGATGCAGATCAAGGCTACTGCCAGAATAGAAACACATGCTGCGATCAGGAATACTCCGTGCATGACGGTCTCTTTTACATTTTTCATATAGATTCTCCCATCTGCGTAAACAGGCAAGGGTGAAAGCATCCTGTTTTCACCCTTGCATCCTGCTCTTTGTGCAGCTTTTTTACTGAGCGATCTCGGACCAGTCAGTGGTTACTCCGGTGTAGATGTTCAGTACATCTTCAGAAGTAAGTTCAGTGATCGGGTTCTCTTTGTTTACGATAACTGCGATACCATCCAGTGCGATCACCTGCGGAGTCAGCTGTGCAGCTTCCTCATCTTTCAGCTCTCTGGAAGCCATTCCGATATCATAGGTTCCATCGATCGTGGAAGTCATACCGGTGGTAGAATCACTCTGCTGTACCTCGATGGTTGCATTCGGATTCACTGCAGTATAAGCCTCTTTCAGTTTCTCCATAACCGGTGTTACAGAAGAAGATCCACCGACTGTGATCTTGCCTTCCGGCTTGGTTCCTTCAAATGCGCCAGTATTGCCTTCGCTTACATAACCGTTTTCCTCAACAACTGCCTGACCTTCCTCGCTTAAGATGAAATCGATGAAGTCTTTTGCAAGTCCATCCGGATCACCTTTGGTTGCGATGTTGAACGGACGGGATACTTTGTAGGTTCCGCTCTTTACATTCTCAGCAGTTGCCTCAGCTCCGTCAATCAGAACTGCTTTTACCTGGCTCTCATCCAGGGATCCAAGAGATACATAACCGATAGCTGCTTTGTTGCCTGCTACAGTAGTCATCATTACAGAAGTACTGTTGGTGATCTCTGCGCTGTCGATGGTGTTGTCTACTTTATTACCATCTGCATCTTTCTGCTCAATTCCGAACAGCTCGATGAATGCGCCTCTGGTACCAGATCCATCCTCACGGGACAGTACGGAGATTGCTCCGCTTGCTGCTCCTGCTGTAGCAGTATCTGCTGCTGTATCCTCTGCTGCATCAGCAGTATCTGCAGTGGTGTCCTCTGCTGCGGTCTCAGTTGTGGTATCTGCTGCTGTATCATTGCTTCCGCATCCTGCAACTGTGGTTGCGGTCATTGCCATTAACATCATTGCTACGATTACTTTTTTCATAATAATTCTTCTCTCCTTCATGTCATGACTTTTTGTTTGGCTCTTTCTGATTTAATGCCATTTCCTTAGTACGCCTATGATATTACCGTCCTCATGTAAAATCTAAAATCGCTTTTATGTGAAATGTATGTAAAATCTGATGCCAGGGTCGAAAGTCGGAAAGCACGTTGTGCTTGCACATAAGTGGTTATATGACTTTACGACCCGCCCCGATATGAGGATAACAGCGGAGCATTTGCTTCGCGATATCCGAATAGCGGACGGATTGCGGGAGTGCGCAGCACGGAGCAATCCTGGCATCAGTATGTATCGGGAAATATTGTGAATCATGCTTGCATGGATGAACATATTTTTGAAAATCTATATGGCGAGCAGCCATGCATGAGCAAAAACAGTGCCTTGCAGAGGCGTTTTTGCGAATGACTCTGAATTGTCTATTTATGCCCCGATATGAGGATAACAGCGGATATCAGAAAATTTTATAAGAAAACATCTTGACAAACAAAATCCTCCCGATTACAATTTTTCAGCA
>OGIE01003874.1_pt1 | contig 15142 bp, 12 predicted proteins | sample 1571581 | NCBI WGS metagenome assembly OGIE01 (sample SAMEA2582021, study PRJEB24529) | metagenome | biome: Human gut stool | place: China | collected 2011
TCTGTATCCTGCCATACAGCGGCTTGGGATTTGCCAAGGCTATGTACAACGCTTCGTTGCATATTGTAGGAAGTATTACTTGTTGCATTGGTTGCCAATTCTCCTCCGAATGGTAATAAAGCAGCCTTGAATTTGGCAGAACCGGAAGTTTCCGAGCCATAGGCGTAACCGCGATAGTTTTGCTCGATATAAGAAGTCTTTTCTCCCGCAAATGATTCTGAATTATTTATGCTGTATGCTATACTCCCAACGAATTGGTATTTTAGCCAATCCGTGATACTCCAATCCGCGTTGACTGATACGTTAAAGTTCTTGGAGTTGTTTTTAGAGTAGCTGTTTTCCATTTCGTTCAGGATATTGTATCCGTATTCGAGTTGTCCGGTTCTGTTTAACTGATAATTGTAATATTGTTTATAAAATACATATTCCCCGTTTTCATCGTAAGCGGGAATAGCCCGGCTTGTCTGGGTTGCATAACTTTCAGGGGTAACTCCCGGCCCATATCCTTTCCTGTCATTGAAAGAACCGCTCAGGTTAAATGTAATTAGCAGAGATTTTGTGAATTGAGTGCTGACATTCAAACGAGAGGTGAATTGTGTCATGTCATCCCCTTTTTGAGTGCCATGGTTTGACGAGTAACCGAACGAAGCGTTGTATGTTACTTTTTGAGTACCTCCGGAGATACTTAGGTTGTGATTATGGCTGAAAGAATTCCGGCACAAAATATCGAACCAATCCGTATTACATGTTTCCAGTCTTTCCATTTGTTTCATGAAGTCATTTTCGTTGATTAGCCGGTTGTTGTACATGGCCATCAATCCTTCGTAAGTATATATTTGTGGAAGAGGATCCGATTGGTACCTGACTCCCGCATCATAAGCTTCTTTGCTGAATTGAATTCGTTCTTTAGAATTCATGTAATTGAACATTCCGTAATTCGGGCGGGTTCTAAATGAAAAATTGGTAGAATAACGGATGCTTGTTCTCTCTGCACTTCCTTTCTTCGTTGTAATTACGATTACCCCGTTAGAAGCTTTTGATCCATAAATTGCAGTGGCAGAGGCATCTTTTAAGACCGTGATGGTTTCAATATCGGACGGGTTTAACCATGATATCTGATTCCCGATTAAATTTCTCATATCTTCCGTGACGGCAGAACTGGCATCTATCGGAAGCGGGTCTGGTTGGATAATACCGTCTACAACCCATAGCGGGTCCGTGTTTCCGAGAATTGTCGATGTCCCCCGGATGGTGATTTTGGGAGTACTCCCGATACGAGAAGAGGAGTTGATAACAACCATTCCCGGGATTTTTCCTTGTAGCATCTGGTCGATGGAGTTATACGCCGGCATCATAATGTCTTCTGCTTTCACCGTGGTGTATGCCCCAACCATATCTTTACGGGGAAGACTGCTGTATCCGGTTGATACGACGGTTACTTCTTCCAGTTGGGAAGCATCTGTCTTCATGGTAATTTTTAGCGGTTTATCATCCGTGCATTTTATCACTTGGGTTTGCATTCCAACAAAAGAGAATATCAGGGAGTTTTCATTTTGACTGGGTAACGTGATGCTGAAATTTCCCTTTGCATCCGTGGAAACACCCATGGAAGTTCCTCGAATAAGTACCGTTACTCCGGGAAGAGTTCCTCCATTCTCATCAAATACGGTTCCCTTGATGGTTCTTTTTGTCTGTGGTTCTTCCGGTTGCTCTTTGACCACGACAACTCCTTCAACCATGGAATAAGCTAAGTTGAAATGTTTCAATACAATGTCGATAGCTTGTTTTGTAGGGATATTTTTGACAATGAGGTCTTTACACCTTTTGTCTTTCACCTTTTCCAGGTTGTACATGAATTTTACTCCGGTCTGTTTGCGGAACTCGTTAATGACCTCCACGAAAGAAGCATCTTTGTAGTTCAGGTTTACTGTACTATTTTGTGCATGTATTGTGCTATTGCACAATAATGAAACGGATAAGAATAGAAAACTAACAAAAATGTGCGCTGTTCTTTTCTTTTTTTTCATAATGTTATTAATTGAGTTTGTATAATTGTTGAAACCATTTGTAGTTTCTTACATTCCAATAATTAAATTCTTCCCTTGAACTTCTATTTTCACATCCGAACTTTTCTCGAACATCTCGATGAACGTACCTATATTTTTGAAGCGACTCAAATCACCGGAGAAGTGTAGATTTTTAGCTCTTTCATGCGTGTAGAAAACATGGATGTCATACCATCTTTCGAGTTGATACATAATGTCTTCCAGTCTCATTTCTTGGAATAAAAACATACCGTTTTTCCAAGAGGTGGCATATTGCGTGTCTACTGTCTTTATTTCTGTTTGTCCCTTAGTTTTTATGATAATCTGTTGGCTAGGGGTCAGGATAAGTTGTTGGCCATCAGGTAAGCAATAGGCAATTTTCCCGTTAATAAGCGTGGTCACGCTTTCCCGGCTTTCCGGGTAATTGTTCACGTTGAATTCTGTTCCAAGAACGCGAATATTACCTTTATTGGTTTTTACGATAAAAGGAGTATTCGTGTGGTTTACCTCAAAATATGCTTCTCCGGATATAGTAACTTCCCGGACCGAGTCTACGAAATTGACGGGATATTCTAGCCGGGAATCGGAATTTAGCCATACTTTTGTTCCGTCGGATAATGTCAGGAAAAATTCTCCGCCCCGTGGAACTACTAATGTGTTGTAGATGATTCCCGACGGGACTTGGGATGATGGGTTATAATGTAAACCTGTTGTGTCGATTTGAATTATGGTCTCGTTTTGCCTTATAATTTGCCCGGAATCCCGGTTTAATTTTACTTTCCGTCCATCGTGCGTGATTAATAATGCTTGTTGTTTTCCGGGATGTATATCGGCAAAATATGTTTCATTATAATATTGGGGGGTATGCTGTTTTTGCCAAATATACAAGAGGGTACCCGAGCCGATTACAAGCAAAAGAATGCAGGCAACCTTGAGATAGGAGGATATAATTGCTTTTTTCGGGGGAACAATATTTTTGTGGTATGCTTTTAGATAGTCAAACCGTTCTTGTTCCTCTATTTTTTTGTGAAGATACTGGCTGTCTGATAATTTTTGAGCAATATCTTTCAGGCGAGAATCCTCGTGTGGGACTTTTTCCTCCCTGTTTAGGATTTGTCGAAATAGCCATTCGGACTTATCAAATAAAGAGTTCCATTTCATGATATAATCTTTTGTTATCGATTATATCCCAAAAGTGATTTGGCGGGTGACAGTAAATATGAAAATTATTTACTATTCCGGGTTATTTCAAGATTTCCAGTAACAATAGCAGGCTGAAATATTGTTTCAGGTTTTCTTTTAAAAACGAGTATGCTCTTTTTTTCTGGGTTTTGACCGTGTTGATACTTATTCCCAGTTGTAAGGCAATTTCTTGAACAGAGAATCCTTCGAGGCTTAATTGTAATATCGTTTTACGTTGATCGGGAAGAAGAGCTATTGCAGCCCGTAGTTTACGGATTACGTCTTCTTCTGCGGCCATGTAAAAGATGTCGTCCTCGGCCTCCGATTGTGTTGAACTCCATTCTGATTTTCGTTTGTCTTCAACTTTTTTATCCCGGATGTATTTTAATGTATTATTATAAACGGATTTGTATAGATAAGAAGATAATATTTTAATGTCCTGGAAATACAAATCCGATTTCCAGATCATAATCAAACATTCTTGAACAATGTCTTCAGCGACACTTGTTTCGTTTATGATCGAAGAAGAGTAATTGCATAATGCTCCATAATAAAAACGATATAATTCTTTCCATGCACGGGGATCTTTATTATTTATTCCTTGTATGAATTTATCGAGTTTTATCATGATGGTGGTGGCTTTTAATTGTAAAAAAGCAAAAAACAGTTGAAATAACAAAGTACAATCACGTAAATGATTGTACTTTTATGATTTCTCCCTGTTTTTTAAAGTTGTTCTGTCAGATACTTTTCCAGTTTTCCGGAAGATGCGTTAGGAAGATGTGACTCCACGATTTTTCCGTCTGGGGCAATTAATATAAATTGATGTATTGTTCCGGAGCTATAATGATATTTTTTCAGGAATTCTTTTTCATTTTTTAGGAAAAGGTGTTTTCCTGTTTGGATATCTTGGTTTCTGATCGCTTTCTTCCATTCGTCTGGTTTCGGTTCAATGGATAAATTTATCAATTGAATATTTTTTTCTTTAAATAGTGGGTTTAGTTTTTTCAGATGAGAGAATTCAACAATACAGGGGTAGACGTTTTGCCAAAGATAGAGACAGACGTATTGGTGCTTGAAGTCCTTTAGCGAGAATGCTTTGCCCGTAGAATCTTGGGCATGAAAATCTATCGCCCTGTTACCCGGGGCAATTTTGACCCAACTGTCATAAATTTGTTCGTAACGGGATAAAAGTTTCTTGTCCGTAAGTTTTTCACGAGTGAATTTATTTAGTTCATTGATTTGTTTTATTCCGTTATTTTGCACGTATTCATTTGCCCAAAGGGAAATAAATCCTTGTTTCACATCTTCTTGTTTGAAATTTTGGTCAAGATAGTACATTTGTTCCAAAATATTCTCGTAGTATGTTGTCGAAATTTCTTTCTTTTGGAAGGCGAGAGTGGCGCAAGATCGGGAGACAAATGTCTTGTATTCGTTTAAATTCAAGTAATCTTTGTCTTCTTCAATCCAATTTTTGATTGTTGTGTAATAATCATCTCTGATTTTTTCTAGGTCTTCCTCGCCATGAACTTTAGGATAATTTAGAAGGGCCGGGGCAAATAAGTATTTTATACGGGCTCGTTCTAATTTTATGAATTTCTCACTTTCGTTTTTTAACGTGTTTTCGCAGCTATCCAATAGAAGATAATTCTCTGTTATTTTTTCTTTTAATGCGGACTCGAATTCGGGGAATTGTAGGGAATAGATGTTACGATTGTAAGGTATTATTTTTTGACGGGACAGGTATTCGGTGATTCCTGGGTGATCTCCGGTAATTTCTAAAGATTCTTTCATACTTTTTCCGTCAAATGTAAGGTGGATATTGTCTCCCTGTTCTGCGTAAATTTGTTTACGTTCACTAAATCCGTTATGTAGGGTTATATATGCGGCATCCATATTATTTATGACATATTCACCGTGTTTATTCGAGTCGAAATTAACGAGTTGAAGATTATAGTCCGTTGTCGATATTGCCAGACCGATCGACGGTAATTCCTGAACGTCAATGGAAATCTTTATACTGTCTTTCGAAGAAGGTGGGGTAGCACAGGAAACTAGTGCGAATAACAAAATCGTTAAGTAGCATTTCATATTTTGGGTATTAATTAAAATGATTTATTCAATATACTAATCCCAAAAAATGGTCAAGGGTGACAGGGATGAGAAAATATTTTTTAATTGGGAATTTGCAATTGTTCGTCAGAGATATATTCTCTCTGGCGAACAATTCTTCAATTAAAATACCACAAGGGGTATCTTGTTTGCGGGTTATAATAATTGATGTTTGTATAGGTATTCGGCAATTTGCACGGCATTCGTGGCAGCTCCTTTGCGTAGGTTGTCGGAAACGACCCAGAAGTTCAGGCTGTTGGGTTGAGAGAAATCCCGGCGGATGCGTCCCACGAATACCTCGTCTTTCTCGTTGGCGGTGATTGCCATCGGGTAAAGGTTTTGAGAGGGATCGTCCTGCACGATGATACCTTCGGAGTGTGCCAACAAATCACGAAGTTCGTCCAGATCATAGTCCTGTTTGAATTCGAGGTTGACGCTCTCGGAGTGGCCTCCCATGACGGGAACCCGGACGGCTGTCGCGGTAACCTTGATCGTGTCGTCATTCAATATTTTGCACGTCTCGTTGACGAGTTTCATTTCTTCTTTGGTGTACCCGTTGTCGGTGAACGAGTCACAGTGAGGCAGGCAATTGCGGTCGATCTGGTGGGCGTATGCTTTCTTGACTTCTTTTCCTTCCCGTTCGCTTTCCAGTTGGTTGATTCCTTTCAGGCCGCTACCCGTCACGGATTGATAGGTGGACACGACTACCCGTTTGATGCCGTACTTCCTGTGAAGGGGGGCCATGACTACCAGCATTTGTATGGTGGAACAGTTCGGGTTGGCGATGATCTTGTCCTCCTTGGTTAATGTATGGGCGTTGATCTCGGGGATCACGAGTTTCTTGGTCGGGTCCATTCTCCACGCGGAAGAGTTATCGACCACGGTCGTTCCGGCCGCGGCGAACTTGGGGGCCCATTCTAACGAGGTGTCTCCCCCGGCCGAGAAAATAGCAAGTTGCGGTTTCATGTTGATAGCGTCCTGCATGCCCATGACTTTATAGTTTTTCCCCTTGAAGGTAATTTCTTTACCTACCGAACGCTCGCTGGCTACCGGTATTAACTCTGTTACCGGGAAGTTTCTTTCTTCCAGAATCTGCAACATTTTTCTTCCAACTAATCCTGTTGCTCCTACTACTGCTACTTTCATTGTGTGTAATTTGATTTGATGATTTGATGCCTTGTCGGTCATCCTTAGTATAAGTTAGTTGCTATGATTAACGGCTCAAAAATAGTGAATAAGCCTTGTTTGAACAATAGGGTGGGGGGATTTTTTCAACAATCACGTGTAATGTTAAATATTAAACAATTGAAGTCCATAAGGTCTATAAGGTCTATAAAGTCTGTGGACTCCTGCGGGGCGCTTTGTTTACGGCTGCTATGCTGCCGTATCTCAGAATCTGAAATCGTAAAATCACTCTATTGCGTGGTCCATTCCCCGTCGTTCGATCATTTCTTTATCCAGTTTTTTCAACCCTACTTCATAGTAGTTTACCGGTTGGTCGTGGTCACCGAGGTACATGCGCGGGCGGCGCACGAAGCCGGGGTTGACGAGCGAGTAGGTAGAGTCGAAATAAGGCGTGTTGATTTCGGCCATGTTCAGTAAGGTGTGGAATATGGAGGCGTTCGAGGAGATCGGGGCGCTGCTGTTGTAGCGTGCGATCTCGTAGAGGGCGGGTTTTGCCTCGATATAGTTATCCGAGAACCACATGAGGAACGGGATATGTATCTGGTAGTAGGTCGGGATCGGGGAGGCATGCAGGAATCGTTTCCGGCTGTCGTCCAAGAGGTCTTCCCCGTGATCCGGCGAGTAAATCATGGTCGCGTCCGCCTCGGAATTCTTCAGGATACCGATGAGGTTATGTAGGAAGTAATCCGTGTAAAGGATGCTGTTGTCGTAAGCGTTTATAAGTTGATCTTTATTCTTGTATTCCACTTCCGTGGCGTTGGCCGGTTGGTAGTGGGCGAATTCTTCGGGATAACGTTCCTTGTAGTTGAAGTGTGACCCGTAGGAGTGGAACACGATGAACAGGTTGTCGCTCAGTGAATCCACGTAGTGCTGCATTAGCGGGAGCATTTCCCCGTCGTATTTGTTTATCGTGACCAATCCCCCGTCTTCTTGCGGGCGCACGTTGATATGAATGTCCGCTTCGGCGGCAAAGTAATCGGTGAACGAGCGATTGGGTGTCTGGTTAGACAGGAATATCGTCTTGAACCCGGCTTCCTTGAAAGCGGTCACGATGCTTTTGTGCGTGTACAGGTACTCGTAGTGACAGGCGTCGGCGGCTGACAGGATGAGGGGGACGCTTTTGTGCGTCGTGTTCGATTGGGTTAGGGCGTCTTTGTACAATACCAGGTTGGTTTCCGTTTTGAGTAACGGGTTTGTTTCCCGCTGGTATCCCCACAGGTTCCAGTTTCCGGCTCTTCCGGCTTCCCCGATGACTAGCACGTAGATCTCGCGACGCTGGTGAACGGAGTCACGGGTGGCGTGGAACACGAAGTCTTTGGACGTGACGGGGTAGTTCATGCTGCGATTCCATTTCACGCAGGCGTAGTAGAAGTTGTACATCACGTTTGCCGGGTAGATGTCTACTTTTACCTCGTAGGAGTTATCCCTGTGCTTCTCGTAGGCCACGAGTCCCGAACCGATGATGAAGAGGATGATACCCCACGTGATCATGTGTTTGCGGAATACCGGGGTGCGTTTCACTTTGTGATGCACGGCGATGGACGCTAGCACGATAACCGGTATGTAGAGAACGCACACGATGATGATGGAGGGCCATATATTTCCCAGCAGTTCACCGGCCTCGGAGGCGTTGGTGGTCGGGAGGTTGAGGAACATGTCGACAGCGATGACCGATTCCCCGAAAAGGTAGAATAGTACGAGTTGGAAAGCGTGGAGGATGAGTACCGGGATCAATATCAACTGCATGAGTCCCGCCCGTTTGAACAGCGAGAACACGATCATGTAGATGCTTAACGGGACGAGAATCAGGATGATTTTGCCCAGCCCGGAAAGCGGTTCCGTGAAGATCAGGCAGAAGTTGGGGACCAGGTTCAACACGATAAAGAGCCAAAACAAGAGTCTTGGCCGTTTAACGAAGTTGACGATACCCCTAGAAAGCCTCGTTAATACTGAAGTAGAATGCGCTGACGCCTTTGCCGAATCCATAGTCTAATCTTACGTTTACTCTGTTTTTAAATTCCCAACGATAACCTATCCCGTACGTGGGTAAGGTTTGTTTCCACTTGAACTTATCCATGTCCGGGAACACGTTCCCGGCGCCACCCCACGCGGCGATCCCGTGGCGGTTATATATTTTCTGGCGATACTCTACCTGGAATTGAATCAAGTCGTTATCCCTGAATCGTCCCTCGTAGTATCCCCGCATGCTGTTCGATCCTCCCATGAGGGCGACCATGCTCCACGGGGTATCCCCGTAATTGAATATACCTTGTATTTGCGAGGCGAGGATGGCTCCTTTCCATATTTTCCGGTAATACCGGAAGTCGATGCTCGTGCGTTTGAAGTCGTTGTCATTTCCCAGGAAACCAGGGAAGAATTGTTGCTCGAACTGGGCGAAGAATCCTTTCGACGGGTTCGGGATAAAGTCGCGGGAGTCGTACGAGATCACGAGCCCGGGTCCGAACGAGGCGACGTTTTTCTTCTGGCCGTCGAGGAACGAAATGTCATCGAAGTCTTTCACCGAGACATTGCGGAACATGGCGTTTGCCCCGGCGTAGAGGTTCGGCGCGAGTCGCCACAGGAATTCCAGTTTTACCTGTTGTTCCAGGCGCTTGTAGTCGGTGTAGTGATCCTCGTCTTTCGCGTTCTCGTAGCCGATACCCCAGTACTGGCTGGGGAACGAGAAAAAGTACATGTTGAGGTTCAGCCGGAAGCGGTCTTGCGGGAAGATCGTGTTGCCCCGGATGCCTAGCAGGTAGAACCCCGTGGTGGTGATGTCCCCGTAAAGGGATATGTTTGACGGGGAGATGGATTTGTCCTCGCGGTCGATGCGGAACAAGCCGGATGCCACGATGCCCAGTCCCAGTTTCGTGTCACTCGAAAAGTGCGGTCCCCCGATGACGGAGAAGTCGAATTTCTTCTCTTCTTTTACCTTGTTCGATTGCTGGAAGTAGCGGTAAAAGCGGTGGAAGAATCCGTTTTTCAACGTGTCGGTTGTATTCAACGAGTCTCTTACCATGAGATTGCCTGCGGTGGTATCCTTGAACGGGATCAATAATAGTAAGCATAACGACAAGGCACGTGTTATTCGCTGAATCATATAATTAGTTTGTATAAATGTTTATAAATATTCAATCATTGCGAGAATATTGTACGCAATATCTATGCCAATTGTTTCCCCGGCCGGATAATCATTAGCGAGAAGTAGGGGTAATTCCTTTCAATAATCCCGTTGTAGGCGGTAAGGTGTAATTCTTCCGGGGTGCCGACATTCTCGTAATAGTGGTACTCGTGGCGCGGGTTGTCGCGCATGAAACGGTGAATCTCTCCCGTGCATTGCGATAGTTTCATGATGACAACGACGTGGTTGGTGGAGAGTAGTTCGTGTAGTTCCCCGTTCGTGGTGATGCCGGGCAAGACGACGAGTTTTTCTTCCTGTTTCACGATGTGAAGGCCCGATAGGGCTCCCGCGGCGATAAAGGCCGGAACCCCGGCGATGGTGGTCACGGGAAGGTGCATGGCCGCGAGCTTGTCGAACATGTAGTTCACGGAGGAATAAAACCCAGAGTCGCCTTCCGCCACGATGGCAACGGTGAGGTTGTTGTTCACGTGACGGTCGATTTCTTCGCAGATGTTGTCATACACCCGGTTGGCTTCGGTGCGGTCTTTTGACATGGGCACCTGGAACAGTTGTACCCGGTTGATGTCCAGCGGGAGTGCTTGTAGGATATCCCGTGCGCGGGATTTGGCCGGTGTGCCGGGACAATAGATGATATCTGCCTCTTGCAAGGCTTTCAGCGCCTTGATCGTGATTAATTCCGGGTCTCCCGGGCCTAGTGATACTCCGAATATTTTGCTTTTCATGATAATTAGTTTGTAAAGTTTGTAAGGTTTATAAGGTTTATAAAGTTCATGGACCCCTGCGGGGCGCTTTATTCACGGCAGCATCTGCTGCCGATAAACCTTGTCCGGAGGACTCCCGTAACTTTATGGACTTTATAAACTTTATAAACCTTATGAACTTTCTTGGACTTTTTTCCACCGCAAAAGTCGTGAAAAAAGGAATAGGCTCAAAATAATATTTATATATTTGCATGCGTCTTGGTGCTTCCACGTTGGAAGAAAAGGGAATCCGGTGAAATTCCGGGGCTGTCCCCGCAGCTGTAAAGTCGTTTCCTGCCCGTGAGGGTGGATCTTTTCGTTAAACCACTGGGTAATTCCGGGAAGGTGAAAAGATGACAAGCCAGAAAACCTGCCAGATGATGCGAAAAATTAATACTTTCGGAGGAAAAGAAATGAATGGATTAGTACGTGTTTTATGTCTTTCATGTGTTTGCGGTGTTCTCTTCTGTTGTAAATCGACGCCACGCAAGCAATCGTCCAGGGAGCAAGCCGTGAACGTGACGGGTGATTCTGTCGCCCAAGTTCGGATCAAGTACGCGAAGGGTTTCTGGTTGGAAAATCATGACGGGTATTCCGTCCTGAATATCAAGGACCCGCAGGAGAGTAGTCACACGCGTTATCAATACGCCTTGATCCCGCGGGGGGCGGGGGTGAAAACCCCGGAGGGAATGCCCGTGGTGCAGTTGCCCGTGAGGAGTGCCGTTTGCATGACTTCTTTGCAGTTATCTAATTTTATCAAGTTGGGGGCTACCGATCGGGTGGTGGGGATCACGAGTACCCGTTTCCTGTTTAACGAGACGATGCAACGACAGGTGGACGAGGGGAAAACCCGCAAGATCGGGATCGAGGGGAATTTCGATAACGAGGTGATCATGAGTCTCAATCCCGACCTGATGTTTATCTCGCCGTTCAAGCGGGGGGGGTATGATGCTGTCAAGGATATCGGTATCCCGCTGGTGCCTCACCTGGGTTACAAGGAAATGACGCCGCTCGGGCAGGCGGAGTGGATCAAGTTCGTGGGGCTTTTGCTGGGCATGGAGGACGTGGCGAACCGGGAATTCGAGCGTATCGAGCAGCGTTACAATTCGTTAAAGTCGATGGTGGGCGAGGTGAAGCGTCGGCCCGTGGTTTTTAGCGGTGAGTTGAGGGGTGGCGTGTGGTATGCCGTGGGGGGCAAGAGTTTCTTGGCACAGCTTTTCCATGACGCGGGGGCGGATTATTTCCTGAAGGATGATCCTCGTTCCGGCGGGGTAACGCTGGATTTCGAGACGGTGTACAACCAGGCGGAAAGTGCCGATTACTGGCGTATTGCCAACAGTTTCGCGGGTGAGTATTGCTATGATGCCTTGAAGGCGCAGGACGAGCGTTACGCGGACTTCAAGGCTTTCCGGGAGAAGCACGTGATTTACTGTAACATGCGCGAGAAGCCGTTTTACGAGAGTATGCCTGCCGAGCCGGAGACGGTGTTGGCGGATATGATACGGGTTTTCCACCCGGAGATTCTTCCCGATCACGAGCCGGTGTATTATGATATCTTAAAGAAATAGGATGATGAGAAGGGGGAAATACTCGTTGCTGGTTTTGTTGATCACGTGTTCGATTGTCGTGTTCCTGTTGTTGAATTTGTTGCTGGGGTCGGTGTCAATCCCGTTCGCTTCCGTCTGGAACATCCTGACGGGGGGCGGGGACGATGATCCGGTGGCCTGGCAGAATATTATATTGAAGTCCCGTTTGCCGCAGGCCTTGACGGCGCTGGTGGCCGGGGCGGGGTTGTCGATCAGCGGTTTGCAGATGCAGACGATTTTCCGCAACCCGCTGGCGGGACCTTCCGTGCTGGGAATTAGCTCGGGGGCGAGTCTAGGGGTGGCGTTCGTGGTGCTGTTGTCCGGCAAGCTCGGTGGCGTGGCGTTGAGTCGTCTCGGTTTTATCGGGGAAGTGGCGTTGTCGGTGGCCGCTATCGTGGGGGCATTGTCGGTGATGGGGCTGATCGTGCTGGCTTCCCGGAAGGTCGCGGGGAGCGTGACATTGTTGATTATCGGGGTGATGATCGGTTATATCGCTAACGCGGTGATCGGGGTGTTGAAGTTTTTCAGCGTGGAGGAGGATATCAAGGCTTACGTGATTTGGGGACTGGGGAGTTTCGCCAGGGTGTCGGGCAACCAGATGATGTTGTTCGTGACGATCATGGCGGTGATTATCCCGTTGTCATTCCTGTTGATCAAGTCGTTGAACCTGTTGATGCTGGGGGACGGTTACGCCCGTAATCTGGGATTGAATATCAATCGTGCCCGCGTGTGGGTGATTACCTGCGCCGGGGTGCTGACGGCTATCGTGACGGCGTATTGCGGCCCGATCATTTTCCTCGGGTTGGCGGTGCCACACCTGTGCCGGGCGATTTTCCAGACGTCCGATCACCGGGTATTGATGCCCACGTCCATGCTGGTGGGGGCGTCACTGGCGTTGCTCTGTAACCTGATAGCCCGTCTGCCGGGGTTCGAGGGGGCTTTACCCGTGAATTCGGTGACGGCCTTGGTGGGGGCGCCCGTGGTGGCTTCGGTATTGTTCCGCAAGCGGAAGAGGAGGGACGTGGAGGGCTTCTGAAACAATTGAAAATGAAAGAAACTCTTCTGGCCTTCGGCAACCTTCTCTATAAACGGGATCGCGGAAAAAGTTCTTTTCGATAGGAATAACTACCCCCTCCGACTCCCCCTTACACAGGGGGAGAGTTAGTTAGAGAGTAAAGGTCTCTTATACAGGGGCGTGCTGGTTACCAAGCGGTTTCCCCGCCTGTGTAAGGAGGGGTTAGGGGTGGTAGTTCAAATAATGGGACTTTTTCAGCGGCCTCGTGAACGAAGAAGGAGCTGGTGACGCTAGCCGAAGACGGAGAGTATTGAGAAAGATAGTGTTATTTGTTTTAAATTAGGATATTATGATTTTGGATTCGGGAGAGGAACGGGCAACGATCCGGTTGAAGGATTTGTCTATCGGGTACAAGGGAAAGAACGACACGAAGGTGGTGGCGAGCGGGATTTGCACGGCGATTAACGGGGGTGAGCTGACTTGCCTGTTAGGGGCAAACGGGGTCGGGAAGTCCACGCTGTTGCGAACCTTGTCGGCCTTCCAGCCGAAACTGGCGGGAAAGATTGATATCTTGGGACGGGAGATCGGCACTTATTCCGACAAGGAGTTGTCGCGCACGATCGGCGTGGTGCTCACGGAGAAATGCGATGTCCGCAACATGACGGTCCGGGAGCTGATTGGTATGGGGCGTAGTCCTTACACGGGTTTCTGGGGGGCTTTGAACGGCGAGGACCGGGAGATTGTCGAGCGTTCGATCGGGATGGTGAAGATCGAGAATCTCGCTTCCCGCATGGTTCACACGCTGAGCGACGGGGAGCGGCAGAAGGTGATGATCGCCAAGGCACTGGCACAACAGACCCCGGTGATTTTTCTGGATGAGCCGACGGCATTCCTTGATTTCCCGAGCAAGGTGGAGATCATGCAGTTGCTCCACAAGTTGACACGAGAAACGGGGAAGACGATATTCCTTTCCACGCATGACTTGGAATTGGCCTTGCAGATCGCCGATAAGATTTGGTTGATGGACCGCCAGCACGGGATCACAATCGGCACGCCGGAGGATTTGGCGCTGGAGGGGCACCTGAGTGGTTTCTTCGCCCGCAAGGGGATCGTTTTCGACATGGAAACGGGGTTGTTCCGCGTGGAGAATCAGTACACGTCACAGGTCCGTCTGGTGGGGCACGGTCAGAAGTATGCCATGGTACGCAAGGCCTTGCAGCGTAATGGCGTTTTGGCGAACCGGAACGTGGAGTCGGGGACTCGCGTGGAGACGGGTGATCTGACGACTTCCGGTTTCAAGATATGCCGGGAGGGGGAGGCCCCTGTCGAGGTGGGGAGTATCGAGGAGCTTTTGAGGAACTTGAACAATTGAAAATAGTCCATAAAGTCCATAAGGTCTATAAGGTCCATGGACCCCTGCGGGGCGCTTTGTTTATGGCAGCATGATTACCGAATCGCTGAATCCGAAATCTTAAATCACTGAATAGAGTTGGCCTTGTGTGGGGAAAATAACTTGCAACCTGCTAACCTGCAACTTGCCATTCGCAGAAGGCGATAAAAAAAGGCAGATCCTTTTTCAGATCCGCCTTGTTTCTTTTGCGGTTATAAACTTTCTTGGACTTGTGTATCCGGTTGATGTTTACCGGTCGGAGGTGTTCCGCGATCTCCTCCTCGCGCCGGGCTTTTCTTGCCGCCTTGAGGTAGTCGGCCCGGGTGATTTTGAACTTGTTTTTCATGCTTCGTTTGTTTTAATTCAGGTACAAAGGTAGCAATAAAAAACGGAATTTAATTTCCCCCGGCAAGCATGAAGTGTTTGTCTTTGGAGAAGGCCGTGCGGTCTTCCCGTGCGAAGAAGGGGTGGATGCAGATGGTACCGCGGGTATGGTTGGGGAGGTCGATGACGCAGCGTTTGTCGGATTGTGTCGCCCCGGTTTCTTTGTACATGGAGATGCCGTTCCGTAATCTTCCTCTCCGGGAATGAAGGTAATGTATTAATTTGCAATAAACAAGTATTTAATTACTTATTTACTGGATATGCAGTAGATAAGCAGTAGAAGAGCAGTAGATTAAAGAGGAGATGAAAGGGAGATGAGTGGGAGATTCCGGGGAGGAGAGGCTGTTGATCATGCGGGGGG
>OGIE01003882.1_pt1 | contig 15096 bp, 17 predicted proteins | sample 1571581 | NCBI WGS metagenome assembly OGIE01 (sample SAMEA2582021, study PRJEB24529) | metagenome | biome: Human gut stool | place: China | collected 2011
GAACAAAAGTTTAAGCACATCGTTGTTTAATTTACAAGGTACAATCTGCTGTTTTCAAAGAGTTTTCACAACTTTTCGTTGTTCTTAACTGCTCATCAACAGCTTATTTAGTATATCAAAACCAGAAGCGTTTGTCAAGAACTTTTTCAAATTCTTTTTTGAAGAATCAAACCGCTCTAAACCAAACTTTTCGGTTTTGCGCTTGTCTCTGAGAGACAGCTTTAATAGAATACCAAATTCGACAGTGAATGTCAAGCACTTTTTTCAAACTATTGAGATTTTTCTGAAAACGTGATAAGATAATTGCACGATACTATAATAAAGCCGAACACCCGATCGAACAGTTCACCGGCGTGTACGTTGTCAGGCAGCGGCCTGACGATGCGGCGCGGTACGACGACAATTTACCGCCAACGCAGAACTGCCTGACCATGATTTCCGCCGCTGCACAAGGCTGGTCGTATTTCGACCTGCTGCACAAAATGTCGGAAAGCCGCCGGCAGTTATAACTATTATATGTAAGGAGCAGAACATGACCGCACAGGACATTCTCAAACAATATTTTGGCTACGATTCGTTCCGTCCCGGACAGGACGAGCTGGTTCGCGCCATCCTTTCCGGCCGGGATACGCTCGGCATTATGCCGACCGGTGCGGGAAAATCCATCTGTTACCAAGTGCCTGCTATGCTGTTCCCCGGTCTGACACTGGTCATTTCACCGCTCATTTCGCTGATGAAGGATCAGGTCGGTGCGCTTGTGGAAGCAGGCGTTCCTGCCGCGTGCATCAACAGTGCGATGAGTGCGGAGGAATTCCGCGATGCACTGTACTTCGCCGGACGAGGACAGTACAAGCTGCTGTATGTTGCGCCGGAACGCCTGACCGCCCCCTCGTTTCTCGAATTCGCCAAGCGCGTACCGATTTCGATGGTCACAGTCGATGAAGCACACTGTATTTCTCAATGGGGACAGGATTTTCGTCCAAGCTATCTCAAAATTCTCGACTTTCTCGCCGAACTGCCTGAGCGGCCGCTCGTTTCCGCGTTTACGGCAACCGCAACGGCTGAGGTGCGTGACGACATTGTGCAGGCACTCGGTCTGCACGAACCGTTCATCAAGACCACCGGTTTTGACCGTCCAAATCTGTATTTTGCTGTCGAACAGCCGACGTCCAAGGGCATGAAGCTGCTGCAGCTGCTGAATGAGCGCAAGGATAAAAGTGGCATCGTCTACTGCTCCACCCGCAAAAACGTGGAGGAGATCTGCGATCTGCTGCTCAGCCGTGGTCTGCCCGCCACCCGCTATCACGCGGGCCTCGATCCTGACGAGCGCCGCGAGAATCAGGACGATTTTCTGTACGACCGCAAGACCATTATGGTTGCTACCAACGCATTCGGCATGGGTATCGACAAATCCAACGTATCGTTCGTTATCCACTATAATATGCCGAAAAATATGGAAAGCTACTATCAGGAAGCCGGCCGTGCCGGTCGAGACGGTCAGCCTGCCGACTGTATTCTATTATATAGCGGACAAGATGTGCGTATGGCCGAGTTTCTGATTGAGCGCAGCCACGAAGCCGAGGACGAAACCATTGACGAGGCCACCCGTCAGCAGCTCATCGCGCGCGACCGCGAACGCCTGCGGCAAATGACATTCTACTGCACCACGACCGAGTGCCTGCGGCATTACATTCTGCGCTATTTCGGTGAAAATTCACCGTTGTCGTGCGGACACTGCAGCAGCTGCGACACTAATTTCGAGGAAGTGGATGCAACCATGGACGCACGAAAAATCCTCTCGTGCGTATACCGGCTGGATGAACGCGGCCGTGCGTTCGGCAAAACCGTCGTTTCGGCCATTCTGACCGGCAGCAAGAACGAAAAAATCACGCAGTTCCATCTGGATACACTTTCCACCTATAATATTATGCCGGACAGCACCGCCGTGTATGTCCGTCGGCTGATCGACATGCTGCTCGAGCGCGGATACCTCATCGCCGACCCGGACCGCATGAACGTGCTCGTGCTTGCCCGCACCGGCAACGCACTCATGCGCGGACGCGGTGAATTCCGCGTCAAGCTGCCCAAGGAGAAAAAGCCGGCAGCAGCCAAACAGTATGCGGCTCTTGCGGAAGATGTGGATGAAAAGCTGTTCGATGCGCTCCGTGATGTGCGAACCCGCCTTGCAGCACGCGCAGGCGTGCCGCCGTACGTTATCTTTTCCAACGCAACGCTCGCTGATATGGCTGCAAAACAGCCGTCAAGCGAGTTCGATCTGCTGTCCGTCCGCGGCGTAGGCGACGCAAAGGCAAGACGATACGGCAAGGAGTTTCTGGCAGCGATTCAGAAATACCGGGATGAAAACCTCGGAAAGTAGTGCAATAGAGCGAAGAGAATGTGAAGTTTACCTTTGCGTGGGAGCACAATGTGCTCCCCTACGGAATAGCGTGCAGCAATCGTTTGATACGGTGTGCCGAAGTCGTACCCCAGGGGACCTTCTCTTGCCCTAACAGGCAATTCACCTTGTGCTGCGCCTGCGTAGAGTAGCCGGTATGTGTAGCAGTAAGGAATCTGACACTGCGAACAGGTTGAGAACGATACGGAAGTAAAAATCCTCTGCCGTTCCCCTATTTCGAAGCGGTCGCCGCTCTCTGATCTGCGCCAGACTAAGAAATAAAGGAAACGGGATTCACAAGGGCGGAAACCTTAGTTGCCACCCTTGTGCCCGCCGCCGCAGATGCGGCGGACCTCTCAGCCGTCCGGACTGCACCCATTCCGAAGTCTTCAGCGAATAGATAAAAATAAGTAAAGCCGACAGGCACACCCATCGGCTCAGGAAAAAATATCAGCCGTTCTGCTGATCGTTTTTCTGATTCTGCTGCTGATTCTGCTGCTGATTCTGCTGACCCTGCTGGTTCCGGTTCTTGTTCTGCTTGCTCATTTGGCTCACCTCGTTTCGTTTGCAATGCTATTCTGCACCGCAAACGTGAAAAATATACTCGCAGGACTTGCAGAATAGTGAAAAACCTGTTAAAATTGTTCTGCGTGTTATACAGTTAATATTTTAGATGATATAAAAGAAAGAAGGACACTCACCATGTCGGGACATTCCAAGTGGAATAACATCGCAAAGCGTAAGGGCGCAAACGATGCAAAAAAAGCAAAGATTTTCACCAAAATCGGCCGTGAAATGGCAATCGCAATCAAGGAAGGCGGCTCCGCTAATCCGGATTTCAATGCTCGCCTGCGCGACTGCATTGCAAAGGCCAAGGCCAACAATATGCCGAACGATAACATCAAGCGCACGCTCGATAAGTACTCCGGTGCAAACGGTCAGGTCGATTACGAGGCAAACAACTATGAGGGCTACGGCGTAGGCGGCGTTGCAGTCGTTGTTGAGACCCTGACGGACAACAAGAACCGCACCGTTGCGGACGTTCGTCACCTGTTCGACAAGTACGGCGCAGGTCTGGGCGCTTCCGGCTGCGTATCCTGGCAGTTCGATAAGAAGGGCGTTATCATTATGGAGAGCGAAGGGCTGGACGAGGACGCTGGTATTGTTGGACACCGTTATGATGCAGGCGCTCGACGCAGGCGCTGAGGATTTCCTCGTTGAGGAAGGCGTTTTCGAAATCTACACTGCTCCGGATGATTTCTCCACCGTTCGTGAGGCACTTGAGAAGGAAGGCTACACCTTCGCACAGGCCGAGCTGCAGATGGTTCCGCAGAACTACATCACCCTTGAGAAGGAAGAGGATATGGCGCAGATGCGCAAGCTGCTCGACAACCTCGAGGATAACGACGACGTTCAGGCAGTTTGGCACAACTGGGAGAATGAGGATGATTACGAGGGCTAATGCCCCGGTCAAAACCGCATAAAAAAGCACCGCATACCGAGGTATGCGGTGCTTTTTTCACTTTCTCACGAACTTTACCGCACTCATTGCGGCCTCGGCGCCATCCGCTACGGCCTTTGCCACCTGCAGCAGACCGCCGGTACAGTCACCGGCCGCAAACAGGCCGGGCACAGCCGTCGAGCCGTCAGCGTTCGCCTTGATGCGCGTGCCGTCCAGCTGCGCGCCCAGCTTGCGGGCAAAATCGCCGCTGCCTGCGGTGCCGTAGGCGACGAACACACCGGAAACGTGCAGCGGTTCTCCCTCGGCAAACGCCACGCGCGACACCAGTTCATCGCCTTCGACCGCCTTGACCTTGCGCGTTTCTGCGCGCAGACCGTCGGGCAGGTCGGCAGGCGGCTCGCTGCCATCGGTCAGCAGCGTAACGGACTGTGCCACTGACAGCAGCACCCTCGCTTCCTCGAGCGCATACTCACCCTGACCGAGCACGGCAACGTCCTTGCCGCGATAGAAAAACGCGTCACAGATGGCGCAGTAGCTGACGCCGCGGCCCTCAAATGCGGCTACGCCCTCGATTTTCGGCACCGCACGCGGCGAACCGGTTGCCAGAATGACCGCATCCGCGTCAAACACGCCGTCCGCAGTCTTAACCGTGAAGCCTTGCGCCGCATACTCAATACCGGTTACCTCGGTCTGCCGCAAAACTGCACCCAGACGTTCGACCTGCTTCTGTCCGCGCTCGAGCAGCTCTGCCCCGGAAACCGGCTCAATAAAGCCGAAATAATTCTCGATCTTGTCCGTTTTGGCCAGCGCACCGCCGTCCTTATACAGAACGGTTGCCTGCATGCCGGCGCGTACCGCGTAAATCGCAGCACTCAGTCCCGCCGGTCCGCCACCAATGATAACAATGTTGGGCATTCTTTTGTCCTTTCCAAATTGAAAATGGAGAATGAAAAATGACGGATACACGCAATGCGCGATAACTTAATTCTCAATTATCCATTTTCAATTCCCCATTATTTTGCGGTTTCCTCGTCAAACCACTGCTGATACGCCTTCTGCAGCTTATCGAGCAGCGCAGGATCCTTGCCGCCGAGCGGCTTGCCGTCCAGCTCGCATGCGCCGACGCAGTGCGTGCCGGTGGACAGGATCATCACCTCATCCGCGTTTTTCAGCTCATCCACAGTGAACGGCGCGATGCGGGTCGGCACGCCGAGCTTGTCGCACAGCGTAAGAAAATGCTTGCGCGTAATGCTCGGCAGAATAAGATTATCCGCCGGAGGCGTACAGAACACGCCATCCTTGAGAATCGCCAGACCGGAATGTGCGCCCTCAGTCACGCGGTCGCCGCGGTGGAAAACAACTTCGTCACAGCCCGCCTCAACAGCCTGCTGCATCGCCATGCAGTTCGGGATAAGGTTGAGCGTTTTGATGTTGCAGTGCAGGAAACGCGTGTCCTCGACCGAAATCAGCTTGTACGGATGATCCTGGCGGTCCAGTCCGCACGGCTCGGAAAATGCCATCAGGCTGGCCTTGCCGCCCTTGGGGAACGCGTGCATGCGATGTGCCACTGCACGGGTGGACTGCCAGTACAGCATATGCGGCGCATCCGAATCCAGCTGAGACACCAGCTCGTTCAGCGTTTTTGTCAGCTCGTCACGCTGCATCGGCGGCTCAATGCGGAGCAGCTTCAGGCTGTTGTAAAAGCGGTCCAGATGATCCTCAAGCTCGAAGATTTTCTTGTTGTTGACCATCGCCGCATCGTAAACGCCGTCGCCGAAGTAAAAACCGCGGTCGGTGATAGGCGCCTGCACCTCGTCAATACGGCCGATTTTTCCGTTATAGTATGCAATATCCCTCATGAGAATATTCCTCCTTTGATCAGAATTCCGGGTTAATCTAATCTCAGTATAACGGTTTTCGACAGGGTTTGCAAGTAGGCCGAAAACGAGGTATAATAATTAAGCCGTCAGGTTACTGACAGGCGTTATCCGATACCGCAACCGCATGTTGCTTGTCCGTAAAAAGATCCTATGATACACTTACCTCACGGAGGTGTTCGATTATGAATACAAAGGATATTTTATATCATCTCAGAACCGAAAGAGGTCTCTCACAGGACGAACTGGCTGCAAAAATTTTTGTCACCCGACAGGCGGTATCCCGCTGGGAAACCGGTGAAACCACGCCGAATGTCGAAACGCTCAAGCTGCTTTCCGCGTTCTTTAACGTGTCGATCAATACACTGCTTGGCTCTCCGCGACAGCTGATCTGCCAATGCTGCGGCATGCCGCTTGAAGATTCCATCACCAGTAAAGAGCCGGACGGCTCCTTTAACGAGGACTACTGCATGTGGTGCTATGCCGACGGAACCTTCAAATACACCACAAAAGAGCAGCTGATTGACTTTTGCGTAACGCATATGGCAACCGAAAGCTGGCCTGCAGAGCAGGTTCGCGCCCATATGGAAGCCATTGTGCCGACCCTCAAGCACTGGAAGAAATAAAGGAGAACGCTATGCCATTCGACTTCAAAAAAGGGAATAATTCACTTTGACGACTCTGCCGATTTATACAGGAGGAAGAAAATGAAACGATTATTTCTGGATGTGACAAGCTCGAATTATGATGGTGCAAACGGCGCAATCTGCGTTATCCGAAAAGATGCAGAAATTATCCAAGCAGGAACAACGATTTATTCCATGCCGATAGAACTCAAGGATGAAGAATATCAAAAGTTTATAGATTGCTATGATATTCATTTCGTATTTGATAATATGGCTCTGAATGTTGATTTTTACGCTGTACCTCGTGTAGATATTATGGCGGTAGACAGTCGGGGTGGTTATATAGGCACCGTGGGCGGTCTGACAGACATAGAGAGTGAATTTCCTATCTGCTATATCGATAAAAGCAGAAAAATATTTCGGATTGCCGATAACTTCAAAAATTTTGTAAACAATTGCGCAGATTGGAAAAAACAACTGCAGCCATGTGACGATGTGAAATTGTTTTCTTCTAAGAGCGAAGCCGCAAAAGAATATGAATTCATAGATATTGATCCATTACTACGCAAATAAGTTCCCGCTTATCCTCATCGTTAATCCAACTATCATTTCAGAAAGGTTTGATTTTTTGTCCGGAACACTTCTTCATATCTGCTGTGCGCCCTGCTCCATTGCGTGTATCGACACGCTGCGGCAGGAGGGCATTGAGCCGGTAGGCTTTTGGTACAATCCCAACATTCACCCGATGAAAGAGTACAAAATGCGCAAGAATACGCTCGTTGAGTATGCAAAAAGCATTGATCTCAAGCTGGAGATTGAGAACGAGTACGGCCTGCGCAAGTTCATCGAAGCTGTTTATCCCAACTGGGACAACCGCTGTGCGACCTGCTATGCGCTACGCTTTGAGGAAACCGCGCGCTACGCCGCCGAGCATGGCTACGACCGGTTTACCTCTACCCTGTTTGTCAGCCCGTACCAGAATCACGAGCTGATGCGTCAGATCTGCGAACAAATGGCCGAAAAATACGGTGTCGAGTATCTGCACCGCGACTTTTCGCCGCGCTTCCGCGAGGGACAGGATAAGGCGCGTGAGCTTGGCCTGTACATGCAGAATTACTGCGGCTGTGTTTTCTCCGAGGAGGACCGCTATCGCAAGCGCAAAAAGAAGAAAAAGCCGGATGACGCGCAGGCGTAAGACGGAAATCGGGGTGTTTCGGCACAATCCGACCGAAATACCCCGCAATAACCGCTTTACAAATGCGCGAAAGACTGGTATACTATATCATGTACTCGCGCCCGTAGCTCAGCTGGATAGAGCGTTGGACTCCGACTCCAAAGGCCATGCGTTCGAATCGCACCGGGCGTACCACTGATAACCGTCTGTTCCGTTGGAATGGGCGGTTTTTCTTTACTTTTTTCGAGGGTTGCTTTAACAGAGTAAAATCGAGGCTACTGCGCAGGCTACTATATGGTAGACAGAACAGTAAAAAAGAGCGGCAATGCCTCGCCTCTTGTCATGGGGTTCGCCTCCTTCAAAATCGTTTATATCTTCATTATATCTGACGTTTCGGCAAAAGCTCAGGGGAAAACGTAGATTGCGGCAAAAAGTTTGTCCCAAGGGGCATTCCAGCTCCATATCCTTCTGCCGTGCTGGCACCTGCCGGGGCGGGGACAGGAACTCCTCCACGTTCCGGCGCACGGCGGCGTAGTCCTGCTCCTCCCGCCGCGCCTTCTGACGCTCGGCGGTCAGCGCCGCCCTCCGTTCTTCATAAGGGTCTGGGATGGTCTCGCCTGTCGGCTCGGTCGGCGCTTCAAAGCGCTTCACGCTTTGAGGTCTCCACCGGAGACCCGCGCCCCAACAAGCAATTTTGAATTTTCGGGCAAGGGACCTGAAAATCTCAAAATTCGCAAGCGGGTGCTCGCTTGCTGTGCTTGCTACCGTATTTTATCCCTACTTATAAAGCGTTGTGGAAGTCCCAAAATGCCCGCAAAATAAGAAAAACAGAGGATGTTCAGACACCCTCCGCTTCTTCATTCGGCTTTTCAACTTTTAAGGCCCCGTCAATGGCGCCTTCCACGATAGGCAAATACTGTTCCAGGTAGAGTTTCAACTTCTGTCCGACCCGCTGGCGCAGCTCGCTTTCCTCTCGCATGACCTCTGGATTGAAGATTGAGCAATATATCCGAGCTTAATAGCTTTTGTTATCATCTCAACGGTAGAGCTAACTTGCAATTTTTCAAAAATATGTTGCAAATGATTTGATACTGTTCGTTCACTAATAAAAAGCTGTTCAGCGATTTCGCGGCGCCTAACTCCTGATGCAACCAATTCGAGAACTTTTCTCTCCCCGTCTGTCAGCTCTTCTATAAATACTTCTTCCCGTGGGAAGTGTGTTGCCCCATTTTTGATGGTCAATAAAATGTGCAATAACTCATCTGGTTCTACATCCTTACTGATAAACCCTCTTGCACCGATCCTCTTTGCTTCTTTGCGATAAACAGGAAGATTATAGCCAGAGAGAATGACTATTTTTTGATCTGGAAAACGCTCCAACAAATGTTGTGTGAGCATTAAACCGTCCTCGTCTGTCAGTCCTCCTAAGTTAATGTCAATCAGTAAAATATCTGGTAGTTCTGTGGCAATTTGTTTTTCCAAATTTTGAATATCCTTTGTACTGGAAAATTGCTCAATCTCTGGATTATCACACAGGGCAATCGAAAGACTTTTGGCAAAAAGTATATGGTCATCGACCAACAAAATTTTCATACGAATCACCTCCGTTCATAGGCATAGAAATGACAACTGCCGTTCCGCCACCAGTAGCGGGTTGGATGTTCATAGTGCCATCTAATAAACTGACCTGTTCCCCAATAGAAGCAAGCCCCTGATGTGAACCTGACTTATAAGTGAACGGTTTGAACCCAATACCATTATCCGTCACCTTGAGGGTAATGCGTCCGTCCTCCTGCATCAGCAGCACATCGATTGTCGTTGCGGAGGAATGTTTTAACGCATTTGTTACCAGTTCTTTTATCATTCGATAGATGAGTACATTATATGGCTCTACAAGAAATACATCTTTATCGCAGTCCAAACATATATTTGCAGAATGGTTTTCTTCCATTGAATCAAGCAGATTTTGAATATTCTCCTTTAAGGTCAGACTTTTTACCAGATTTGGGTGATAAGTCTGCATTTGAAAACGGATGGAAGCATTTAATTCTGCCAACGTATCGAGAAGTAACCTCCTTATCTCTGGCTGCTCTGCTTTACATAACATGTTTTTGATGGAAAGCAGGTTTTGCAAAATATTATCGTGCAAATAGTTGGAAAAATCTTTTTTTAAGTTTTCTTCCCGTTTAATCTGTTCCAGTGAATAGGCGTAGAAGTGCTGACGATCCGTGGGGTTATTATAGTTGGTCGGCTGTCTGCAAATCCGCACATACAAAAGGATATTGTAAACCTGTGCCAGCAGAACCACTATGTAAACACTCATCAAAATTGCCATAAGTGGGATTTGAAAAAGATATGCCATTCCAACAAGTCCAACCAATCCGACAAAAACCAGAGCAACGATATATCCCCCTGACAGCGTTAAAAATTGTACCTGCTGTGGATGGTATTGGAACACGATACTATGAATACATACAAATGCCAGCATAACGGGGATGTAGCTCCCCATGCTTGCCATATATTCCGCTTCCCTGTGAAAAACGGAAAGGTATATTACAAATGGAATTACTACAAGAGTCAGTGGAAAAAGCAGACGTTTCCTTTGACTTTTCAGTACAAAGACAATTCGTTTTCTCTGTATGATACCAACGACAGCAAGAGCCAGTGTCGAGATAAAAAATTGCAGTTGGTAGGCTGTGAAAAAAGCCCTATCTGAAAAGAAGAAGCAAATAATTGCTGTTACGCAGGAGATTTTCAAAAAAGCAAGCAGCGCTTTTTGCCCCCGATAGGCAGAACTCTGAAATAAAAATGTCTGTATGAAATATGCTGACTGATAAAAACAGACAGGCAACAACAGCATGGAAACCGCTTTGGATATTGGTCGGAAATCAAACAGGTACAATAAGAATTGCCAGCCCAGCAACAATAACAATAAGGAAAAGTGGTTCAGAACCTTATTACATTTTACATTCTTATATGAGATATACGCCGCGTCAAAAAACAAGAGCGACAAAGATAGAAAATGAACAAGGTAATTGCTTTCTATATAATGTCCGTTGTACGCTATAAAGCCGAGATAAATGATCACGGCAAATTGATTCAACACACAAATAATCTGTCTTGAGAAATATGTGTTTTTCGTATTTTCCACCTCCATTCCTTTTCTAATATTGTACTGTTCTTTCCCCATGAGTTCAAGATTGCTATTCTGAAATATTTTTGAATAAACCAACGGCTGACACCAATGAAAGTGCCAGTCGCCGCTTTATATCAAGGCAATTTTATAGCAGGAACGTTTTGTTAGCTGGTAATAGATAGCATAGATAATGGAGAAGATCGCCACCGCCAAAAGGATCGGCGCAACAACGGCACTGTTCCGTTCGAGTAGATCGTCCATCAGTGCAGACTTATAACAAATCATCGCAAAAATGCTGTGCAGCGATCCAATAACATAGGGAATACCGTAATAAATCTGTATCTGCCGACGCACACATTTTTTAATCATTGTGTGACTATATCCCATTTTAAGCATGATTTCATAGTCCGGTTTGTCATAGGTTACGGACGAAATATTTTGAAAGTAAAGAATACTGCCCGTAGCAATTAAGAAAATAATCGTAGTAAAACAAATTAGCAAAAAAGTGGAACTTGCATCGCGGACAAAGGTACTTTCTCTTTGCCATGCGCTTGCCAGATAAATGTTGTCCGGCATAGACGCTTTCAAAGCTGTGTAGGCAGTTTCATTAGAGCGCATTTTTTCACCATTAATACTGATAACCGAAACTCTATCTATGGTACTGTCACACATTTTTTGATAAAGGTTATCCGACAAAATCAGCGTTCCAACACTGTTTGAAAAGCCAATAGGATTATCAATGCTTGTCTGTTTTACTGTTACATCGGTTATTCCTGTTCCAAAGACCAGATGATACGAGGCTTCCATGTCAGAATGTTCATGGTCTGGATAGTATTTGATTAAAATGCAATCCGTATCTGATAATTCTGGAATATCCGCTTTCTTTCCCTGCTGAGAAAGCAGGGTGGCATAGTCTGTCCGGCTGATACATTCAAATCCGGGAATACGCCCCTTATCTTCACTGATACTGTATTCTGTCGGCAGACGATCAGAAGTTGCTTTTACTTTGAAAATAATCGTTTCATAAACTTCGTATTCCTGTTCGTCGCAAGCCTCCTGTAAAGCCTGCAAAGAGATTTCCTTTTCCTGCTCATTTGTCACTCGGTATTCAATGGCAGAGGGGATAATGCGCCGGAAAGATTGGTATGGATACCACATAGAAAGAACCGTCGAGCCAAAGACCGCCAGCGTCCCCGCTGTCAGTAAGATCAGCAGAATCAGTGATTTCGCATTAGAACGGATGCGGTGCATAAACTTTGGCACTACAATAATGGTATTTTCATGGTAAAGTCTGCTTTTTTTCTGCCGGATTTTCTGACAGACATAGGGTAGGAATGAGTACATAAACAGAATCGTTCCTGCCACAACACAAAGAAGTGTCAGCATGGCAATAGGAGAAAATCCAATGGTATTCCACAATGACTGCTTTCCCCGCATAATGTCCAATGCAAGGCCGTACCCTGCGCTGAGAAATCCGACACCCAATATCGCTGTTATTGCATGGGGCTGGATCGGTTTTTCCGTTTTCTTTTCCAGTCGCACCAAATCAAGCAGGGTAGATTTTCGGAGCAGACTTGCGTTAGAAAGTGTAAGTGTAATCAGCACGACGATTACAAAGGTAAGGATTGCCTTTACTGCTGCCGGGTAAATTAGAGGGATTGCGCTTTGATCTACGGATATTCCCAAAAGGGTCACAATCCCGGCGATTACGATTTTGTGGAGAATACTGCCAGTCAGAATCCCAAGAATCATACCGCCAAAGCAGATCATTACATTTTCAAAGATCAATAATTTCAATATAGTTGATTTTCGATACCCAAGTAGCGAATAAATCCCTAATTCTCTCATACGTCGCCGCATAAAAAAACTATTGGAATAGAACATATAAAAAATGACAAATGCCATGATGAATACTGCTACTGTCCGGCACATGGTTTCCACTCTGCCATCCGAAGATATTTTTTCCATGATGATCTGGTTCATGGAAAATGAAGTAAAGCAGAAGTAAATCATCAAGACAAAAGAAACGGAAAAAAGGTACAGGGAATAAAACGAAAAGTTCCGTTTCAGATTTTTTAAGGCGATTGCGGATAATTTCATGTTGCCACCCCCCTTAACGCTTTTCGTCCTGTCTGGCGGCTTCTTGCATGATTTCCTCATAGAATTCACGGCGTTCCCTGTTACACCGTTTCAATTCGGAAATGATATGCCCGTCCTTAAAGTACAAAATGCGATCTGTATAGCTTGCCGCATACGGGTCATGTGTTACCATTAAAATTGTTGTTCCTAAAGCCTGATTGACTTCTGAGAGGGCAAAGAGCAGTTCCGTTGCTGAACTGCTGTCCAATGCCCCGGTGGGTTCGTCTGCAAAAATTAACGGCGAGCGTTTTACCATTGCACGAGCCGCCGCTACACGTTGCCGTTGACCGCCAGACAATTCACTGGGATATTTTTTCAGTTGTGAAGCAATTCCGAACAGTTCCGCAAGCTCCATCACTTTTTTATTAATCGTCTTTGCGCTTTCATGGAGCAAAGTCAAGGGAACTGCAATATTTTCCTGCACAGTCAGACTGTCCAACAAAAAATACTCTTGAAAGATAAAGCCGAGATTATTCTTACGAAAATCGGCTGCCTGTGTTTGACTAAGCTCTTGAATTTTTTTCCCTCCCATGCGGATGCTACCGCTTGTAGGAATATCAATAGTGGATAGCACATTCAAAAGCGTTGTTTTACCGGAGCCGGAAGCTCCCATAATACCGAGAAATTCACCCTGCATTACTTCAAAAGAAACATGATCCAGTCCTGGTTTCGGCTGGTTTGGATAGATTTTGGTGATGTCTTTTACTTCTAATAGTGTACTCATTATTGATCGCTCCTTTCAATGTACACAAGCAGTATATCGAACACAGTAAAAAAGTGCATGAGTAAATCACGCAGAAAACATGCGTGATTTACTCATGCTGGATTTGTCGTTCCTTGATATGATATTCATAAAATAGAAAAAGTCATATCTGTCGGACAGCGACAAAAGGAAAAGCCGTCGCACGGCAGAGATAATTACGGAGGATGGGAAAAGAGAAAACATGAAAAAACATCTTAAATTATGCGTAATAAGCTCAATGTTTTTTGCCCTACTTGTTTATTTGATCTGGGGTAATACAGCGTTGACGGTAAGTAACATAAAAATTTCAAGTAGCCGTATTCCTATCGCATTTTCCGGGTTCCGAATAGCACAAGTATCAGACCTGCACAACGCAGAATTTGGGAAAGGCAATAGAAAGTTGCTGGAATTGCTGTCAGAAAGCAAACCGGACATTATTGCAATAACGGGGGATTTAGTGGACGCAGGGCATACGGATATTGGTGTAGCTCTTGATTTTGCAAAAGAAGCGGTTAAGATTGCTCCTGTCTATTATGTAACAGGAAACCACGAAGCAAGCCTTTCACAGTATAATGAACTCAAAGCAGGACTTGAAACCATTGGCGTAACTGTGCTTGACAATGATGCCGTACAATTAAACCATGGCAAAGAAGCAATATCGCTTATTGGACTTTCTGACCCCGATTTTACGATAAAAGGAGATATATTCGGAGAAGTCCCGGCTATGGTTAGTACAAAGCTGAATAATCTTGCTGATGATGAAAACAGCTACACCATTTTGCTGTCGCATCGGTCAGAATTGTTTGAAAGCTATGTACATTGCAATATTGATTTGGTTTTAAGCGGACACGCACACGGCGGTCAATTCCGTTTGCCATTTATCGGCGGGTTGATCGCACCCAATCAAGGGCTATTTCCACAGTATGACGCAGGGCTATATACAAGTGGCAGTACAAATATGATTGTTAGCCGTGGATTAGGTAACAGTATTATTCCCATCCGTTTTAACAATCGCCCGGAAGTCGTTGTAATTGAACTTCTCAATATGGACTGTTAAGACAAATTTATAGAAAACCGAATTATAAAACAGTCTGCCGCGCGACGGCAAAAGAAAAAAGCCGTCGCAGAGCAGACACATTTTCACGCGCCTATGAAACGGCGGCTTTGATTTTCAGAGCCGCCGTTTCTTTGCGTTTACACAAACCTATGACGACTTGCAGGGACACGGTAGCCGATTGGAGGTTATTTTGCCGTGTCTCGTTTGCTTTTTCAAAGCTCACATGATCTACATCAGTTAAAAAAAGCATTGCTCCTCCTCCGGGCAAGTATAACATTGCATCGGCATTATCGTTCCATGTAATTCAGTATAATAATGGCTGCTCTTGGCGCGCCAGTTTTCCCTCACGGAAATCTGGCGTTTTTTGTTGCCATTTTTTCGGAGATGACCCGGTTGTCTGCCGGTGTCGGTCTCCGCCTCCATTCGATTCACCCGTCAATCACCCGTGAATCGAAATGGAGGTACATAATGAAGAAAATTAACCTTCG
>OGIE01003890.1_pt1 | contig 15065 bp, 10 predicted proteins | sample 1571581 | NCBI WGS metagenome assembly OGIE01 (sample SAMEA2582021, study PRJEB24529) | metagenome | biome: Human gut stool | place: China | collected 2011
CCCACAAGCTGGCGGGCAGCGCCTACAGTCTGGAAGAGATCATTGCGGCGGGCATCGCCAACTGCAAGCGCGCCTGTGCGCCCTACGGTGCCCTGACCGCGCTGGATGTCGGCCCGCTGGGAGAACTGCTGGAACCCAGCGGAACGCTGGCCTTTGAGGATGCGGTGAGCGAGTATGCGCGCATCGTCCGGGCAGGCGCTGCCGCCGGGGCCGACCTCATTTTCTTTGAGACCTTTACCGATCTGTACGAGCTGAAAGCCGCTCTGCTGGCAGCAAAGGAAAACAGCGGCCTGCCTATCTTAGCCAGCATGAGCTTTGAAGCCGGCGGGCGCACCTTTACCGGCTGCACGGTGGAAAGCTTCGGCGTGACCGCCCGTGGCCTGGGTGCCAACGCGGTGGGCATCAACTGCTCACTGGGCCCCAAGGAGATCTTCCCCATGGCAAAGCGTCTGGCAGAGGCTGTGCCCGGCGACTTTCCGGTGTTCGTCAAGCCCAATGCGGGCCTGCCCCGGGCCGACGGCAGCGGCTACGATATCACCCCGCAGCTCTTCGCCATGGAAATGAAGCCCTACCGGGAACTGCACCTGTTTGCGGCGGGCGGCTGCTGCGGCACCACGCCGGAGTTCATCAAGCTGCTGAACAGCGTTTTTGCAGGCTGCGTACCCGGCCGTCCGGCCCACAAAATGCCCTCGGTGCTCTGCACGCCGGTGGACTTTGTCAATGTGGACGGCATCACGGTGGTGGGTGAGCGCATCAACCCCACGGGCAAAAAGCGCTTCCAGCAGGCACTGCGGGAAGAGGATATGAACTACGTTCTGGAGCAGGCGGTCAGTCAGGTGGAAGCCGGTGCTCAGGTGCTGGACGTGAACGTGGGTGCGCCCGGCGTGGACGAGCCTGCCCTGATGCCCAAGGTGGTCAAGGCCCTGCAGAGCGTCACCAGCCTGCCGCTGCAGCTGGATTCCTCCAATGTGGAGGCGCTGGAAAACGGCCTGCGCGTTTATAACGGCAAGCCCATCGTCAACTCCACCAACGGCGAGCCGGAAAAGCTCAAGGCCATCCTGCCCCTGTGCAAAAAGTACGGTGCGGCCATCGTGGGCCTTGCCATCGACGAGCGGGGCATCCTGCCCGCCGCAGAGGACCGCATGGCCATTGCCCGCCGCATCACCGAGGCGGCACTGGAAGCCGGAATCCCCCGCGAGGACATCTACATCGACTGCCTGACCCTGACCGCCAGCGCCCAGCAGAAGGATGTGCTGGCCACGGTGCAGGCGCTGGAAACCTGCAAGAAGGAGCTGGGCGTGCGCACCATCCTGGGCGTGTCCAACATCAGCTTCGGCCTGCCCTGCCGCCCCTACCTGAACACCACCTTCCTCACCATGGCCATGTATGCCGGGCTGGATCTGGCCATCATGAACCCCTCCAGTGAAGAGATGATGGCCGCCGTATATGCCTACAACGTGCTGACCAACCGGGACGCGCAGAGCATGCAGTACATCGAGCGCTACGCAAACCGGGTGCCTGCCTCCACGGCCCTGAAGCAGGCAGCCCAGGCCGCACCTGCGGCGGCAGCTTCCGACGGGAGCGCTGAAATTTCCGGCCCCTATGCGGCGCTGATCAAGGCGGTGGAAAAGGGCCTGAAGGGCGACGCCGCCGCCCAGACCCGCGCCCTGCTGGCCGAAAAGCAGCCGCTGGAAGTGGTGGACGAAGCCCTGATCCCGGCGCTGGACATCGTGGGTGCCAAGTATGAGAAGGGCACCCTCTTCCTGCCGCAGCTGCTGCAGGCTGCCAGCGCTGCCCAGAGCGCCTTTGAGGAGATCAAGACCGCCATTGCCCAGAAGGGCGAGGGCAGCGCCAGCAAGGGCCGCATCGTGCTGGCCACCGTGAAGGGCGACGTGCACGACATCGGCAAGAACATCGTCAAGGTCATTCTGGAAAACTACGGCTTTGAGGTCATCGACCTGGGCCGCGATGTGCCGGTGGAGACCGTGGTGGACACCGTGCGGGAAAAGGATGTGCATCTGGTGGGCCTTTCGGCCCTGATGACCACCACCCTCAAGAGCATGGAGGAGACCATTGCCGCCCTGCATGCAGCCAAACTGGACTGCAAGATCATGGTGGGCGGTGCCGTGCTCACCCCGGAATACGCCGAAAAGATCGGCGCGGACTGGTACGCCAAGGACGCCAAGCGCAGCGCCGACATCGCCAAGGAATTCTTTGGGGTGTGATTCCTGCAAAAACAGGGAAGGAGAAAACCATGAAAAATACGGCTTTCAGCCTGATGACGGCATTGCTGGCAGTGATGAACGAAAGTGAACCGAAAGACCCGTACTATGTGCTGGCGCAGTATTTTTTGTATCACTTCGACCAGCTGCGGGATCTGAACATCTACGACGTGGCGGATGCCTGCTATGTGTCCCGCAGCGGCATCCGGCGGTTCTGCCAGTCCATCGGCTTTGACAACTTTTCCGACCTGAAGGCTGAGGCCGATGAATGGAAGCGCCAGTGCAACTACTTCATCGGCTACAGCGTGCGTCCGGACTACAAGGAATACCTTTCCGGCAGCATCGGGGAGATGATGGAGGAGATCAACCGCATTGCCACTCCCGCTGTACTGGATAAGCTGGCCGAAAGCATTCATGCCAGCCGACATGTGGTGCTCTTCACCTCGGATTTTTCCGGCATGGCGGCTCGCAGCTTCCAGCAGTCCATGGTGGTCATGGGCAAGCTGGTGCAGATCGTGTCTGATGCCCACTATACGCTGGATTATCTGAAAGTGCTGACACCGGAGGACCTGCTCATTACAGTTTCAGCCACCGGCAACTTTGCCACCCTGATGGAGCCAATGGTGCAGAAGGCTGCAGCTTATAAGGTGCTGGTGACGGTCAACCACGCTATAAAAATGTGGAAAAGCTACGATCAGGTGATCTACCTGAGCGAAAAGGACAACAGCGGTGCCCGCACGGTGTATTCCCAGTATGGTATGACCTATTTCTTTGATATCCTGTACAGCTACTATGTGAATAAATACCGGGAGACTGACCTGTTGCAGGGTCCAATTTCTGAACTGCCTTTGTCGGATTCTCAAAAAATGCGGGTGCAAAGATGTGCAGAATGACGGGTAAAACCGTGGAACTGCTCAAAAACAAAAGAATAAATTGTTCAACCATCCAAATGGGGTTCGCATCGCGAACCCCATTTTTTGTCGGAGATGTGTTACGATAGTCCTGCAAAGAATTGAACCCGCGGGGGCTTCTGCGACGGCAGAACAGACTGACAAAGATGGAAAGGATCACACTATGTATTACGGACACAACCCCAAATTCCCGGACAACTTCATGTGGGGCGCTTCCAGCGCTGCCTGGCAGGTGGAAGGCGGAGTCGCCGATGGCGGACGCACGCCGGCCATCATCGACCTGAACTCCAAGACCAAGAAGCCGTTTACGGATAACACCTATGCGGCGGATCATTATCATCACTACAAGGAAGATGTGGCCCTGATGGCAGAGTGCGGTTTCTCCAGCTATCGTTTCTCGCTCAGCTGGTCCCGCATCATCCCTCATGCAGACGGCAAGGTGAACCCCGAAGGCATCGCGTTCTACAATGATCTGATCAATGAGCTGGTGGCCCACAACATCACCCCCATCGTTACCCTGTATCACTACGACCTGCCGGTCTGGGTGGATGAGCTGGGCGGCTGGAAAAGCCGCGACACCGTGGAAAGATTCGAGCACTACTGCCGCGTCTGCTTTGAGAACTTCGGCGACCGGGTCAAATACTGGCTGTCGCTGAACGAGCAGAATATGCAGATCTGCTATGGCAACTGGCTGGGCGTCAGCAAGGGCTGTGACGACTGGTTCAAGGATCAGTGGAAGATCAACCATATCATGAACCTGTGCCATGCCAAGGCTGTCAACGCCTGCCATGAGATGGTGGCGGGCGGCAAGATCGGCCCTGTGCCCGGCTGCGTGCCCATCTACCCGGAGACCTGCCGCCCCGAGGATCAGATCGCTGCTATGAACGCCGAGGAGTTCACCGAGAAGTTCTGGATCGATACCTATGTTTACGGCGAGTACAGCAACTTTATCAAGCACTACTGGAAAGAGAACGACATCGACATCGGAATGCAGCCCGGCGATGCAGAACTGATGAAGAGCGCCAAAATCGATTTCATCGCCGTCAACTGCTACCGCAGCAACGTTGCAAAGTATGCGCCGCATGACGCAAAACAGCAGGATTATCTGCTGAATAAGAACGGCGTCAAGGGCCAGATGGTGTTCCCCGTGGAGCCGGGCCGCTACGCTCTGACCCGCAATCCCTATGTAGAGTACACCGACTGGGATTGGGAGATCGACCCCTCCTGCCTGCGCTATGAGATGCGTTACCTGTGGGATCACTATCACCTGCCCATGATGATCACCGAGAACGGTTACGGCGCCCATGAGACGAAGGACGCCGACGGCCAGGTGCACGATCAGGGCCGCATCGACTACTTGCGGGAGCACATTTATCAGCTGGGCATGGCCATTGAGGACGGCTGCGAGGTCATCGCATACAACCCCTGGTCCTTCACCGATCTGCTGTCCACCGGCAATGGCATGGCAAAGCGTTACGGTCTGGTGTACATCGACACCACCGATGAGGAGCAGAACGCGGCCAAGAGCGTGGAAGAGCTGTCCATGAAACGTATCCGGAAGGATTCCTTCTACTGGTACTCCAAGCTGATCCGTTCCAACGGTCAGGACTGGGGAAAGGAGATGCTGAAATAATGGCAAAGAAAGATTATAAGGCCATGGCGGCCGGCATCATCAAGCAGGCCGGCGGAGCGGACAACATTGTCAGCGTGACCCATTGCATGACCCGTCTGCGCCTTGTACTACGGGATAGATCCAAGTTTGACACCGATGCCGTCAAGCAGGTGCCCGGCGTGCTGAACGTCATCATCCAGAACGGCGAATATCAGGTGGTCATCGGCCAGGATGTCCCTGACCTGTATGAAGAGGTCGTCAAGATCGACGGCATCCAGGCCGGCGGCAGCGTGCAGGACGATGAGGCCGCAGCCAAGGATCTGGCACAGGATCACGGCAACATCGGCAACGCGATCCTCTCCTTCATCGGCGGCACGTTCAGCCCGGTGATCCCGGTGCTGGTGGCAGGCGGCCTGACTGGTGCGGTGCTGTCCCTGCTGACCAACGTGTTCGGCGTCTCGGCGGAGTCTGGCACCTACACCATCTTCTACGCCATCAACCAGGCGACCTTCTACTTCCTGCCCATCTTCATCGGCTTTGCAGCCGCTGCCCGCCTGAAATCCAATGGTTTCCTGGGCGCATTTCTGGGCGCGATCCTGCTGTACTCCAGCATCAACGGTGCCGAAGGTCTGGACTTCTTCGGCATCCCGGTGCAGGCTATCAGCTATAACAGCACCGTGTTCCCGGTCATTCTGGGCGTGCTGTTCATGAGCGTGGTCTACAAGTTCCTGCAAAAGCATATCCCGGTCTTTCTCAAGACCATCGTCGTCCCGCTGCTGACCATGCTGATCACGGTGCCTGTCACCCTGATCGTTCTCGGCCCCATCGGCAACACCGTGGGCACCTGGCTGGCAAACGGTGTTTACGCTCTGTACCAGGCAGTTCCCGCGCTGGCCGTCATGGTCATCGGCATCACCACCCCGCTGATGGTTTTCTTTGGCATGAACAACGCCACCTACCCTGTGGTCTTTGCCCTGATGGCAGCTGTCAACTCTGACCCGCTGATCTGCACTGGCATGGCTCCCGCAAACGTGGCCGTTGGTGGTGCCTGCTTGGCCGCATCCCTGCTGTCCAAGAATGTGGAAGAAAAGTCCGTCAGCGTCTCCGCCGGTATCACCGCTCTGTGCGGCATCACCGAGCCGGGCGTCTACGGTGTGCTGTTCCCCAAGACCTACCCGCTGATTGGCGCTATGATCGGTGGCGGCATCGGTGGTTTGTTGGCCGGTATCCTGGGCATGACCCAGTACGTTATCTCCACGCCGGGCTTCATCAGCCTGCCTGCCTACATTGACCCCACCGGTTCCAGTTACAACCTTATCGTCTCGGTCATCGTGATGATTGTGGCTGTGGTCCTGGGATTTGTTGCAACCTACGCACTGGGCAAGCGCGCCGAAGCTAAGAAATAAGCCCCTGCAACAGGAAGAAAAGCAAGATCCCATCTGCAAAAGAAGAACTGCTGCATCACACAAGAGAACGACGCGGCGGTTCTTCTTTTTTCGGCCCTCACAGGGAAGTGCTGTGGTGGGCCGGTACCGTAAGGTGTGGCCGACAAAGCAAATAAAAACACCTTCCATTGGAGCCGTTCTGCTCCAGCGGAGGGTGTTTTACATTATACGATTTGTTTTTTCTTAGGTTTGTTTGCCAGCCTGTCAACGAGCCACGAGGCGAAGAAACCCAGTGCAAGGCCCAGCACAAGGCCGCCCAGCACATCGGTGGGAAAGTGCACATACAGGTACAGCCGGGTAAAGGCGATGAAAGCCGCCAGCACCAGCGCGGGGACGCCCAACTTCCGGTTTTGCAGCCAGAGCGCAAAGGCTGCCGCAAAAGCCGAGGCCGTGTGCCCGGAGGGGAAGGAGTGCCCGTGGGGACGCTTGACCAGAATGGTGATCGCAGTGTCCACGTCGCAGGGGCGGGGCCGGGCGAACAGCGGCTTGAGGATGCAGTCCCCGGCCACCAGATACAGTACCAGCGCCGTGGCCATGGCGCACCCGGCCTTGCGGGTGCGGCGGAACAGCAGCAAAAGCAGCGTGAACGCGATCCAGATCTCACCGTGCTCACCGGCGTAGTTGAGAAAGACGGCCAGCGCATCCAGCACCGGGTTGTGGAACTGCTGCAGCCAGTCCAGAAATGCGAATTCAAACGGCATAAAGAACCTCCTGTCTGTTGGTTCTATGGTAACACATCTTCCGGCCCACCACAACCCGGCAGGCAAAAAACAGGAGTGCAGAAATAAGTTACACCTGTTATATTGGAATGCGATATTACAATGCGGAAAGCGAAAACGCCCGTTCCGACGGCAAAGGCCGGAACGGGCGCAGGATGCGAGAGGATCAGAGGCCCATCTCGGGCAGGGTGGGGTAGCTGTCGATGGCACCGTGCTTCTGTACGCTCAGGCCGCAGAACCGGTTGGAAAAGTCCAGGTACTCCTCCAGCTTTTTGCAGGACAGCTTTTCCAGCTTGTCCACCGTCACGCCGTCCCGGCTCAGCTGCCACAGGAAGGAGCCGATGAAGCCGTCGCCCGCACCGGTGGTGTCCACGGCCCTGACCTTCTGGCAGGGGGCAAAGGCATGGGCGGCGCGGGTGTAGGCGTAGGCCCCTTTGCTGCCGCAGGTGTACAGCACCAGCTGCACATCCCCGGCAAACAGCTGGGGCAGGGCGGCTTCGATGTCGGCGGTGCCGGTGAGGAACTCCAATTCCTCGTCCGAGACCTTCAGGATGTTGGACAGCGGCAGGAACTGCAGCACGGTCTGGCGCAGCATCTCCCGGTCGGGCCAGAGGGGGAAGCGGAGGTTCGGGTCAAAGCTCACGATCGCACCGGCCTCCCGGGCGGCTCCGATGGCGGCCAGATGGGCGTGGCGCATGGGGCTGTCCACCAGCGAGACGCTGCAGAAGTGCAGGGCAAAAGCGTCGCGGAACCAGGCCAGGTCGATCTGCTCCGGGGCATACAGCAGGTCGGCCGAGGGCTTGCGGTAAAAGCTGAAGGTGCGGTTGCCGTCCTCCTCCAGGCTCACGAAGGCAAGGGCGGTGTTGGCCTTGTCGGTGAACACCAGATGGCTCAGGTCGATGCCGCAGGCTTCCAGCTCCCGTGCGATTTTGTGGCCGAAGGGGTCATCGCCCAGCTGGGTGAGAAAGCTGCTGGCACCGCCCAGACGGGCAAAGGCAGCGCAGACATTGGCCGGTGCGCCGCCGGTGCGCGGGCTGAAGGACGGAACCTCGTCAAAGGCGCATCCTACGCGGGACGGGATCATGTCGATCAGCGCTTCGCCGATGGAAAACAGAGTATTGCCGGGCATAGAAAACCTCCAGATCACAAATTGCAGAGTTCACAACAGGCTGCCCCGGTCAGCTTTACGCTCACGTCGCCGGGGGCAGGGTAGTACCGGGTGCTGAACACCGTGGCTCCCCCGTTCAGGAAAATTTCCAGCGAGGAATTGTCGCCCACCACCCGCAGGCTGCGGCAAGGGGCTGCCAGCCGGGCGCGGCGCACGGTGCGGCCGTCGGCCAGAGCGGGGTCGGTGAAGCGCAGGGTGCAGGTGCAGTCCTGTTCAGTATACACCAGCTGCACCCCCTGCGCAACCGTCAGGCAGAAGTCTCCGGCGGGTGCGGCGGTCAGGTCGAAACGAGGGGCGAGGAACACTTCCTCGCCGTCTGCTGCGTACAGGGCGGCGGCGCTGCGCTGTGCGGCCAGCTCCGGCACCGGGTTCTGCAGCAGGGTGCCGTCCGGACCGGCCGTCAGCACGCGGGGCACGGTCATGCAGTGCTGCCAGCCGTAAGCCACGGTGGGCGCGTTGCCGTAGTCGGCGTCCGGCATGCCCATCCAGCCGATCTGGATGCGGCGGCCGTTGCCGTCCACAAAGCTCTGGGGGGCGTAATAATCAAAGCCTGCGTCCAGCTCGTGGAATTCGCTCAGGGTGCAGTCCCCGCGCCAGTCACCGTGGATGGCAAACCAGCCGCAGCCGTAGACGTTCTGGCACTGGATGCCCTGGGGGGACACCGCCAGATACCACTGCCCGTCCAGACAGAACAGGTCCGGGCACTCCCACATGTAGCCGAAGGGCTCCGGGGTGGTCAGGGTGTTGATGTGGGTCCAGCGGAGCTTGTCGGTGCTTTCCAGCACCAGCACTTCGCCCTTGTCCTCCAGCGTGCGGGCACCCAGCACCATGTAGTACCGGCCTTCGTAGGCGAACACCTTGGGATCCCGCACATGGCAGGTGAGCCCGGCGGGATAGTCGCGGTTAGTCAGCAGGCACTGCTTGCTGTCGAGGGTCACGCCGTCCTTGCTGACGGCCAGGCAGACGTCGTGCCCGCGGCCCTCTTTGATGTAATCGAAATTGCCGGGGTGCTTGACGTTGCCGGTGTAGTAGAGGTACATGGTGCCATCCTCCACCAGGGCCGAGCCGGAGTAGGCACCGTGGCAGTCAAAAGGCTCGTCCGGATAGAGCATCACCGGCAATTGCTCCCAGCGGAGCAGGTCGGTGCTCACGGCGTGGCCCCAGTGCTTGACCCCGCCGTTCACGTCGAAGGGGCCGTACTGGAAGAATGCGTGGTACTGCCCGCCGTAGACGCACAGACCGTTGGGGTCGTTCAGCCAGCCTACCGGCGGCTGCAGGTGGAACCGCTGGCGGTGGGGGTCGGCGGCAACGGTTTCCTTGCCCAGCGACTCCACCAGAGGCACCAGCTTTTTCAGATCGCGCTGGAGTGCGTTCATGCCTTGACCTCCTCAGGGCTCCAGATGACCCAGGTCACGGCGAAGGACACGCCGAAGGAGATGGCCATCATGATGATGTACTGCAGGGGCATATGCAGGTGCAGCAGGATGCCGAAGATGCCGGTGACGCCGGTGCCGGTGGCACCCAGCCCCACGATGCTGGCGTACCATGCGCCGCAGGCACCGCCCAGCAGGCCGCCGAGGAAGGGCTTGAAGTAGCGCAGATTCACGCCGAAGATGGCAGGCTCGGTGATGCCCATGCAGGCGGACAGGGCAGAGGGCAGGGCCATGGACTTGACCTTGGTGTCCTTGCTCTTGAGGGCCACAGCCAGAGCGGCACCGCCCTGTGCCACGTTGGCGGCGCTGGCCAGCGGCAGCCAGTAGGTATAGCCGTAGCGGGCCAGCTGGCCCAGGTCGATTAGGGTGTACATGTGGTGGATGCCGGCCACGACGGTGACCGCGTACAGGCCGCCCATGATGAAGGAGCCGATGCCGTAGGGCAGGGTGATGAGGGTCTGCACGCCGGTGATGATGCCGTTTTCCAACTTGGTGAACACGGGGCCGATGGCGGCCAGGGTCAGGTAACTGGTGACGAACACGGACACCAGCGGGGTGACGAACAGGTCAAACATGGCGGGCACCACCTTGTGCAGCCGCTTTTCGATCTGGCACATGAGCCACACGGCGATGATGACCGGGATGACGTGGCCCTGATAGCCCACCAGCGGCACCGCGTACAGGCCGCCGAACACCGGCTGCATCACGTTGACGCCGTTGGAAACGGTCCAGGCGTTCTGCAGGTCGGGGTGGATCATGATCATGCCGATGACTGCACCCAGATAGGGGTTGCCGCCGAACACCTTGGCGGCGGAGTAGGCGATGAGGATGGGCAGGAAGGTGTAGGCCGTATTGGAGAACAGCTTGGCGAACACATACACCGAGCCGGTGGTGTCGATGTTCAGGAAACCGTTGTTCACCATGAAGTTCAGCGCTTCCATGATGCCCATCAGGAAGCCGGAAGCCACGATGGCGGGGATGATGGGCACAAAGATGTCGCCCAGGGTCTTGATGGCTCGCTGATACCAGGGTGCCTTGGCGGCGGCCGCCTGCTTCACGTCCTCCTTGCTGCCGCCCTCGATGCCGGCCAGCTGGATGAACTCGTTGTATACCTTGTTCACCGTGCCGGTGCCAAAGATGATCTGCAGCTGGCCCTGTGCCTCAAAAACGCCCTTGGCGCCCTCGGCGTTTTCCAGCTCCTGCTTGTTGACCTTTGCGTTGTCTGCGATGACCAGACGCAGGCGGGTGGCGCAGTGTGCGGCCGACAGGATGTTGTCCTTTCCGCCGATGCAGTCCAGAACCTGTTGTGCTGCGTGTTTGTAATCCATAGTGCACTTCTCCTTTGCTTGATGCTTCCTCTTCCAAAGACCGACCACTGAGTTGTAATCGGTTTCACTGGCATGATTATACGATAATCAGCGCAATATTTCCATTCGCAGAGGGCATAAAGTTGGGATGCGTTCTGTTATTGATTTCACATGGTTTCATATCGCTCAGTCCCCCGTGCTCTCCCGACAGACCAGCTCATACCCCAGCATCTGGCTGCGGGGCACGGTGTGGGGGTCGTTGAGCAGGTCCATCAGCAGGGCGGCGGCGTCCCGGCCGGAGGTCTTGTAGTGCAGGTGGGCGCTGGTCAGCGGCACAAAGGTATTGCGCCCCACACTGCTGTCGCCTACGGCGGCGATCATCACATCCTCCGGGATGCGGATGCCTGCCTTCCGGCAGTACTGCATGGCACCCAGAGCAATGGCGTCGGTGGCGCAGAACAGGCAGTCGATGCGGGGGTCGCTGCCCAGCAGGCGGGCGGCCTGCTCGTAGCCGGACGCGGTGCTGAACTTTGCCACCACCATGCGCTGGGGCCGCACCGGCAGCCCGGCGTCCTTCACGGCGGCTTCAAAACCTGCCCGGCGCTGCTGCCCGGCGGCCTTGTCCAGTAGGGTGACCCCGATGTAGCCCGGGGCATGGCAGCCCTTGGCCAGCATGTGGGCCGTGGCAGCCTGTGCCGCGCCAAAGTCGTCGTGGTACACGCTGCAGCAGCCCGGAAACTGCTGCCCCAGCACCACCAGCGGCACATGCATCCGCTCCAGCACGGCCTTGTGCTCCGGGGTGTACACGGTGGCAATGAGCAGGATGCCGTCCACCGTGTGGCGGCACAGGGTGTCCAGGGCGCGGAGTTCCTTCTGCGGGTCGTTGGCGGTGTTGATGAGCAACAGCTGGTAGCCGGATTCTTCCAGCACGCTGCCGATGCCCTCCACGATGCGGGGGCAGCTGTCGCTGGACAGCTTGGGCAGGATGACCCCCACCTGCCGGGTGCGGCGGGTGCGCAGCATCTGGGCCTGTATGCTGGGGTGGTAGCCGGTGGCTTCCACAGCGGCCTCGATGCGTGCCCGCTTGTCGGCACTGAGGTAGCCGCCGTTGAAGTAGCGGCTCACCGCCGCCTTGGATACACCGGCATACTGGGCAAATTCGGTGATGTTCATGAAATGCCTCCTCATTTTTCTGCGCTGCAGGGCAGTTTTGGAATTGACTTGACGCGCGGGGTGTGCTACAATACCGCTTTGTGTATGACAATTTCCGGGAAAAAGGGAAAACCAAGATGAATCTGACAAAGCAGTTCTTTAAATATGTATCGCAGAATATTTTCGGTCTGCTGGGCACGTCCTGCTATATTCTGGCCGATACCTATTTTATCTCGCAGGCGGCGGGCACCGACGGCGTGACCCTGCTCAACCTCTGCTTGCCCATCTACAACTTCATTTTTGCCATCGGTTCCATGATCGGTCTGGGTGCGGCCACCCGCTACGCCATCCTCCGCGCACAGGGCGAGGAGCGGGCGGCACAGCGGTATTTCTCCAATGCCGTCTTTTGCGCCTGCCTGCTGGCCGTGCCCTTTGTGCTGGTGGGCATCTTCTGCCCCGGCACACTGCTGCGGCTCATGGGCGGCGATGCCGGCATCGTGGCGCTGGGCATCCCCTATGCGCGCATCTTTCTGCTGTTCACGCCCTTTTTTATGTGCAACTACATCGTGTCGGCCTTTGTCCGCAACGACGGTGCGCCCTCGCTGGCCATGGTGGCCACGCTGAGCGGCAGCCTGTTCAATGTGGTGTTCGACTACATCTTCATGTTCCCCATGGGGCTGGGGCTGGCCGGTGCGGCACTGGCCACCGCCGTTTCGCCGATGCTCAGCATCGCCATCTGCAGCCGCCACTTCTTCCAAAAAGACAACACGGTGCAGTTCGTGCGGCAACTGCCCTCGGCAAAGCTGCTGGGGCAGAGCTGCCAGCTGGGCATCTCCGGCTTTGTGGGGGAGATGTCCTCCGGCGTGACCACGACGGTGTTCAACTTCCTGCTGCTGGGTCTGGCCGGGAATGTGGCCGTGGCGGCCTACGGCGTCGTGGCCAACTTTGCGCTGGTGGCCACCGCCATTTTCAACGGTGTGGCCCAGGGTGCCCAGCCGCTGGTGAGCCGCTGCTACGGCCACAGCGACCGGGCCGGAGCCAGGAAGCTGCTCATTCTGGGCAGCTGCACCGCGCTGGCACTGGCGGCCGTGCTGTACGCGGTGGTGTTCGGCATGACCGATACGCTGGTGGGCTGGTTCAACAGTGAAAACTCGGCGCAGATGGCCCGGTTTGCCCACAACGGCATGCGGCTGTACTTCGTGGGCTACTTCTTTGCCGGGTTCAACATCGTGGCGGCGGGCTACCTGAGCGCCACCAACCGCCCGCTGGAAGCCTCGGTCACCTCCATCTGCCGCGGCGTGGCGGCCATTGTGGTCTGCTCGCTGGTGATGAGCGCCCTCTTTGGCATGAACGGCGTGTGGGCGGCCTTCCCGGCATCGGAGCTGCTGACGGCGCTGCTGACCCTGTTTTTGCTGTTGCGGAAGAAAAAGCAGACGGTGTGAGTTCCAGCGGTGAAATATCCGCAAAAAACAGAATGCTTGACAGGAACTTTACTTGAATGGGCGGGTATGACCTGCTATCCTTACGGCAGGGGCCGGAATTTGCCGGTAATTGTGTGGATACGAGGAACGAAAGCGAATAGCTATTATACTGCAAGCATTCTTGGCGGAGATGAATTCTGCGTGATCCTGACCCGGAATGTGGACAGGATCGATCAGCTGAACGCGGCCTTTGCCTGCAGGCTGCAGAACAACCGTGCCCAGCTGCCCTGGCTGCCGGATGTCTCGACCGACGGGCTATGCGGTGTTCGACACCAGCAAGGAAGAACTCGGCAGCGCGGTAGAACGTGCAGACGCCGCGATGTACCGGATGAAGAACGAGAAAAAGGCAGCGGCAAGATCTTAAATATAAAGTTCCTGTTCGCGCAGGGTTTCTTCGGGCGAGAGCCCGGCCTGCGCGGTGTGACCGGCCAGCGCCCGCCATTGTGCGGGGGACTGGCCGGTTTCTTTTTTGAACACCCGGCACAGGTAGTTGGCCCCGGAAAAGCCGCACAGGCTGGCCACCACGTCCAGCGTGTACTCCCGGTGCAGCAGCAGCCGCTGGGCGGCTTCCACCCGCACCCGGGTCAGATAGCGCCCCGGCGGGATGCCCAGCGCGGCGGTGAAGGTGCGCACCAGATGGCTCTTGGACACCCCCAGCCGCTCGCTGAGCTCCTCCACGCCGTACAGGCCCGCGTAGTTGGCCCGGATGTCCGCGATGGCGGCCTGCACCAGCGGCGGCAGGGCGGGGGCGGCGCTGTCGGCGTCGGCCAGCTCACACAACAGGGCAAAGGCCAGCTGGCTGCGCACCCGGCCCGGCAAGTCCTGCTCCGAGGCAAGGCGGTCCAGCAGCTCGGCGGCGGCGGGGCAGGTCTCGCCCCGGGCCAGAAAAGGCAGCTCGTGCAGCCCGGCCAGAAACTGGGCGCTGGCCTGCCCGGTGAGCTGGACGCACAGCAGGTGGCAGCTGCCCTCCGGCTCCAGCACCAGCGGGGCGCGGCTCAGCACCAGATGCCCGGCCGGGACGCTCTGGGGCGGCAGCAGCAGCGCAGCCCCGGCGGGCAGGGGCCCGGCCGAGGGCACACTGGCGGTGCACCGCCCGCTGGAAACAAGGCAGACCCACAGCCCGTCGCCGGTCAGGGTGAGAGGCGCGCAGGGCTGCACATCCTGCACCTGACCGGGCGCGGCCACGGCATTCCAGTCAAACAGCAATATCCGACACCTCAAATCAATAAAATGCTATTTTATATCACAAAATAATCTGTTATTATAATACCAACGAACCGAAGCGCCGTCAAGGGCGCTGCAAACACAAAATTATGGAGGCAAACGATTATGGCTTCGATTAGCTGCCAGCACATCTATAAGATCTACCCGGGCGCTACCGCTCCTTCCGTCACCGACTTCAACCTGGAGATCCAGGATAAGGAATTCATCATCTTCGTCGGCCCCTCTGGCTGCGGCAAGTCCACCACCCTGCGCATGATCGCCGGCCTGGAGGAGATCTCCAAGGGCGAGATGTACATCGGCGGCCGTCTGATCAACGACGTGCCCCCGAAGGATCGCGATATCGCCATGGTGTTCCAGAGCTACGCTCTGTACCCCCACATGACCGTTTACA
>OGIE01003894.1_pt1 | contig 15060 bp, 7 predicted proteins | sample 1571581 | NCBI WGS metagenome assembly OGIE01 (sample SAMEA2582021, study PRJEB24529) | metagenome | biome: Human gut stool | place: China | collected 2011
AAAGATAACGACTTAATCGGATGATTGTTCATTGAAAATAGTTTTGTTTGATAACAAAAAGTTATATTTATTCAAAGAACAAGAGGGCCAGTTACGTGAACTGAACCCTCTCTTCCTCTTTTTACCCCTCGTGTAAACAATTAGGCTACCACTTTAAAAAGATTCTTTTCTCCTGACTGGCTGTCCGGTGCTACCCAGAGGGCGAAATCTCCCGGTTCTACCGTCTTTACCATATCGATATTCCAGAAAGCGAGTTCACTGATGGGAAGTTCGAAAGATACAGTTTTCTTCTCACCCGGTTTTAAAGTGACACGGGTGAAGCGTTTCAGTTCTTTTACCGGACGGGTGACGGAGCCTATCATGTCTTGTACGTACAGTTGGGCGACTTCCGTTCCTTCGTACTTGCCTGTATTTTCCAGATCGAAGGTGACTGTCAATACGTCGTCTTTCTTCAAATTGTCGGAAGACAATTTCACATTACCGTACTGGAAGGTAGTGTAAGACAGACCGTAACCGAACGGAAACAAAGGATCGAAACCTGCATCCATATAGAATGAGGTACAGCCGAGTGAAGTCTGACCTGCTTCGAGGGCAATGTCGTCTATCAGTACTTCGCTTCTCGTAGCGGGACGTCCCGTATTATTGTGAGCATAATAAACAGGAATCTGACCGCCCATGGTGCCCGGATGGAATGAATAGAGCAGGGCTGAAGAAAGTTCCGTTTCCTTTCCGATAGTCAGCGGACGTCCTGCCACGACAATCGTTACCACTGGTTTACCGGTTTTGGCAAGGGCGGAGATCAGTTCGCTTTGCGCGCCTTGCAGGTTCAGGTCTGCCAGGCAGTGCGCCTCACCGGAAAGGATGGCTTCTTCACCTACAAAAGCGAGTATGACGTCGGCACGTGCAGCGGCAGCAGCGGCTTTAGCCACACCTGCTATGTTTTTGTCACGGCTGTATGTCAGCCCGGGTTCATAAATGATTTGCACTTTGTCGCCTGCCAGTTCTTTGATTGCGGTCAGCGGAGTCACTGTATGGGATTTTTCGCCATCAAATACCCAGGTGCCCAACTGGTCGTATGGTGCGTTTGCCATTGGACCTACTATGGCGATTGTTTTTACAGAAGATTGTAGCGGAAGCGTTTCATGATCGTTCTTCAATAAGATAGCAGACTCTGTGGCTGCCTGTTTGGCGGCTTCCAGATGAGAAGGAGCGTATAGGACATTGGCTTTCTCATCCACGTAAGGGTTTTCAAACAGTCCCAGACGATATTTGATTCGAAGAATATTACGCACGGCGTTATCTATCTCCGCTTCTTTGACTTTGCCTTCTTTTATCAGCCCCGGCAGCTCCTTGACAAATGTGTTGCCCACCATTTCCATATCTACTCCGGCATTCACCGCTTTCATCGCTACCTCTTTAGAGTCAGCGGCAAAGCCGTGAGCGATCATTTCGGTAGAAGAAGCCCAGTCGGTAACCACCAGTCCGTCAAATCCCCATTCGGAACGGAGTACATCTTTCAGAATGAACGAATTGCCTGTGGAGGGTACTCCGTCATTATCGTTGAAGGAGGTCATGAATGTTGCTGCCCCTGCTTTGGAAGCGGCTTCGAACGGTGGAAGGTAGACGTTGCGTAAACGACGTTCCGGAATGAAGGTCGAGTTGTAATCCCTTCCGCCTTCCGCCGCACCGTAACCTACAAAATGTTTCGGGCAGGAAGCAATCGAGGTGGGACTGTTCAGGGAGTCGCCTTGAAAACCTTTCACCATGGCTACTCCCATAACGGTAGTCAGATAGGTGTCTTCACCGCATCCTTCCGCCATACGTCCCCAACGAGGATCACGGGCGATATCGATCATGGGGGCGAATGTCCAGCGGATACCTACGGATGAGGCTTCGATGGCCGCTACGCGTGCGCCGTCTTCAGCCACTTGCGGGTTGAACGATGCCGCCTGTCCCAACGGGATGGGGAAGATGGTCTTGAAACCATGAATAACGTCACGTGCCATCAGCAAAGGGATGCTGAGGCGGGACTCCTCGATGGCAACGCGTTGCAGCGCATTGATGCGTACCGGGTCAGTTTCATTCAATATAGAGCCGGCACCGCCTTGTTTTATCAATCCGCTCATGTCTTCAATATTGCCGTAAGAGGTGATTTGGTTCATCTGTCCCAGTTTCTCTTCCAGTGTCATTTTGGACAACAGAGCTTCTACTTTCTTCTCTATCGCTGTGTCGCCTTTGTCATTCGTCACTTGCGTACAGGAAACGAATGGCAGGAGGAAAAGGCACGCGGAGAAAATCTTTATTACTTTCATACCTATCAAATATTATTTTTTTTGAAATACACGTACATAGTCGATCTCGTAAGTTGCGGGAAGGGCCGACTCATCCACCCCTTGTGCACCACCCCAGTCTCCGCCCCATGCGAGATTCAGCTTCAGATAGAAGGGGGCGTTGAACGGCCAGGTGTTCCTGTTGTTGGCCTTGTCATTGTCGAAGCGGAAAAGTTGCTTTCCGTCCACGAAGGTGCGGATGAAGTCTTCCGTCCACTCCAAAGCATAGACATGAAACTCGGTCTGTGCGGTAGGCAGGAATGTCTCGCCGGTCTTTTGCGTACCGATGGAGTGGTGGTAGGCTTTACAATGGATCGCTGAGGACACGTAGTTCGCATTATAGCCTACTTCCTCCATGATATCAATTTCTCCGTCGTCCGGCCAGACCGTATAGTTCTTCGGCATCATCCAGAAGGCGGGCCATGTTCCTTTTCCCTTGGGCAGTTTCAGACGGGCTTCAAAATAACCGTATTTCCAGCTTTCTTTGGTGTTCATACGGATGGAATAGACCGTTTCGCCTATCTTCTTGGCGATAATGCTGAGGATGCCGTCTTTTATGGCAGCGAGTTGTTCGTTGCCTTGATTGCCGGCTACATAATGCTGCAATTCATTATTTCCCCATCCGTTTCCTCCTGTTTCATAATACCATTGGTCGAGATCGGGTTGAGTTCCTTTGTTGAACTCTTCGTTCCACACCAGTCTGTATCCTTCGGGCACGGTAATGTCCGGATCGGCCGACGGTTCCGGTCGGGCTGCCTGTGTCACAGGGATGGAAGTGCGTGCGGCTCCGGCTTTCACCACTACCTTTCCCTCGCGGGACTGGTAGGTGGTGTTTGCTTTAACCGTGACTTCAACTGTTCCCTGGCTGCCGTTATCAGTTATCTTGCAACTGATCCAATCTTTGCAGGCGTCGTCGCTGAAAGCGGTCCACTCCAGTCCCGAGTTTATTGTGGCGCTGGTGACGAGACCTTCGTGAGTGGCTGAAAGCTGGGCGGGCGATACGTCGATTATGGCAACTTCTGTTTCTTCATTGTCACTGCCACAGGACAGAACGCTTAATAAACAGACGAAGATTGAAAGTATTGTCATTGGTTTCATGCTTTTGTTTGATCAATCTTTATGCTTTTGCAAAATGATGTCTTTGATTATTACTTCCGTATTGGCAGGATTGCCTCCGAAGTCAAACACCAGTTTCGCCTGGGTGATGTCTACTCCCTTGGCATTGATAACTTTGGCGGTTACATCTTCTCCCGCAGTGAGTTTTACATCTTCTAGCAGGAAAACAAAGATATTGTCATTATCTCCGCCTCCTACCTGAACGAGTTTGATGGTGGCGGAACTGATGTCGTTAGATGCGTTCAGTATCACACGGAAGTCATAGTTCTCCTCTGCCGAGGCGGTAAGTGCGTCACTGATGAAAGTAACTTGGTTCTGCCACTTTTCATTGGTTGCCGTGGGGAAGTTGAGTGTGTACGTTGCCCCGTCGATATTGAGTGCCGGGTTGGCAATCGGATTCCAACCGGGAGCATAATAAAATTCATTGGTGAATGTAACGCTGTGCCACAGGTTGTCTTCACTGTCTACCGCACTCCATGTCGGTTCCGGAGTCTCTTCTTGTTCGGGTACTATGGTTCCGTCATCGTTGGCGTGATCTTTCAGTACGATGCTTTCTATTGTCATCACTGTTCCTGCTGCATTGCCTCCAAAGTCGAAGACGAGGTTCAGGTTGGCGATGTCAAGCCCCGGCATATTGCTTTTCCAGAAACAGACCGGCTCGTTGGCAACCAGTGGCGTTTTGCCTTCGAAATAGTAGATTTTATCTTCTGTGGCATCAACCAGCTTCACCGTCACATTCGGATGGTCGATTGTAGAAGTCAGGATGACGGAGAAATCGTAATTCTTTCCGGCATCGGTTGCGATGTTCGTCTTTATCGGCATTTGTGCCTGCCAGGTCTCACTGGTTGCTTCGGGCAGTGTTACTGTGTATGTACCGTTAACCAGTGAGTAGGCCGGGTCCGTAATCTGACTCCATCCCGGTGCATACCAGAATGTTGGTTCACTGATTGTGGCAGTCCGCCATATATTGAAATTGCTTTCTGGGTCGAAGCCACCGAAGCCCGTCATGATGGTTTTGTCGATATGGAAGTTTCGGGTGATTGCTCTGTCGCTTACTCCATTCGAGTTGGCTATTTTCACTTCTACACTGTAATCACCGGCCTTGCGGTAATATTTCGTCATGTTGAATGAAGAAGAATAGTTTTTGCCGTCAATAATCCATATCGGCATTACTCCCTTTTGTCCCTGAAAAGAGAAAGTCACATAATTGGTTTCCTGATTCACGTCGATGCGGATACAGTCTTCGTAGTCCGATACCACCGGAATGCCGGCTTCGTTGGGTGATGTGAAGCTTTCGGGCGAGCAGGCCGTGATGTTAAGAATAAGGGTGAGCATCAGCAATGCTCCGCTGATTTGTTTATATATTTTTTTCATAATTCCTCTTTTTAAGTACATTAATAATTGTTCTGAACTAAGGTACCTTTGGCTGCGTCGATTTCTTTCTGTGGGATAGGTAGATATTTCTTGCTTGACGACCAGCTGTTTGTACGATAACCATACGCATCGGGAACCAGTACACTGGCAGCTTTGCCTGTACGGATTAAATCCCAGTAACGTTTGCCTTCGCCCACGAATTCAAGATGACGTTCTTCGATGATGTTGTCGAGTGTAGGTTCTATTTCGGTTACCAGTCCGGCACGTTTGTGCACGAGGTTCAGATACTTCTTGGCATCACCCTGACCGGCGCCGCGTGTGATCAGTTCGGCAGCATTGAGCAGTGTTTCCGAGTAACGGTAAATGCGTAGATTGTTGTTCCAGTTCAGCTCCGAACTTGACTTCTGGTCTTTGTTGTTGCCGGTGATGGCAGCATATTTTTCAAGGAAGAAGCCGGTGTCCTGATAGCGTGTGGTGTATGACAGTTTATCGCCTGGGTGTTCCGCATTGTGAGCGTCAAGCACGGCTTGTGCATTCCAGCAAGTGGCGTTGCGGCGGGTGTCGTTATTGGAATAGCGCTCGTAGGTTTCTTTACGTACCGGGCAGAATCCCCAGCCACGGTCGTGATTGTCTGTTCCATTAGGCCAGATATACGGACTGATGAGTGTCGGCAGGGCAGTTCCTCCGGCAACGAGGGGACTTCCCCAGTCGCGTACGGCATTATCGTCTTTGTAATTGATCTCGAAGATGGATTCGATACTCCATTCACCGGTTTCCTTGAAAATATCGGTGTAGTCCGGCATCAGGTCATATTGAGGGCTGCTGATGATTTCTTCCATGTATTTTAAAGCGGTGGAATAGCGTGAATCGTCATTCTGATACATCACGATTTCGGCATAAAGCATATATACCATTGCTAAGGTTACACGACCATAGTTTTCGGAATCTTCTCTCATCGGGAGTACGTTGAGCTGAATTACTTCTTCAAGACTGGTGACCATCTTTTCATATAGCTGGTCGGCAGTCAGTTGCTCTGCAACATACGGAGCGGTCAGGTTCTTGTCGAAATAAGGAACATTGCCCCAGAATTTCCACACCCAGTTGTAGTAGAATACCCGCAGGGCGATGACCTGAGCTTCGTAATAGGCACGATTGGCGTCGGTTACATCGGTTGCCCAGTCCAGATAGGTTATTACGTCGTTGCAACGCTTCACACCGCTATATGCACATTTCCACAGACCGTAGATCATATTGGTGGGAATGGCTTCAAAGTTCATCATCAAGTGCCACGGCTGGTTGTCGGTTTTACTGTCACCACCCACCCAAAGGTCGTCTGCCATGATATCGCTCATCAGATTGACAGGATTATATTCGTCGAATGCCCAGTCCGGCCAGTGCAAAGGGTCATAAGCAGCTACTACGGCTTCTTGAATGTGTTCGTCAGTGGTGAAGTAAGTGTCTATTGTTTCGTCCGTAGGAGATGAAACTTCCAGAAAGGAGTCAGCGCATCCGGTGGTTAGAAGAACGGATGCCATCAGGCATACTGCTATGTATTTATATTTTTTCATAACGTTTTATGTTTTTAGAATGAAAGGATCAGAAAGAAAGACTTGCGCCGATTGTCCATACTCTGGCTTGCGGATATACACCGTAGTCAATGCCAAGTGAAGTTCCGCCGGAAGAGATTTCGGGGTCGAAGCCGTGATATTTGGTGAAAGTAAACAGGTTCTCGGCTGCCACGTAGAAGCGTAGTGAAGAGATGAATACTTTCTGGGTCAGTGCGGCAGGCAGAGTATATCCCAACTGGATATTCTTCAGGCGCAGATAGCTGCCATCGTAGACGTAAAGGTCGGATGATTGCCAGTTTACGTTGTCACCTTGTACGAAGCGGGGGATACGGTTGGAGGTACCTTCACCTGTCCAGCGGTTCAGCATCCATGAGGGCAGGTTGCTGGTGGCGATGTCCGTACGGCGGGTTGCGTCGTAGATATCGTTTCCGGCAGTGCCTTGCCACATCATGTTCAGGTCGAAGTTTTTCCAGCTCACACCCAGATTGAAGCCGAATGTCCAGTCGGGCATGCCTTTACCGATATCGGTACGGTCGTTTGCGTCAATGATTCCGTTGCCGTCTACATCTACGAAGCGGACATCGCCCGGTACGGCTGTCGGTTGCAGTAATTCTCCCTTGTCGTTTTTGTAAGCCTTTACTTCGTCTGTGTTCTGGAAGATACCAGCTGTCTTATATCCGTAGAAGAAAGGGAAAGGTTTGCCGTTTTCGGCGCGGCTGATATCACCCGTTCCTTGGAAGGAGTCCAGGTTTTCCCAACCGGATTCGTTACCATATTCTATCAGTTTGTTCTTTAGGTAACTGGCGTTGGCGCTGACACGAAAGTTCCAGTCGCTGACGCGGAACTTATAGGCTGCTTCCAGTTCGATACCGCTGTTTTCCATTTTACCCACATTACCGATAGGTTTAGCTTCACCTACATAGAAAGGGATATTCATTTCCATCAGCATGCCGTTGGTTTTCTTCTTGTAATAGTCTGCTGTAAAGGTCAGGGCATTGTTGAAGAAACCAAAGTCCAAACCGAAGTCGAGTTGTTCGGACTCTTCCCATTTCAGATCGGGATTGGCCAGCCCGCTGGCTTTCACGCCGTTGATTACGTTTTCGGATGAACCGAAGATAGCATTATTGCCGGGAGAAGTCAATACGGTATATTTGAAGTTACCGATATTTTCGTTACCATTCTTACCCCATGAAAGGCGGATTTTGGTGGTAGTCAGCCAGTTCGGGCGTTTGTTCATGAACTTTTCGTTGGTGAGGTTCCATCCCAAAGAGAAGGAGGGGAATACGGCATAGTGATTGTTGGGGCCGAAGCGGGAAGAACCGTCACGGCGTACGGTCACCTGCAACATATAGCGTTCGTCATAATTGTAGCTTGCACGTGCGAAGATTGAAGCCAGTGTGGCATCTACCGAAGGAGCACCTGCGGCGTCACGATCTGCATTGGCTGCCAGTCCGGTACTTGCGTCGATATAAGGACGGCTGTAATTGGTGATGTTATTGCGTGAACCGTACAGATAGGAGCCTGAACTCTTTTTGGCGGATTGACCCAGCAATACGGAGAAAGAGTGCTTGTCGATGCTCTTGTCATACATCAGCACGTTTTCCAGCTGCCATACGGTTCCGTCTTCTTTTCTTGAATAAGCGGAAGACTGGGTAGAAGATTCACCGCTTCGCAGATAATAAAGAGGTCTGTAACCATCGTATCCCCAAAAAGAGAGGTCGGCACCATAGGAAGTCTTGAATTTCAGGTTGTCCCATAATTGCAATTCTGCAGAGAAGTTAGCGACGAATTTATGACTCCAGTGTTTGTCGCCCGGCAAAGAAAGTTTGGCAATCGGGTTGGACATTTCACCGAATTCGCCCGGGATGCTGAAAAGTTTTCCGTTGCGTGGGTCATATACAGGCGTGTACTCTGCCGTTGTACCGTATTTGTCGAACTGGGCTTTTATCGCTTCTTCTGTTTCGTCGTACACGTTCAGTATGGGAGACAGGGCGAGTGCCGATCCCAGTGGTGTGCCCCAGGTAGAGTTATCATCAAAATTCGTACTTTTAATGCGGGCATAAGAGAGGTTGGAAGTCACTTTCAGGCTGTTTAGCCAGTTACGTTCTTTCGATTCGTCGAAGAGGGTGTACTGTGTATTGCTGCGCAGTGTCAGACGTTCGTAGTTGGAACGGTCGAAGTTACCTCCCACGATACCGTCTTGTGTGTAGAAGCCCAGAGAAAAGAGGTAATTTACTTTTTCGCTCGCACCACTCACACTCACTTGGTGGTTCATCATCGGAGCATTGTTGTTAAATACTTCGTCTTGCCAATTAGTGCCTTGACCGTAAGAGTATGGGTCACTGAATTTTGGGGCGATACCTGCATTGATCGCACCTTCATTGATCATGAGTGCGTATTCCGAAGCATTCAGTACGTCCCGTTTTTTCCAGGCACTCTGCCAGCCGTACGAAAAGTCGTAAGTTACTTTCGTTTTGCCGATCTTGCCGGTTTTGGTGGTAACAAGGATAACACCGTTGGCGGCACGTGCACCGTAGACAGCTCCGGAAGCGGCATCTTTCAATACTTCGATAGAAGCGATATCATTCGGATTCAGGTAGTCCAGCCCACCTTCAAGCGGCATACCGTCTACAATGTAAAGAGGATCGGCGGCTCCGTTCTCGGTACGAATGGTACCTACCCCACGTACGCGGATTTGTGCAGCGGCACCCGGCTGACCGGAAGAGGATGTAACGGTAACACCGGAAGCTAAACCTTTCAGGGCATTGTCCATACGTACCGGGGCTGTGGAGGCCAGATCATCAGCGGATACTTTGGCGATAGAGGCCGTCACAACGCTTTTCTTCTGGACGCCATAACCCACTACTACCACTTCGTCCAATGTCTCGGAGTCTTCCTGTAGGACAATTTTAATATCTTTATGCCCTTTTACCGCAATTTCCTGTGACTTGAATCCTATATAAGAGATGGAAAGAATAGCGTCGGCGGGTGCCGATAATGTGAAAGTACCGTTGAAATCGGTGATTGTACCTGTGGAAGTATTCCCTTTCACAACCACATTTACTCCGGGCAGAGGTTCGTTGTCCGTACCACTTACCACCGTACCTTTTATCTGTATATTCTGTGCATATACAGCAGCTAAGGTGAAGCTTAATAGAAATAAAACTGATAATAACTTTTTCATGAGTTTTACTAAATTAAGATTAACTATACTCTTTTTATGTTCGCAACCGAACGATGCAAACATAAGGCTAAATGGTATACGGCTTGATAAATTATGTTATTCATAAATACGTCAAACCGGGAAAAAAAATACGCTATCAATACGTCATATTATAGTAACGTATTGATAACTAGATAATAAAGGGTACGTTTGTTTGATACGTCACAACAACAGATTCAGAAAAATAATCAGTTTCCGAATCTGTCGGGGCGACTATTTGTGTCAGAGGTAGTTGCTTAAGTAATCTGTCAAACTGTCTTCCCGTTCCAGACCGAACTTCTTGCGCAGACGATACCGGATCGTCTCTACCCCCCGGACGGAGATATTCAGAAGCGGTGCTATCTCTTTGGTAGAAAGGTTCATTTTCAGATAGGCGCACATCATGCGTTCATTGTTGGAGAGATCGGGGTGTTTGGCATGAAGCCTTTTCATGAAATTATTATGGATCAGGTCGAACTGGTCTTCGATTCGCTTTAATACCTCGTCGCTCTGGATATTGGAATCAATTTTGCTGTTGATCAGTATGAGCTGCTGTTTGCTTTCACGGGAGCCTTCGCCTTTCAACATGGCGGATACTTTGGCTATTTCTGACTTAATCTCGGTCAGCATCTCGTTCTTGCGTACGAAGTTTATCATCAGGTTGGCCATTTCCTGACTTTTGTGTTGCAGGTCATGCTCCAGCTTTTCTTTTTCCAGTTGCATGATCTGTTTTTCGTTCCGGGCTTTTTCTTCTTCGTATTCCTTTTCCATCTCAAACAGTTCTTTGTCTTTTTCTACAATGGCTTGTTGCTTTTTACGCTTCACACGCATATCGTCCCATCGATAAACACCCCACATACCGAAGAGAGCCAGAACGATGTAGCAGATGTAAGCCATTACGCTGCGATACCATGGCGGGAGTATGCGGAATGATATTTCATCGGAAGAGGAAGTGCCGTCGGGGAAAAGGGCTTTGATTTCAAATATATATTCGCCTTCGGGCAGATTACTGTATTCCTTGGTGCGTGCAACGGTGAAGTCCGACCATTCTCCTTTGTTCAGACGATAACGAAAATGGGTGTCGTCACTCAGAATTAAAGAAGAAAGCTCATATTCGAAACGGATGGAATTCAGTGCATAGTCGATAGACAGTGCAGGTTTTCGCTTTAGGAAATTGGCCGTATATACCAGTGAGTCTTTGGGATAAGACAGATACATATTCTTTATATATAAGGAGTGACTGCGGTCTTGTTGCTCTCTGACAGCAGGAATGCTGAAAAGGGCGAAACCGTCTTCGTTAGGAATAACCAGCAATGAATCGGATAGGGGAATGATGGCCTCGAAGTTGAGCACCGACTCTATCTTGGGTTGTCGGATAGGATTGATGCTGGTATTAGCCCCTTTCTTATAAGTTCCCAGATTGGCGATACATATTTCATAAGGGCTTAAGCTGATGAGATGGTCATTATATTCCAACAGACGTGAATAGGTTGCCGTACCGTTCAGAAGATTGTTCATATCCGGGTAGGGTTCCATGATATCTTTATGGATGTTGTGTTTATAGATGCCGGACGGTGTGGCAAAGTAGATACGACCTTTAATTTTTGCGGGGTATATATGATTTTTTGAAGGAAAGCCGTCTTTGGTATCATAATCTTTCACGCTGGTGACCTTTGTCAGATTTTCGGATAACTTGATATGGGTAATATGGTCTGTGTTATACATCCAGATAGTTCTTGCATCCTCTTGTTCGAAGAGACGGCTGGAATCGTTCAATCCTTCGATTTTGCAGACGACACGCCACTCTCCATCTGTTTTTTCCACTAGATAAATGCCGTTGTATACACCAATGTACATCAGGCCTTTACGATTCATGACCTGCTGACAGCACCATGCGCCGGTGATGTCCGTCACTCGTTTCATTCCGTTGTCCTGAATCAGGAAAATTCCCCGGTCGTGCAGGCAGAAAAGTTCGTCTCCTATATGGCAGAGGTTCCAGACCTGGCCGCTTGACTGCGGAACGGGACGGATATCGGGCAGGTTACCGTTCGATTGCACCGGATAGGAAGTGTAGTATAAACCACGGTTAGTACCTAAATAAAGAGAACCGTCTTTTACTGCTGCCGTATATCCCGCTCCATAAGAGTAGGGGTATGAATATAGATTCGTAAAAGGAGAAGTGAGGCAGACATAGTCAATGCCACTATCCAGTCCTGCCCAAAGATTGCCGAAAGTATCAAAAGCAACGGAAAGAACTGTGTTATTGTGAAGTCCGTTATTCTCATTGAAATATTTGAGCTTCATGGTTTTGCAGTCAATCAGTATCAGGCCTTTATGAATAGTACCCAATGCAATCTGGTCATTTTTTGCCGCCACGCAGAATACTTCATTTTCGCGCATGAAGTCTTCGGCACCGGTAACGAATGGTTCCATTGTGCGTCCGTCACAGTAAAACAATCCATTATAGGCGGTTACCACAAGTACGCCACTTTTATAAGGTATAATGCCACGAATGCGTTTTGATGCCAGGTCTTCCGCACCCTGTAACGGGAAAGGGGTATTGCCTACCAGTACCCATACTCCCCGGTCGGTTCCGATATACAAGATCCCCTTTATCATGCTCGAACAGTCAATCTTGGCATCCGTCTCGATGGCGGTATACTTACCGTTCAGATATTTCACTATGCGGCTGTCTCCCTGAAAGTACATGATATTATCTGCTTCGTGAATGTTCCATACATTGCCAAGATAGCGGCAATCATCTTTCAGCGTATCCGACATACAGTAATATTTTAAACTGCCGTCCCTGCCCGGTTCATAATAGCCGAACTCATTGATTCCTCCTGCATAAATCCGGTTATGAGCGGTAGATACCAAAACAGAACGCACATCTGAAGTATTGTTCAGCGGGAAAACGTTCCACGCATTGCCGTCGAATTGTAACATACCGTTCTTATTGGCAAAAAATACCCATTTATCATCGTAAGGTGCTATCTTCCATGTCTGAGCGCCTTTGCCATAGAGATTCTTATCGAAGTTGATAATGAAACTGTTCCAATTGGCGAAGGTTTCAATAAAAGGTAAAAAGGAAAATAAGAGAAACAGATTGCGTATCAGGTGTTTTTTCATATGTATTAATCATTTTATTCTACAAAAATAATGTTTATTTTCAATGTAGCCTCTTAATGCTGATTTTTATGTGCCGATTTTTAATAATCCGTTCAACAATGTTTGGGTGAAATCTGTTGCTTTTCATTATCTTTGTCTTTCATAAAAACAATAATTTTAAAAAGTATTTAACCCTTATAATACTTGGTTTGGCAGGTGGCTCAATTTACATATTCCCCTATTTAAAATATGTATTTTATGACCCACTAATTCAGGTATTGCACATTTCAGATACACAGTCTGGTTTGTTACTTACAATGTATGCAATAGGATGTGTAATTCTTTATATTCCAGGAGGAATTTTAGCAGATAAGATGAATCCTAAAAAAGCACTGATGTTGTCGTTGGCAGTGGCAACAATATTAACAGGTGCATTTGCAGTAACAATTTTGTTAGATTTACCTGGAAGCGTTGCTTATGGTATTTCATTAGTAATATGGTTGCTTATAGCTTTTGCGTCAGGATTTGTATTCTGGACAGCAATTCTTAAAGCTATAAGAATAATAGGAACTGAAGAAGAACAGGGTACAATGTATGGAATTTATTATGCTGCAAATGGTACAACAGCAGCAATTATTGCAGCAGTAAACTTATGGGCTTACAATGCCGGTGGTGGAGATTCCAATATGAAGTCAGGCTTCTTTTGGGCAGTAGTTTCAATGGCAGCATTTACATTATTGGCAACAATTTTAATAGCAATATTCTTAGAAGGAAAGTCAGATAAGGATTTATCAACAGCAGAGGAAGATAAGTTCCATTTCGGAGATGTAGTTACAGTACTAAAGAATCCGGCAGTATGGATGATTTCAGTAGTATTCTTCTGTGTATACGGTGTATATAGTTGCTCATCATACTTTACACCATACCTTACAGACATAGTAAAATTATCAACAACAGCAGCAGGTGTTTGTGCAATTCTTCGTCAGTACATAGTAATGCTTGTAGCAGCACCTCTTGGTGGCATTCTTGCAGATAAAGTATTTAAATCAACACTTGCTTGGTTCAGATGTGGTGGAGTCATCTTGGCAATTTCAATTATTCTTGTTATATTAGTAGGAACAGGTGCACCTTCAATGTTAATTGCAGTATTAACATTAATTCCCGGATTATTCAGTATGTGTCTTTATGGAGTAATGTTCTCTACAATGCATGAAATAAACATTCCTGTAAAAGTAGCAGGTACGGCAATTGGTATTGCATCAATCGTAGGTTACCTTCCTGATATGTTCCTTAACACAATTTTTGGTAACATTCTTGATAAGTCAGCAGGAGCAAGTGGATACTTCCAGATATTTGGTATACTTGCAGCGTTTTGTGTAATCGTAGTTGTAATTTGTTCATACCTTTATGCAAAATATGTTAAACCTGTAAGAAGGGCAAATAAATAATTAAAATAAATATGAAACCCGGGAATAGCAGGAACGCCCCTGCCTCCCGGGTTTGTTTTAGAATAAAGAGGGGGTAAAATGGAGAATAAAAAATTAAATAATAATTTAGAAGAAACAAGGTTTGATGAAATATTAAATAAGTATAAGCCGTTAGGACAGAGAATTCTTGACTGGATGAACGAAAATCCAGAGGTTTCAGGTAATGAAAAGAAAACCAGCGAATTTCTTATTAATATTCTAAAGGAACAGGGATATAAAATTGTATCACCAAGAGCTAGAATGAAATATTCTTTTTATGCAACAAAAGAAGAAAAATCAGAGCTTAATCTTCCAAAAGTTGCAATAATATGTGAATATGATGCAATGGAAGATATAGGTCACGGATGTGGACACAGTGCAAGTTGTGCAGCAAGCATTATTTGTGCGTTAGCAATGGAAGAAACATATAAGGACTTTCCGTTTCAAATAGACTTAATAGGAACACCAGATGAGGAAATAAGTGGTGGAAAAATAAAAATGATGGAGCATGGTGCTTTTGATGATTATGAGTTTGCAGTGGTGATTCAGGCAAACTCCGTTAATCAGCCATATTTTAGAACATTAGCATCAAGTGATATGCTTATTAATTTTTATGGAAAGCAGGCTCACGCGTCAATGAATCCGTGGGAAGGTGTAAGTGCACTTAACGGAGTTCAATTATTTTTCCACGGACTTGATATGCTTCGTGTGGGCCTTGAAAAGGGCGATGATGTTCAGGGAGTTATATTAGATGGTGGAAAAATTCCAAATGTAATACCTGAAAAGGCTACAGCCTATGTTTATCTTCGTTCAAAAACAATTAACAGACTTATGAAGTTGAAAAAGAAAGTGGAACAATGCGCTAAAGGGTGTGCAATGGCTGTTGATAATAAGTA
>OGIE01003898.1_pt1 | contig 15044 bp, 12 predicted proteins | sample 1571581 | NCBI WGS metagenome assembly OGIE01 (sample SAMEA2582021, study PRJEB24529) | metagenome | biome: Human gut stool | place: China | collected 2011
ATTATATCCGTATTCCATTGATTGAAGGAGTGAATGCAGATGAAAAGAACATAAAACTGTCTGCCGAATTTTTGGCCAGTGTTTTGCGATTTATCATGACAAGGGCAAAGACCTTCTGATGAACATTCTGCTTCTTGCCATGATGCTTCCCTTTGTTGCTATTATGATTCCTTTGTTTAAAATGTTTTCTTCATGGAAACTGGTTAATACATGGATTGCACTGGCACTGCCGTCGCTTTCTACACCATTTCTCATTATGATGTTCCGGCAGGCAGCCCGTTCTTTCCCTCATGATATTATCCAGGCAGCCCGTCTGGAAGGACTTAGTGAGATCAGGATTTTTTTTACCATGTTCCTGCCAATTATGAAGTCTACCTACGGCGCAGCCATGACAGTAACTTTCATGAATGCCTGGAATAACTATCTCTGGCCAACGATTATTTTGCAGGACAGCAACCAGATTACCATGCCCATGTTGGTTGCAAACTTAAAAAGTGGTTACAGCGTAGACTATGGTATGTTAATGCTGGGGGTATTGATTTGTACCCTTCCTACCGCAATTATCTTTCTGTGCTTACAAAAGAGTTTTGCCAATGGAATTGCAGGAGCAGTGAAATAATGAATCGGAAATATTGTCTGGATAAAAAAGAATGGGAGGAGGCGCAGGCAGCCCTTCTTCTTGCAAAACAGTTCGGGCTCATTGAAGATGCCGGTATCGAGGCTTTAGAAAAAAGGCGGGCGAAGAAAAATAAGGAAAATTCTCTTTATGGTGTCCGTTTTTATTCTCCAGCCATGTATCTTCAGTACGAACTCACACGATTTAAGCTGGACTTCGTTCAGCCCTCGGAGCAGATAAAAAAGCTGGGGGTCTGCCCCGGCTTTACTGAGGAAGAAAAGCGGGCATTTTATGAAAATAACCTGGATTTGTTCGGGCGTTACCATGGGGATCTGTTTGACTATGAGGATGTCCGGCAGATTATCGAAAAAAGACTGAGGGAGGATGCCTATGACAGGCTCATACAGGACATATTATGTCAATCAGAAAACCGGGCGTGATAGTAACGATGGACTGACCATGGATTCCCCGTTTGCCAGCCTTTTTCAGGTAAACAGATTGAAACTGTACCCTGGCGATAAGGTGCTGCTGGCCCGGGATTCCATTTTTACAGATCAGTTTCTGCAGATGAAAGACAGTGGAACAAGGGAGCATCCCATTGAAATTGGCTCTTATTCACCGGAAGAAGAGGAGGAGGGAAAAAATCCCCTGATTGCAGCCGGGGGACAGGGCATCTGGTATCAGGATTACGGTCAGCCGTTAGATTCACCGACACATGTATATAAGGATTATGTGTCCTCGTCCGTGCTGCTCTATGATGCGGAATATGTGACCGTACAGGATCTTGAGATCACGAACCGCGGCACAGAGATCCAGGGGGAGATATACTCTGCCCCTCATAAGATGAACCGTACCGGTGTCGCAGTGGTCGCAAAGGACCGTGGTGTCCGGTCAGGGATTACGCTGCGGAACCTCTTTATCCATGATGTAAATGGGAATGTCTATGACAAGCACATGAATAACGGCGGAATCTATGCAACCGCATTAAAACCGACAGAGGAAGCAGCAAGTGGAGTGGCACGCTATCGGGATTTCCTGGTGGAGGGCTGCTTTGTATACAGAACCAGCCGCTGGGGAATTGCGGTGGGGTATACCTACGCCCATGCGCAGTTCCGGGGTGCCGAGCTGGCAGAAAAAGCTTTTCTGCAGTACGGTCACGAGAATGTCGTTCTCCGTGATAACTACGTGAAAGCGGCGGGCGGCGACGGCCTGACGGTCATGTACGCCCTGCGCCCGCTGGTCGAGCACAACACGGCAGACTCCGTCGCCTGCGAGATGAACGACCGTGTTTATCGGGAGCCGGGCAATCGCATGGGCAAGGTGGCCGCTGCCATCTGGCCGTGGAAATGCAAGGATGCGCTGCTGCGCTGCAACGAAGCCGTTGACACGCGGCTCAATCAGGACGGCATGGCCTACGATGCCGACTCCGGCGACGGCACGGTGTACGAGCACAACTACAGCCGCATGAACGAGGGCGGCTGCGTGATGTTCTGTTTGGAAGAGGCCATCCACAACACCTTCCGCGGCAACGTCAGCTACGACGACCTCGGCGGCACGATCAGCCCTTCCCAGAAACCCGGACGCCCTTTTAGAGCATAATATCTTCTATGTGCGTGACGGCGTGCCCTTCGTGCGCGCCCGCATGGATGGAGGCAGCTACACCGAGAAGGAGGATACGATCCTCCCGCTGCCCTAAAAAGCCCCCCCCCCCCCCCGCCCCGGACGCCGAATCCTTCAGCATCCGGGGCGGATTTTTGTACGCATTTTGCCCGTTCGGGCGGGGTTTGCGCAAATGTCGAATGTATGGTAAAATACAGGTAAAATCAGCTTTTGGGGGGTCATCTTATGGGCATTGTAGTCATCGGTGCGGTTTTTGTGGACATCAAGGGGTATCCGCTGTCCACCTATATCCCGGGCGGGCGCAACGCGGGCCGGGTCGAGCAGGTGCACGGCGGCGTCTGCCGCAACGTGGCGGAGGACATTGCCAATGTTGAGCTGCGCCCCACCTTCGTCAGTCTGGTGGACGACACCGGCTCCGGACAGGACGTCATTGACAAGCTGGCCCGGCACAAGGTCAACACCCGCTACATCCAGCGCATGCCGGACGGCATGGGCACCTGGCTGGCCGTGTTCAACAACGACGGCGATGTCTGCGCCGCCATCTCGAAGCGGCCCGACACGACGCCGCTGACCGCATTATTAAAGGAAAAGGGCGACGAGATCTTTGCCGACTGCGACGGCATCGCCATCGAGTTTGATCTGGAGAAGGAGACCGTCAAGCAGATTTTGCACTACGCCAAAAAGTACCGCAAAAAGGTCTACGCCGCGGTCTCCAACATGAGCATTGCCATGGAGCGCCGCAGCCTCCTGCAGGAGATCGACTGCTTTGTCTGCAACCAGCAGGAGGCCGGGCTGATGTTCTCCGACGATTACGACCACCTGACGCCGGACGAGATGCGCGCCACGCTGGCCGCCAATGTGCGCAGCGCCAACATTCCCTGCATGGTCGTGACGATGGGCGAGCAGGGTGCCGTCTACGCCCGCGCCGACGGTGAGAGCGGCATGGTGCCCGCCAAGAAGGTCGATGTCATCGACACCACCGGCGCGGGGGATGCTTTCTTCGCCGGGACGGTCATCGGCCTGACCTACGGCAAGACGCTGGCCGAGGCCTGCGAGATCGGCAGCCGCCTGGCCGCGTCGGTCATCTGCATCTCGGAGAATGTCCGCCCGCGGTTCCGCCCGCAGGAGTTCGGGCTCGATGTGCCGGTCACAGACTGATTTTTTTCGGTTTTTTGGCGCACGTTTCCCTTATTTTACCATTTTTCCGATTTCGCACATTTTGCCTTTTTAGCAGTTTTCTATCCGCATATTTTCGGCAAGCATGGCCGTTTCAGTGCATTTCAGTATCGGAATTTTGCGCACAGTTTTTCGAAAATTCAAAATATTTAGTTACTGTATAACCAAACATGAAAACGGACAACCTCATCCCCGCAGCCCCGCTTGACCGGCGGGAGCTTGCACCCGGCGTGCAGCTCTGCTTCACCCGGCTGGACGCGCCGCTCTGCCCGCCCCCGCTGGACTGGCCGCGGCTGCTCGTCTTTGACTTCTGCCGCAGCGGACGGCGCGCCATCCCGGACGGCGCACAATATGCCATCGTGACGGAGGGTCATGCCGCCGTCAGCTTTGCTGTGCCCGGTGCGGACTTCTACCTGCCCGGCAGCCAGTACGAGGCGTTGCAGCTTTTCATTGACCCCGACGCCGTGCAGGCAGACAGCTTTTTGACGCTGATGGGGCTGGAAATAGGCGGCATCGCGGATTATTTCTGCCGCGGCGGCGTCCACTGCTGCCCGATGAGCGACGCCATCACGGCCATTGTGGACGAGGTCTGGGACGACGCCGCCTACGCCGCTCCCGGCGAGCTGCGCTATGCCGCCGTGCGGCTGCTGTATGAGCTGCTGCGCCTGCCCGACGAGGCCGACACGGCCCGCTGCCCCGCGCGGCAGGTCGAATGCGTGCGCGAGGCCGAGACGCTGGTCCTGCAGGACCTCTCGGTCCGCCGCCCGGCCCGTGAGCTGGCCGACCATTTTGGTTTGAGCGAGAGCGGCTTCAAGCTGTACTGCCAGAATGTGCTGGGCGAGGGGTATCTCGCCTACTTCCGCCGCCGCCGACTCGAAAGAGCCGCCGAGCTGCTGCGCACGACCCCCCAGCGGGTGCAGGACATCGCCGCCCGGGTCGGCTATGAGAGCCAGGGCCGCTTTGCCCAGGCGTTCTACGACCAGTTCCGCCTGACCCCGCTGGAATACCGGCGCTTGTCGAAGTAGCCCCCCTGGCCACCTCCCTCGCAGAGGGAGGCAAGAAAGCCATGACCCGAAAGGAGCGGAAAATTGAACAACATCACGCGCTCGATTTTCCGTGCCATTCATGAGGGGCGGTGGTTGAGCATTGAATACAAAAACCAACAGACCCAGCAGACCAAATATTGGGTCGCTATCCGCGGGCTGAACCCCAGGACCCGCACCCTGAACGTTGACGGGCTGCATCTGGGCAAATTAAGCGTGCAGGCGCTCGACCATATCAGCATTGACCGCATCCAGACCGCCGAGGTCGTGGACGGCTCGTGGTGCCCCGTCAACCAGACGCTCATCGACGACATCCGCGACAACCCCGGGCGGTACGCGGCGCTGTTTGACAACGCCGCCAACCTGCGGGTGCTGGACTATCTGGCCGCCTGCAACCGGCTGGACGCCACGCCCTACCAGTCCAACTACAGCCTGATCCATCAAATTGACGCCGACTGCTTTGCCGATTATAAGGAGGACACGCTGGAGCTGACCGACGACCAGTTCCGTGAGCTGGTGGGCCGGTTCCAGCGCCGGGTCGAGGACCGCCGCCAGAACGCCGCCCGCCCCAGCCTGCCCACGCTGGGGCTGAACCTTATCAGCATTGACACCCGGCAGGGGCTGTACGTGCTGGCCTACCGCCCGCTGCGGCTCGACGTGAAAAAGCGTGCCCTGCGGGCCGAGCCGGAGCCGGTCATCTGCCGGGAGTTCACCGTCAACGGCAGCAAGCTGAGCATCCATCAATTTCTGGATGCCGACGACTATACGCTGCTGGACGAGTTCACGAAGCACGCCGAGACCATCAAGGACCGCATCACCCGCAGCAACCCGCGGGTGCGGGTCGATGACCTGCCCTACCTCGTCGCCATCAGCCGCGACTGCCCCGTGGACTTGGAGCATGAGTACCGCGGCATCCTTACTATGTTCGAGGATCCCTCCGGCGAGACGGCCACCGCCCCGCTGCGGGCCTTCTTCGGCGAGATGACCGCCAAGCCGCGCCGCCGCAAGTCCTACCCGCTGGCGCTGCTGAACAACAAGGTCAATCTGGACCAGCTGCTGGCCATCAACAACGCCATGCGCTACCCGCTGGCCTACGTGCAGGGCCCGCCGGGCACCGGCAAGACCAACACCATCGTAAACACGCTGACGACGGCGTTTTTCAACGAGCGCACGGTGCTTTTTTCCAGCTACAACAACCATCCCATCGACGGCGTTGTGGAAAAGCTGCAGGCCGTCACCTACCACGGCCAGACCGTGCCGTTCCCGATCCTGCGCCTTGGCAACAACGAGAAAACCGCCGAGGCCCTGCGCACCATCGACCAGCTGTTTGAGCAGTGCAAAAAAATCCCCGTACCGGAGCGGCTGCTGGACAAAAACCACGCGGACCGCACGGCCCGCGCCAAACAGCTGACCGCCCTGCTGGAACGGTATGAGCGCATCCTTGATTTGCGGGAGCGGCGGGAGACCATCCGGCGCCTGCTGGACGCCCGCGGCCAGATGAACTTCCAGTACGAGCTGCAGGCCGGGCAGCTGCCGCAGGTGGACCGTGAGCTGGCCGCCTACGGCAGCATCGACTCTGCCGACGCGCTGGCTCTGCTGGACCGCAACGAGGACGAGCTGCTGCGCTACCTCTACTACACCTCGGCCCGCTGCATCCGCCGGTTGGAGGAGCCGAAATATAACGATTTAATGAGCATCGTCCACAGCCCCGACACCGACAAGGAGCGGGTCACGCAGTTCAACAAGTACATCTCGGAGCCGGAGAACCTGAAAAAGCTGCTGCGCGTCTTTCCCATTGTGGCCACGACCTGCATCTCCGCCCACCGCCTGGGCGACCCGGAACCGAGCTTTGACATGGTCATCATGGACGAGGCCAGCCAGTGCAGCACGGCCATGTCTCTTGTGCCCATCCTGCGCGGGGCGTCGCTGATGCTTGTGGGCGACCCGCAGCAGCTCTCGCCTGTCATTCTGCTGGACCCCGCCGACAACCGCACGCTGCGCCGCCGCTACGGTGTCACGCAGGAGTACGATTATATCGAAAACTCGATCTACAAATGCTTTCTGGCCTGCGACGCCGTCAGCGACGAGACGCTGTTGAGCTACCACTACCGGTGCAGCCCCAAGATCATCGAGTTCAACAATCGCAAATACTACAACCACAAGCTGCACATTGCCAGCCGCGAGACCGACCCCACGCCGCTCGTCTATGTGGACGTGCCCAACGACACCACCGACGAGAAAAACACCGCCCCGCAGGAGGTGCGCCGCATCGAGGCATACCTGACCGCGCACCCGGACAAGCAGGTGGGCATCATCACGCCGTTTGCGAAGCAGCGCGCCGCCATCGAGGCCATGCTGCGCGCGAAGCACTTTGAGAACGCCGCCTGCGGCACGGTGCACGCCTTTCAGGGCGACGAGAAAGACGTGGTCATCTTCTCCCTGGCGCTGACCGACCAGACCCGCCCGCGCACCTACGACTGGCTGAAAACGAACAAGGAGCTCATCAACGTGGCGACCTCCCGCGCGCGGGAGCAGCTGGTCATCCTCTCGAATCAGGCCGCGCTGGACCGCCTGCACGCCGACAGCACCGACGACGACATTTACGAGCTGGTGCAGTACGTGCGCAAAAACGGCCAGTCCGAGGTGACCGAGAAGCCCGCCGCCAGCCGTGCGCTGGGCATCAAGCCCTACAGCACCAAGACCGAGGATGCCTTTTTGGAAAATCTGAACCACGCGCTGGACAACGCCTTCCTCGACGGCAGCCGCTGCACGGTCCGCAAGGAGGTACCCATCGCCCAGGTGTTTGAGGATAACCCAGGCTGTGCCGACCTGTTCTACACCGGGCGGTTCGACTTCGTCGTCTACCAGCGGGAGGGCCGCTGCCTGATGCCGATTTTAGCCATCGAGCTGGATGGCCGAGAGCACCGCGACGACCCCGCCGTCCAGCGCCGTGACCGCAAGAAGGACCAGATCTGCCGTGAGCACGGCTTTGAGCTGATCCGCGTCGAGAACAGCTACGCGCGGCGGTATAATTATATCAAGAGTATTTTGATAAATTACTTCCGCAAGGTGTCGTAGCACCCGCAAACGGGCTTTGCCCGCGCATCCCGGCGTAAAACCGAAAAGTCCTGCCTCCCTTTCCCGGAGACAGGACTTTTTCCTTTTTACCGCCAGTGAAACGTAACCATGCCGTAAATATAAATAAACAAAATCGCACCCGGCACAAAATACCTAAAAATCGGCTTCATCCAGGGGCGGACCTTCAGGCCCCTGCCGGTGTTGGCTTCGGCCACAAAATTGTCCCAGCCCCAGCCAAAGCGGTTGCAGCAGAACAGCGCCAGCACCAGCGACCCCAGCGGCAGCACATTGTTGCTGACGATGAAGTCCCAGAAGTCCAGCCACGCGCTGCCCGGCGCAAACGGCTGGAAGTGCAGCACGCTGTAGCCCAGCGCCGTCGTCAGCGCCAGCAGAAAGATGCCGACGCCGCAGACCACGCAGCCCTTCGGGCGGCTCCACCCGGTCAGCTCACGCACCATGGCAAGGATATTCTCGCAGACGCCCAGCACGGTGGACAGCGCCGCAAACACCATGAACAGGAAGAACAGCGCGCCCCACCAGCGGCCCCCGGCCATATTGCCGAACACCCCCGCCATCGTGTCAAACAGCAGACTGGGGCCTGCCGTGACCTCCAGCCCGTAGGTGAAGCACGCCGGGAAGATGATGATGCCCGCCAGCACGGCCACGAACGTGTCGAGAAAAATGACCCGCAGCGACTCGCCCATGAGCGCGTGATCCTTGCCGATGTAGCTGCCGAAGATCGCCATGCCGCCCATGCCGACGGACAGCGAGAAAAACGCCTGGTTCATGGCCGCCACGATGACCCCGCCGTCAATGGCCGAGAAATCCGGCACAAGGTAGAACCGCAGCCCCTCCGCCGCACCGGCAAACGTCAGGCTGTGCACGGCCAACACCAGCATCAGCACCAGCAGCGCGCTCATCATGTATTTGGTCACGCGCTCCAGCCCGCCCTGCAAATTAAAGCTCAGCAGCACAAACGCCGCTATAAGGACCACAAGCAGGTAGGTCACGTTCAGCCCGGGGTCGGCGATCATCTGCGCAAAGCCGAAATCCGCATTCTGCCCGGTCAGGAACTTGACAAAATAGTACAAGATCCAGCCCGTGACCACCGTGTAGAACGCCATGATGGCAATGTTGCCGATGAGGCTGACGACGCCGAATACGCCCCACTTGTGGCCGGGCTTTTCCAGGCGTTGGTACATGGTAACGGGGCTGGCCTGGGCGGCGCGGCCCACGGCAAACTCCATGACCATGACGGGCAGGCCCAGCACCAGCAGGCAGAGGATGTAGAGCAGCATAAAGCTGCCGCCGCCATTCTGGCCGCACATCCAGGGGAATTTCCAGACGTTGCCGCAGCCAATGGCGCACCCCGCCGACAGCATGATAAAGCCCAGGCGGCTGCTCAGGCGTTCGCGTTCGTTCATAAATCAGTTTTCCCTTTCGGTAGTGATTTCCGCGCAGACAATTTCCGTGCGGCCCTGGGTGCGGAACTTGTAGCCCCAGGTGCCCGTGCCACCGCTGACGATGGCATCGCAATGGTCTGCAATGTTCTTTCTGCCGTAGTTGCGCTCATTTTTGGCAACCATGCCCACCGCACCCGCAGGCCAGACCTGCCCGCCGTGGGTGTGGCCGCTCAAAATCAGGTCCGCCCCCGCCGCGGCGGCGTTCTTAAAGTCCCGCGGCTCATGGTCGAGCCAGACCGTGTAGTGGTCGTCGGGGCCGCCGGGCATAAGCTGCGCCGCCGTGAAGCGGCTGCCGTTCGTGTACAGATAATCCTTGCGGCCCACGACGCGCACACCGCAGGGCAGCAGGACGGACGTGTCCTCCAGGATGCGCACGCCTGCGGCGGCGAACCCTCGCTCCAGATCCGCGCGGCCAAAGCTCGGCTCCCGCCAGTGGTGGAACAGGTCGTGGTTGCCGAGGACGTAATACTTGCCCAGCGGCGCGTCCAGCTCGCCAAACAGCTTGCAGAAGGCGTCCAGCTCCTCCGGCTCGGTGAACTCGTCGAAAATATCGCCGGTCAGCACAAGCAGGTCGGGATGGCACGCCTCGATTTTTGCTTTCAGCTCCGGGATACGGGTGTGATCCATCGCCGCACAGGCGCGCGGGTGGACATCACTGACCTGCACGATGGTCAGCCTGCCGTTCGGCAGATTTTTCCGCGTTGTCAGGCTGTATTTTGTCGTACAGAGCCGCAGCGCACGCCGCCGCCCCCACCACATGATAAGGCCCGTCAACAGCCACGGCGTTATGCCGTCCAGCCAGATAATACGCCAAACGGTCAGTGGTGTGCCGCCGATGCGCCGCAGCGCCAGCCCGATGGCGGTACCGATGCAGTAGAATGTCACAAGATGTCCGGCAAACACGATGCCCAGCCCGAGCGGGTCGCGGCTGATATACGCCAGCACCCCCATCAGCACAAGCGGCAGTCCGTAATACAGCACCGGCCACCGGGCCACCAGCTGTAAGGGCGGCAGCTGCAAAAAGTTCAGGTACAGCAAAGCATCCAGCGCCACCTGCCCGAGGCGCGGAAGAACGAATTGGAAGAAAGGATGATACATGGTTGACGCCTTTGTTCGGTAAGAGTGCCTTCCCCCCTTGGGGGAAGGTGTCTGCGGCCCCGTCCGCAGGCGGATGAGGGGAAGACGTGTGGATGCCGCCCGTATACGGGATAGTATGGCAAGGTTGCCCCTCATCAGTCGCCTGCGGCGACAGCTTCCCCCTCAGGGGAAGCCTTTTAACAAAAACAGCCCCGCACCTCGCGGCACGGGGGCTGAAATTTAATTTTTACTGCTCCTTCGCCTTGATGGCCGCGTCAATCGCGCGGGCAGCCTCTTTACCGGCGCCCATCGCCAGAATGACCGTGGCAGCGCCCGTAACAGCGTCGCCGCCGGCGTAAACCATCGGGCGACTCGTCAGGCCGTCGGGACCGTTGGTGATCAGGCAGCCGTGCTTGTCGGCGTCCAGACCCGGCGTGGTGGAGCGAATCAGCGGGTTGGGGCTGGTGCCCAATGCCATGATCATCGTATCAACGTTCAGAACGAACTCGCTGCCCTCCTTGACGATGGGGCGGCGGCGTCCGGACGCATCCGGCTCACCCAGTTCCATCTCAACGCAGGTCATACCCTTGACCCAGCCGTTCTCGTCGCCCAGCACTTCCGTCGGGTTCGTCAGCGTCTTAAAGACGATGCCCTCCTCCTCGGCGTGCTCGACCTCCTCTTTACGGGCAGGCAGCTCGGCCATGCCGCGGCGGTAGACGATGTAGACATTCTCGGCACCCAGACGTTTGGCGCAGCGGGCAGCGTCCATGGCGACGTTGCCGCCGCCGACAACGGCGACAGACTTGCTCTTCATGATGGGCGTGCGGGAATCCTCCTTGTACGCCTTCATCAAATTGACGCGGGTCAGGTACTCGTTGGCGGAGTAGACGCCGTTCAGGCTCTCGCCGGGGATGCCCATAAAGCGGGGCAGACCGGCGCCGGACGCGACATAGACGGCCTCAAAGCCGTAGTCGCTCATCAGCTCGTCGATGGTCAGGACTTTACCGATGACCATGTTCGTCTCGATGTCAACGCCCAACTCCTTCAGGCCCTCGACCTCGTGCTGGACGATGTCCTTGGGCAGACGGAACTCGGGGATGCCGTACATCAACACGCCGCCCGCAACGTGCAGGGCCTCGTACACGGTCACTTTATAGCCCAGCTTGGCCAGATCGCCGGCCACGGTCAGGCCGGACGGGCCTGCGCCGATAACAGCGACCTTGTGGCCATTGGGCGCGGGGGCGGTGGGCTTGGTATGTACGTTGTTGCGGTACCAATCGGCGACAAAGCGCTCCAAGCGGCCAATGCCGACGGCCTCGCCCTTGATGCCGCGGACGCACTTGCCTTCGCACTGGTGCTCCTGCGGGCAGACGCGGCCGCAGACGGCGGGCAGCGCGCTGGACTGGGCAATCACGTTGTAGGCGGCCTCAAAGTCGCCCTCGGCGACGTGCTTGATGAAGCCGGGAATATCAATTTCAACGGGGCAGCCGCTGCGGCAGGGGTGGTTCTTGCACTGCAGGCAGCGCTTGGCCTCGTTCACGGCCATCTCCTCGGTGTAGCCAAGGGCGACCTCTTTAAAGTTTTTGTTGCGGACGTTCGGCTCCTGGCTGGGCATGGGGCACTTTTTCGGGTCCATGTTCGGCATAATTACTGCACCTCCTGCTTCAGCAAATTGCACTCGGCCTCGCGGGCGTGGGCCTCAAAGGGCTTGTACATCGTGCCGCGGTGCATAGCCTCGTCAAAATCGACCTCAAAGCCGTCAAAGTCGGGGCCGTCCACGCAGGCAAACTTGGTCTGCCCGCCCACGGTCAGGCGGCAGCCGCCGCACATACCGGTGCCGTCGACCATGATGGGGTTCATCGACACAACGGTCTTGACGCCATGAGGCTTCGTCGTCTTGACGACAAATTTCATCATGATCAGGGGTCCGATGGTGATGACCTCGTCAAAGTTTGCGCCCTCGACGATCTTCTTCTCCAGCGGCGCGGTGACAACGCCCTTCTCGCCGTAGGAGCCGTCATCGGTCATAATGATAAACTCATCACAGCAGGCGCGGAACTCGTCCTCCAGAATGACCAGATCCTTGTTGCGGAAACCGACGATGCCGGTGACCTTGGTGCCCTGCTCGTGCAGTGCCTGGGCAATGGGCAGCGCAATGGCGCAGCCCACGCCGCCGCCGACGACGCAGACGTTTTTCAGCCCCTCGATCTCGGTGGCCTTGCCCAAGGGTCCCACAAAGTCATGCACGGCCTCGCCCTCTTTGAGGGAGTTGAGCTGCATGGTACCTGCGCCGACAACCTGGAAAATGATAGAAACGGTGCCGGCTTCGCGGTCAAACCCGGCGATGGTCAGGGGGATGCGCTCGGAGTCCTCCTTTGCGCGAACAATGATAAACTGGCCGGCCTTTGCCTTCTTGGCAATGAGCGGCGCATGGATGCAAAGTTCGGTTACGGTGGGGTTTAATTCTCTCCGTTTTACGATGGTAAACATAGTGCTCCTCACTTTCGCTCAAAACGCGGTCTTTTTGAAGAAACGGATACAGACCGGCGATCCGAACGCATAGCTCTCTTGTTTTGTCAGGCGGCCATCATCGCCGATGGCAAACACCGTGATGTTGTCGCTGTCCTGGTTCTCAGCCAACAGGTAGCTGCCTGTGCGATCCAGCGCAAAGTTGCGGGGCGTTTTGCCACCGCTGGACCGGCACTCGATCCAAGCAAGGCTGCCGTCCTCCAGAATGTGGTAGGCCGTGATGCTGTCATGGCCGCGATTGGAAGCATACAGGAACTTGCCGTCCGCCGTGATATGTAGGTCGGAGCAGATGTTCTCCCCCGTAAAGCCGTAGGGCAACGTGGAGATCTCCTCACACAGGGTCATTTTGCCTGCGCTGTAGCGGTAGTGCATGACGCGGGAGCCGATTTCGTTGATGAGGTAGAAATCCTTGCCGTTCGGGGTGAACTCGCCGTAGCGCGGACCGCAGCCGCGTTCTACCGTGATGGTTGCATCCTCGTCCACGCAGACCGATGCGCCGTCATACCGATAGGCCACGACCTTGTCCATGCCCAGATCGGGCACGAACATCAGCGGGCAGTCGGGCGCAAAAAGGCTGCTGTGGGCATGGGGGCCTTTCTGGCGAATGGGATGTACGCTGCTGCCCTCATGCTGAAAAATCGTCTTATCCGCCTGCAAATCACCCTGCGCATCGCGGGGGAAGATCGTGACCGCGCCGCTGGCGAAGTTTGCCACCGACACAAATGCGCCGTTGGGGGCAATCTCCACATGGCAGGGATCTGTACCGGCGGTGTTGAAGTCTGCCTCGATCTGCATCGTGCCGTCAGGCTCGTAGCCAATCTGAGTCAGACCGCCGCCGAACGCACCGCCGTACTCCTTCATTTCGTTGACTGCGTAAATTTTGCGCTGTTCCTCGTCGATTGCCACAAACGACGGGTTGCGCACGGGCAGCGTCGTCAGCGTCTCGATCTTACCGTCTTCAAAGCTGCAAATCGAAACACCCTTGCCCTTTCCCTGGAAAACCTCACCCGTGCCGAACAGAATCGGCTCGGTGTAGGTGCCAAGGCAGAAAAACTGTTTCATAGCTGCCACCCTTTTACTTCTTTTCCACACGCTCAACGGCCTTGACAGCCTCGATGATGAAGGCGTCGCGCTTCTTCATGTCGTCCTCGATGCTGCGGGTCGACCAGTCGTAGAAGCCCTTGCCGGTCTTGGCACCCAGGTCGCCCTTCTCCACCAATTCCTTGATATAGGGGTTGGCGGTCTTGTCGGCGCAGATGCTGGGCAGCACGGTCTCCTGCACGGAGAGTCCCAGGTTCAGGCCAATGGCGTCCAGATGCTTCAGCGGACCCCATACCGGGAAACGCATTGCCATACCGCAGCTGATGGCGGTATCCACGTCCTCGGCGCTGGCAAGGCCGGAGGCAACGATGTCGATGGACTCACGGATGATGGCCTGGAACACACGGTTTGCCAGCTGGCCGGGCAGGTCGCGCTTGACGAGCACAGGGGCTTTCTTCCACTTGCGCAGCTCGTCGCGGACTGCCACAGCAACGGCCTCGTCAGTCTTGTCTCCCATGACGACCTCCACCAGCGGCACCAGGTGGGCAGGCAGCCAGAAGTGAGTGGTGACGGTGCGCTCCGGGTGTGCGCATTTGGCGCTGATATCGGTGATGCGCAGACCGCTCGTGTTGGAGCAGATGGCCACCTCCACGGGCAGCACGGCATCCAGCTGAGCAAACAGGTTCTGCTTGGCCTCGACATTCTCAATGATGGCCTCAATGACCAGGCGGGCGTTCTCCGCCGTCTTGATACTATCGTCGCTGGTGGAGAGCAGCTCAATAGCCTTCTCGGCCTCCTCGTGGGTATTCAATTCGTTCTCCTCGCGCAGGCGGATGCACTCGATGGCCTTCTTGCGGCCATTCTCGGCGCGTTCGGCGCTGGTATCCACCAGCACAGTCTTGTTGCCGGCCAGGGCGCTCATAGCGCCGATGCCACTGCCCATCATACCGCTGCCAACGACCATTACGATATCTCTCATTTTAACTTTCTCCTCTCGTTGTGTTCAATCTTCGGGGAACAGCAGCACGACGCGGCCTTTTGTTTTACCGTCGCGCAGCAATCCCAATGCTTCGTTGATCTGTTCAAAGGGGACCGTCTTGTAGACATAGGGAACAATTTTGCGCTGGTTCACCAGTTCCACGACCTCGGCCATATCCTGCCGGGTCATGCCGCGCATCCCCAGAATCTCCTTCTCAAACTTCATGACTTCCTGGTAGTTGACCTTGAAGTCCTCGCTGATATAACCGCAGACCAGCACCTTGCCGCCGGGCCGCACCATGTAGACGCCCTCATTGACGGACCATTCAAGGCCGATGTTGTCCAGTACCACATCCACACCGCGCCCGTTCGTCAGTTCGGTCACGCGGGTGCGCAGATCCTCGCAGGAAGTATCTATGACTG
>OGIE01003906.1_pt1 | contig 15014 bp, 13 predicted proteins | sample 1571581 | NCBI WGS metagenome assembly OGIE01 (sample SAMEA2582021, study PRJEB24529) | metagenome | biome: Human gut stool | place: China | collected 2011
TTAACTATGATACTCTCTGGATCTCCAGTACCTTGTACTGAATAATTCCAGCCTGTGTTTCTACGTCTACAACATCTCCTACAGACTTGCCGATGAGAGCGCGTCCTACAGGAGCTTCATTGGAGATCTTGTTCTGAAGGCTGTTTGCCTCAGTGGAACCTACGATATAGAATTCCATCTCCTCGTCATATTCTACGTCCAACAGTTTTACCTTGCAGCCGATGTTGATCTTGTTTACGTCGATTTCTTCTTCTACAACAACTTCAGCGTTCTTTAACAGTTTTTCCAGCTCTTCAATACGAAGCTCGATGTCTCTCTGCTCATCTTTTGCTGCATCGTACTCAGCGTTCTCGGAAAGGTCTCCCTGCTCTCTTGCCTCTTTGATCTTCTGAGCTACTTCTTTTCTTCTGACTACCTTCAGGTTCTGCAGCTCATCCTCGTACTGCTTCAGTCCGGCATATGTCAAAATGTGTTTCTTGTCTGCCATTTTTCCTGCTTCCTTCCTTTTGCTATTTGCTTACAACATGCATTCAGGGGCATCTTTTAATCTGCCCATTGCAATCTATGCGTTATCTGCACCTTTCATGTCCCTGTTTTTGTTTCACGAAAAATGTCTTCAGTATCTCTTAAAATACCCCACACATTCAGTGTATTATATAGGAAAAACCAGTCATTGTCAAGTGCAGCCACAGGCGCAAAAAACCCTTTCCCACCGCAAAAAGCCTGCGGCAGGAAAGAGTTTTATATGTGCTAAAACGTTTTTAATCACTCATCCCAGTTATGATATACAGCCTGAACGTCATCATCCTCATCTAACAGATCCAGGATACGGTTTAATTTCTTAATATCATCTTCATTGGAAAGCTCTACCCATGTCTGTGGGATCATGGTAACATCTGCTTCCATCATCGGGATCTTTAATGCTTCTAATGCTTCACGTACTGCACTGAAATCATCTGGTGCAGTGATTACTTCGTAGCTGTCTTCTTCCTCGGAGAAGTCCTCAGCGCCCGCATCTAATGCAGCCATCATCAGTTCGTCAGCATCCATCTCGCACTCTTCTTTGTCGATGATGATCTGACCCTTCTTATCGAACATATAGGAAACACTTCCTGGAGTTCCTACGTTGCCGCCGCCCTTTGTAAATGCGCTTCTGACATTTGCTGCAGTACGGTTCTTGTTGTCTGTCAGAGTATCTACGATAATAGCAACACCACTTGGGCCGTAGCCTTCGTATGTAAGTGTTTCGTAGTTTACGGAAGCTGCATCGCCTGCTGCCTTCTTGATTCCACGGTCAATGGTATCGTTTGGCATGTTGTTTGCTTTTGCCTTTGCAATAACATCACGAAGCTTGCTGTTGTTTGCCGGATCTGGTCCGCCCTCTTTTACAGCTACTGCTAACTCTCTGCCGATCACAGTAAAGATCTTACCTTTAGCAGCATCGTTACGCTCCTTTTTGTGTTTGATATTAGCAAATTTTGAATGTCCTGACATTGGTATAACACCCTTTCTTTATTTCTTGTTTCTTTCGTTTACGAAATTTTACAATATCATCTCTGATATTACATCTTTTCTATACTAACACGATTTTTTTTATCTGACAAGATAAAATCAGACCTGGATCGCCAGATTTTTAAGCCATTTTTTCTGACGGTAGCGTATATAGCCCAGGATCAGCTTATAAACTTCTTCTGACATAACAAGGGCATAGACCCCGTAAATAGGCAGATGCCATACTAATGCGCCTAAAAACGCCAGCGGAACTCCAATGCACCATACACCGCTGGTATCCAGGAACAGGCACATCCTGGTATCACCACCGCTTCGCAGTACACCTACGATATTTACATAGTTAAACATCTTTGCAGGCATATAAGCAACAAATACCAGCAGACACCGGCTTACATCCATGGCTACTTCCGGTGTAATGCTGTAAATACCGATGATCTTCCACCTTCCAAGTATCAGACACACCCCTGCTGTTATAGTAACAATAAACTGCAGGATAAAAAACTGGGTAGCATATTTTTCTGCACGTTTTAACTTACCAGCACCAAGTTCATTTCCCAGGATAACTGCTGTGGCTGCGCTTAAGCCCTGGAATAATACCACCGCAATGTCCTGAATGGTGGTTGCAATAGTAATAGCTGCCACTGCGTCATCGCTCATACGTCCATACGCCAGGGAATACATGGTAGTGCCCAGTCCCCACATAAATTCATTTGCAATGACTGGGGCGGATGTTTCCAAAAACTGAGTGATAAACGCCTTATGCCAGCCAAACATTCCCTTCGGTCCGCAGGCAAGAGGCAGTTTCTTCCCATATACATAGAAAAGTACCAGAGTCACCTCAATGCATCTGGCAGTAAGTGTAGCGCAGGCAGCACCGGCTACGCCCATGGTCGGTGCGCCAAACTTTCCAAAAATAAGCACATAGTTTAAGCAGATATTAACAACAATGGCAATACAGCTGCAGATCACCGGAAATACTACTTTATTGGTAGCGCGAAGCATTGCCACATATACATTGGTAAGCGCAATAAACGGATAGCTTAAAGCTGCGATCCGAAGATACTTTGCCCCCAGTTCAATGCTTCCCTCACTGGTGGTAAAGATCCTCATGACCATTCTGGGAGCCGTAAGGGCCGGGACCACAAAAAACATGGCTCCCACCATAGCAAGCATCACACAAAGTCCTAAAACCTTCCTGATATTTTTCACATCACCGCTGCCCCAGAACTGGGCTGCTAAAATACCACCGCCGCTGACAATTCCAAAAACCAGCAGTGAAAACACGAAAAACACCTTATTTGCAAGTCCAACGGCTGCGATCGCTGTTGATCCCAGTCCTCCGATCATAAGGGTATCTACCATATTTACAATGGTATTTAACATTCCCTGTAGTGCCACCGGGCATGCGATCATAAGTGCCTTTTTTAAGAAGCGCCCGTCATGAAGCATTTCCCAGGTACTTTTTAATATTCCTCCCATTTTTATCTCCATTATCTGTTGTTGTCTTTACATAAGAACAGCCTGGAAAAGCAGGACTGTACCACTCACAGCCTATGTATGCAGTTCCAGACTTATCATTAATGCCTCATTTACCTTCTGTAACAGTTCTCCGTCAATGTGACAGATCTTCTCCTTTAACCTCTGCTTGTCAATGGTCCTGACCTGCTCTAAAAGGATCACGGAATCCCGTATCATGTCACAGCTTCCCCTGTTTAATTCTACATGGGTAGGCAGCTTCGCCTTGTTCATCCTTGATGTGATCGCTGCGCAGATCACTGTCGGACTGTGCCGGTTTCCCACATCATTCTGGATGATAAGGACCGGCCGCACACCGCCCTGTTCAGACCCTACAACAGGTCTTAGATCTGCGTAATAAATATCTCCGCGTCTGATGATCACAGCCTTCACTCTCCGTCATATTCTTACCCTTAGTATTGACACATTTTTAAAATGTATACACTACTGTTATCATATGAGGAGAAATGCTTTCCGGAGCCTGTTTACCCGTATATCACGAATTTAATATTAAAAAACTTATTGTAACCTACTGAAAATTACTCAAATCCCTTAAATACATCATCAAAATAATCTTTGGTACCCACTACTTTTCCGTCTTTTAAGTAAACTCTCGGTATACGTTTTCCGATATCGCAGATCATTTCATAATGGAAACCGCCGGACTTTTCTGCCAGTTCTTCCATCGTAATGCATTCAGCCCCGTCACTGCCTAAAAGGGTAACTTCATCATCTTCCTGTACATCCGGGATATCTGTTACATCTACCATAAACTGATCCATGCAGATACGGCCTAAAATAGCTGCTCTCTTGCCGTGGATCAGCACATCTCCTTTTCCGGAAAGGGAACGGACATAACCATCTCCATAACCTACAGGAATGGTTGCTACTTTCATGGTATGGTCTGCCACAAAGGTGCCGCCATAGCTGACTGCTGTACCGGCTTCAATCTCCTTGATGTAGGTAATGCAGCTTTTGATCTCCATAGCTGGTGTCAGTTTTACGCTGTTATGATCTACCTCATCAGAAGGATACATGCCATAAATGGCAATACCGGCTCTTACCATATCCATATGATTGGACTCTAATGACTCAACGATACCGGCACTGTTGGAGCAGTGGCGGATCGGGATCTTTACCCCCAGTTCCTTAAGGTAGCCTAAAAATTCTTTATAACGGCGGTACTGCTCTTCATAAGCGGATTTATCTGTCTCATCTGCTCTTGCAAAATGGGTAAACAGACCTTCTACTTCAATGCCCTCTAAGGCTGCAATGGCTGCTGCCTCTTTTGCATGTTCTCTGTCTGCTTTCATACCGATCCGGCTCATACCTGTGTCCAGTGCCAGATGCACCACTGCCTTTTTGCCCTGTTTTAATGCCAGGTCTGACAGTTTTTTTGCTTTTTCATACTGGAACATGGCAGTGCGGATATCGTAGCGCAGCAGATCCTCATAGCGTGACTCATGGGTCACACCCAGAATAAGGATGGTCTTATTGATCCCATGTCTGCGAAGGATGATGCCCTCATCAATAGTAGCTACTGCATATCCAAACACATAAGGTTCAATGGTTTTTGCCACAGGAACGCTTCCATGTCCATAGCCATCTGCTTTCACCGATCCCATGATCAGGGTAGATGCAGGCAGATTGTCCCGCATGGATCTCATATTAGAAGCAACAGCATCCAGGTTTACTGTTGCATATACTCTGCTGTAAGGTCTCATATATGTTTTATTTCCTCCCGGCGTATTCATGCCTTCCTAAACGATCTCTTTCTGAAAACGCACTAAAGTGCGCTAAGCTTTAATTATACACCATACGCCGCATTTTTCAAGAAGGTTTCCCAGTCATTCAATCAGTTTTTGCCAACATATTTATTCTGCTGCAACTGGTACGGTTTACCCATTGCGTCTCACTGCCTCGTCCATAACATCCCCTACTGCCTGGGATAATTCTGTGGCCAGCAGACTGTGGCTTCCTGCCCCGGCTGCTTTCTCTCCTGCCAGACCGTGAACATACACACCCATGCGGGCTGCTTCTTCCTCTTCCATGCCAATTGCTAAAAGTCCCGCGATCGTACCGGTAAGCACATCCCCGGAACCGGCTTTTGCCATGGCACTGCAGCCGCTGGTATTAATATAAAGGCCGCCTTCCTGGCCTGCAACTACCGTAGCTGCATCCTTTAATACGCAGGTAACTCCATACCGGGATGCATAAGCACTGGCTGCTCCCACCAGATCTTCTTTTAGCTGGCTGATGGTCTGTCCTGTAAGTCTTGCCATTTCACCAAGATGTGGGGTAATGATAATATTTTCTGTATAATAAGAAGTAAGATAAGGATGGGATGCAATGGTATTTAACCCATCTGCATCCAGGATCACCGGAACATAGGCACTGGTAAGTATATCCTCTACCAGATATTCTACATAAGGCTCACTTCCAAGTCCCGGTCCTAAAACCACTACACTTGCCCATTTCATCTGTTCCTCGATCATTTCTTTAAATTCTTCTCTTCCCTGAAGAAGCTGATCCGGAGTATAGGATGCAATGATCGCCTCCGGAAGGAGTCCCTGAAGGATGGGACGGTTTTCTTCTACTGTGAGGATCTTTACCAGTCCGGCTCCTGCTCTGTAGGCAGTAAGGGCACTTAAATAGGCAGCACCACACATACCTGCACTTCCCGCTGCGATCAGTACTTTTCCAAACGTTCCTTTATTTCCGCTTTCTCTGCGAAATAATTTTTCTTTCAAATCTTTTTCTTCAAACGTATAAGTTGAAATCGGAAAACAAATTTCAGGCATTTTTACAATTCCAATATCTGCCACTCTTACATTTCCTGCATACTCTGCTCCTTCATAAAAAACAGTTCCCAGCTTTTCATAAGCAAAACTGACCGTCCAGTCTGCACAAACGGCACATCCAAGTACCTTTCCTGTCGCCGAATCAATCCCTGATGGAATGTCCACTGCCACTACTTTGGCATCTGCCTGATTAATTTCTTTTATTTTTTCTTTGTAACCTCCACCTACTTCTCGGTCTAATCCAACCCCAAAGATGGCATCTACTATAGTAGTATATTCAGACAGGCTTTTATTCTTGACAAACGCAACCTGATATTTTTTTGCAATCTCAAAACAGCTGTTCTATATAGCATATTTCTCTGCTTACAGTAGATTGTTTTCATTCTTTCTTTTTCTGCCTTACGGAATATCATTTTGCCTACCTCTTTACTCATGCAGTTCCAACGGCAGTCCGTCTGGGTCTTTAAAAAATGTCATATGTTTTCCAGTAAACTCATCCGCACGGATTGGTTCACATTCAATCCCCCGTGTTTTCAGCTGCTCCACTGTCTCGTCTACACTTGCAACATGAAAAGCCAGGTGCCGCAGTCCACAAGCTTTATTTCCACAGGCATTGTGATCTTCCTCAATACACTTCAAACTACAATTTTCTCACAATCCCCATGGACAACATTTGAGTCACCTGATTATCCGCATAATCTTTTGACAATTCATCGGCAATTGCTTTTATTTCATAATATATTTTGTTTGCCTCGCTTATATTATCAAGGCTGTCCATATAAAGCCATTTCTCAAACAATATGAAAGAGTAATACTCCATCAATTCAAGTTTATTTTCCGGGAACTTTCTTATCCACTTTTTGAACAAAGGGATTAATTCTTCATCGATCGGTCTCGGAAAATCAAGCCAAGTAACATAATTCCACGAAACCAGATACGAATAACCAAGCACAACTTTCCCCTCGTTCGGAAAAGCTTCGTAAATCTCTTTCAGTTTGTTTTCCGTCGAAAGAAGAATCTCTGATTTGTTAGAATCAAATACGGCAGGAGGATCATAAATAGTGTGTTCATTTGCCTCAAGAATTGCAAGTGCATTCGCCACATCAGCATTATGTGTTTCGTCAAAAATTCGCTCCATATCTTTCAGTAATTTGCGTCTTCTTCCCAGCACTTGATTCTCTCTGTAGATATCATACAGATCATTGACAATCATCGCTATAGCTTTTAAAATATCTTCATCGTCCGTAAACCTCTGCTGAAACTTCATCATCTGTTTCCAGCAATTAGCTGCCGCACGATAATCATTTCTACGTAACCAAAGCACTATTAACCTGGCATAATTTTCTGTACACCAAGTTGCAATATAACCATTTCCAGGAATTCTATCGGCGATTTGATTATACTTATTCATTAAATCGGCAGCCTGTTGTGTTAATTCCGCATTATGAACACCAACAAAAAATGCATCCCACACACCTTCTATATATTTACATACTACTTCATTGTTCAGTCTATCTGCAATATAATCAGCGCTTTGCAATCCAAGTGCATACAGACGTTCCAGTTCGCCTCTTTCTGTCAATACAACTCCTATATCCTTCCAAACCTCCATTTCATAAGCACAAACTATCTCTGGGACCTGAGATGCACATAGGTTATCTGCAATTTGCTCAAAATTATTCAAGTTCTTCGCAGCAAGAATAACAAAAATCCATTGCCCGAATCTGTCACGCTCATCCTCTAACGGAGCGAACTCCATTGCCATATATGATTTTTTGTCTGAAAAATCTTCTATTGCGTGCAGTAAGAACATATCAAACTCTGTGATTGTTCCTAATCTTGCGGCTTGAGCAAATCCAATCCACTCATACTCAGGAATATAGTAATCCACAAGAAATTCTTTTATAATGTCAGGGTACTCTGGGTCGATTATAGTAAGAAGCTTTGAGCATCCTTTTTCATCAAGTCTTAAATATTTTGGATCATTAGCACGTCTTAGTATTTCTTCCTGAATCTCCTCCAGTGTAGAAACCTCATCCATTTCATAATCATGCGCATATTCCTGATAAACAAACAAATCTGAAAAATCCGTCTGCTTCTTTCCGGGACGTTGACTTGCATTGATATACTGCTGAAGATTTTGTGCCGCCTGTTGATAAATTCCTTGGTCATCATCCAGGCATACTAAAACCGATGCTGAAGCTAATGCAAGCAATTTAACATAATCCTTCAGCAAATTTGAATGATTATCGAGGCACAACAGCCACCTGTCCTCTTCTCTCTTTAAGAAAGCCGCCAACATCTCATCAAGGCTGGTGACACTGATGCATCCATCCTTATAAATCCACAGTTCAGTGTATACAGCTACAAACAGTGGTCTATCACACTCTTCTTTCAATGCAGTCTTAAAATTGCTATATATTTGCTCCGCAGTATCCGGCAGTACAGAGGAGTATTTTACTTTTGTGTCATCATCTGCCACATTATTTAAATATGCCTCAAGATACACATTTATAAATTCTAATTCTTCCTCTTCTGAAAGTTCAGAAATGACTAAAGGCGAAAGGGTAGTTTTATTGTTATACGAACACTCCTGAAACCAAAGCCTCGTTTGCATATCCATTTTTCCAACAATTCGGTCATACCAGTTGTTTTCATTGTTCTGATATCTTCTGTCAACAAAAAGAAGACGGAGTTTAAATCTACTGTATTCAAAGCGCTCGAATAACGTAGTCACAATAGTAGCACACTTATCTTCATTACCTAACACATAATCAATTACAATGACCGTATCAGAAAATGGTTTAAATTCTCTGTATCTTTCAACGTCAACATCCGTCTTGGCAAAAAAGCCAAACCAATTATTGGAAAGCTGCTTGAGCCATTGATATACTAACCGGCTCTTCCCAATGCCTCCCTTTCCTACTAGCGACCACCACAGCAATTCTTTATCTGCTGAACAAAACTTATTTAACTCAACCAGTTCTTTTTCTCTTCCTACAAATTTGCAGAACTCATTTAAATAATGCAGACGATATGATGCTGTAAATGACTTTCTGGTTTTTACATATGGATTTACTTTAATAATTCCTGAATCTCTATACTGTGTGCGAATCCGATAATTTGCCATGTCTTCAACGGCATTAGATAAATCACTGTATTCCATTCCATAGCAAACCGGTATCACATTAGGTCCTAAATCTGACAAATCATCTCCTGCTTTATGCAGATAAAAATATGGAATATTTAAGTGAAGCTGCTTCGAAGCAAATGACATAAACCCCTTCAGATTTGGATCATCCACGGCTCCACAGCCAAGTATAACCAATGTGCACGTACTGATAAGGTTCTGGATAAACTGTGCGCCCTGATTCGCTATGACATCTTCGTACTGTTTTTGATCAGCAACTATATCGTCCATATTTGTGGCAGCATCATAAATACCATGAAGGTGAATTACACTCATCTCTGCCTGCCCGCTCAACATCTGAACTATTTTCCCCGGCATATTATATGTATAATAACCCAGACCGGTAACTTCCTCCAGAATCTTATCATAGTTCGTTGTCGCAAAATAATCCCCGCAGCGCACAAATAAAGCAAGGGCATTCGCCAACTTTTTATTCTGTACTCTGAGACTGCCAATCGTAGAGTCCATATAAGCCGTATAGTTTCCATTTTTTCTTAATGCTTCTATCAAAAAGCTTGCTGCGTCAATCAGTTCGGATGCACTATAAGAACCGAATCTTCTATCCAATTCCTCCGCTTCGACATCAGAAAGATAAGCTTTGCCTTCCTTAAGCCAACCAACCCACCCTTTTGCATGATCACCAAGTGAAACAGACAAACCTGCACCACAAAGGAATATAATAGGTCGCCCTTGAGAAAGAGCACTTTCAAATTTGGGATAATCCGATATTTTCATAAACTATTCTGCGAGTTTCGTTTGCACACATATGCAATGCGCAGTAATACCTCGCGCCCTCCCTTCTCACAATATTTATGTACAGAACTTATTTTATCGAAGTCTGACTCCTTTTATGTCAAGGCTGTTCACTTGGATGACTACCGCACAGCTTGTGCGGTGAATAAATCATTTTTAACTTTATACTTTTTTAAGAAAGTTTATAGGATTTTGGGTTTCTCTGTCATCATAAAGTGTTTTACTCTATATAATATATGGCAAATATTTTGCAATCCTTCAGAATTCTATTTCTTTTATCTGCTTCCTTGTATTTCATTACTAAAGCGTCAGCTAGTAATCAACAAAAGTGAGCCAACAATGGTTGTTCAATAAACTTAATCCGTAAGCGCAAAATATTGCTACGTTACTCGTAAATTACGCTTGCACCAAAATGATAGATGCAAGCGTTTTACTTTATTTTAGTTTTAACAGTTCGCTTTCGCAGTCTCGCTCCATGGAGCAAGCTGTTCCAGCTGTTCATCTGACATTATATCGTTTGGCCGTTGTGATAAGAGATATGTCAGATATTTATAGGTATTCAGATCATTCGCTTTTGCCATCTCGACCATTGTATACACAATAGCACTGGAGGCAGCTCCTTTCGGACTGGCACTGAACAGCCAGTTCTTCCGGCCGACAGTGAATGGCCTGATTGCATTCTCGCTAAGATTATTGGACAAACTGCAATGACCGTCTTCCAGATAAGTCATCAGGGTGTCTTTCCGATTTTGGGCATAGTTTACCGCTTTCGCCAAACGGGTTCCTTTGTTTGGGCGCTGTTGATCCAGCCAATTCCAGAATGCCTCCAGTATTGGCTTCTCCTTTTCAAAACGAAATTGTTTTCTCTGCTCCGCAGTGTGATTTTTTGCTTTTGAGTACCGCTCACAATCAAACAGCTTGGAACAGAACTGTACTCCCTGCACTGCCGGAAGGCTGTAATCATACTCTTTCCCTTTCGGTATGGCATCTGTGAAGTAACGTCTCACATGTGCCCAGCAAGAGCAGCGTTTGATGTCCGGCAGATTATTATAACCCTGGTATCCATCCGTCTCCAGATATCCGCTGAACCCCTGTAGGAAAGATGCTGCATGGAACTTTGCCCTTGTCTCTGTGTAATGGTAGAGCAGGATCGGCGGAAGTCCATCTTCTCCACTGCGGAAGAGCCACATCCAGGAATCCGTTTCAGGATTACGCTCCGGCTCATTCAGTACCTGAACCCGGGTTTCATCTGCCATCAGATATTTACGCATCCGTAACTGACGGTGAAAATAATCATAAACATGACGGAGATAATTCTCGGCACAGTAAATGATCCAGTTAGCAAGCGTAGCCCGGCTTAATGGGACACCCAGTTGCTTCCAGTCCTCTTCCTGCCTGTTTAACGGCAGACCATTCTGGTACTTCTGGTGCATTGCCCATCCGACAACGGATTCCGATGCATAACTTTCCGGGATCAATGCTTCCTGAACAGGGGCTTTGACAAATGTCTGATCATCCGGATGTTCCTCTGATATGGCACACTCCGGGCATTTATAGGTTTCACGATAGATATTTACTACTTTTCCCTGGGCCGGGGTAAAACGAAATTCATGGCGGACGAATTCTTTCCCAATACATTCCATCTGCGTTCCGCAGGTTGGACAGTTTCGCTCCTCCTCCGGAAGAGAAATGATCTCGTCGCAGGAAGGAACATTTTTAAAGAGATCAGCATGTGTCCGTCTTGCTTTTCTCTTATGTTCCGGAACAGTGATGTCATCAGGAAGTTCCTGTTCCCATGTCGGATCTGCTTCCTGCTCGGCTTCATCAAAAAGATTCAACTGGCCATCGATATCTTTCCGTTTTTCACTGGAAGTACCAAAAAGTTTCTTCGTGAGATATTCAATCTGCTGACGAAGGTTTTCTTTTTCCAGCCGGTCTGCTTCCAATGTTTTTTGTAAAGACTGGATCAGTTCTGTCTGTGTGGAAATCGTCTTATTCAGTTGGTTGATCATGTCCTTGTACGCAAGGATTTTTGAATCTTTTGAATTGCCAGCCATATGTTTTCTGCTCCTTTTTCACTGCTCTTATTATACCATAAAAAGCAATGAAAAAGAAGCAGAAAACCCAGCATTTACAAGGGATTTCAGACATGATACAGGGTGAGAAGCCCCTCCGTTTCTGTTGGTTGGCATAGATGTTTTACGCGATCATTCCGTAGGTTTGAATGCCTTGGGTTGTTCGATTTCAAGCCCGGACATGAGCCAGTCGAATTGCTGCCAGGTCAATTGTTTTACTTCCAGCTGATTTCTGGGCCAGCGAAACCTGCCCTGAACTTCCATACGTTTATACAGCAGCACAAATCCGTCAGATTCCCAGAGCAAAGCTTTGATCCTGTCACAACGTTTTCCACAGAAAAGATACAGGGCACTTCGCCTTGGATCCATATGGAGTTGATCCTCTACAATAGCACACAGCCCGTCAATGGATTTCCGCATATCCGTTCTGCCTGTTACGATATAGATTTCATCGGCGGCTGTGATATCCCCTAACATTCCAGCTCCTTCACAATTCGAAGCGTTTGAGCCAGAAGCTGAGGATCTGTTCCATTTGGTATTGTTAGATGAAAGCTACCTACAGACAGCTTCATTGACTCTGCTACGGAAAAGTTATTCCTTTCCGTAGCTGCCGGAATTACATTTAATGGCTGTTCATAAGGAATCGGGTCAGTATCATGAAACTCCACTCTGACAACTTCCTGGCTTTCTGGTGCGCGATAGGTGCGTCCAGTTGACGCCGGCAAATCCACACAACCTTTCTGACGCAGTCTTTTTACCCAGTTGTAAAAAGTTCCTGGCTTGATATCATGTTCCACACACCATTGATGATCTGTCAATCCACTTTGACGGCATTCCATGATGAGACGGTATTGTTCTTCGACAGGTATTCTTTTGCTTTTCATGAGCACACCTCCATAACTTGAATAGAGTAAAATGCTCGCACCTATCATTTCTAGCAAGAAAAGATGAAGTAAAATGCTTGCATTCTCTATTGATTATTATGGGATATTTTTTAGGGCAACACAATCCGTCGAATTATTTTGCACTTACGATATATAGCCTTGTAGAGTTAAAAAATCAGCTCATACAGCAAGGCAGATATACGGATTGTGTTGACGAGCTTATTTTTAAGGTCATAAATGCACCGACCAAGAGAATGAAAATTGAATATGTCTAAGGCAAATTACAAAGCCGCTTATTCTTATTGATTTTAAGAGTAGGCGGTTTTTTGCGTTCTCTTGTACTTGTTTACATAGCCACCTTGACAAAGTGGCTAAAACTATGCGAAAGGAGGACGCATCTATGTCAAATCGCAAAAAGACGGTGTTGCCGACAGAGATTGTGACAGCCGTGGAGGACTGCGGCTTTTTTGAAAGCATTCCCCTATGGGCGGTGACGCTCATCGGCGGGCTGTTCATCACAGTGCTGTCGTTCATTATGATAATGTCGGTGTACGGCAGGTTTTTCAAGCTGTACCTTTATACCGCAATCGCTCCCGTCCCTCTTTCTTCTTTGCGGGAGAGCCGAGCCAGAATGTCGGCAGGAGCTTTATCAAGAGTTATTGTGCCGTGTGCCTTGAGGGTGCAATCATCGTGCTTGTCTGCATTATCTTTTCGGTGTTTGCGGCTTCCCCGCCCGTGGTCAATCCCGATGCGGCTGCGGTCACGATGGTGTGGAGCTATATCGGGGAACTGGTATTCAATATGCTCATCCTTGTCGGTGCGGTCAAGATGGCAGACCGTGTCGTGCGTGAAATGATGGGCTTGTAAGGGAGAAAGCGGATGAAACGTGTATATATATTTAAGGACGGGGTACAAAATGCTTCGTTGTCGATAGATTTGGATTACAACCTTGAGATTGTAAGATGTGAAGATTTTGAGGATCGCATAAATCTAAAAGAATGTGCGAGGAAATCCTTTAATAAGGCGTTAAACGAGCGTGATTTAGGAGATTGTGAGGATTCAACATCTTCTCTGACTACGGGGGAAATTCATTTTGTTAGAGGAAATCCTACTGAGTTTTCAATGGATGTCTGCATTGTATGCAGAGATACAGAGGAAGATTTTTACAGACTTATTCACAAAAAAACAGGGTTCACTTATCGGGATGAATACTATTGGAACAAAGCCCCTCATTCCGCAGGAATACAGAAAAAGGCTAAGTATATTAAGAAAAGGGGAAAATGGCAGCTTGTCAGAACGCAGTATTTGAATATCAAAAACAGATACCTGCGGCAGAACGACCACGACCATCCCTCTTTCATATGCTATATTGAAGCTGTAAACAATGTATATAACGCAAGAATGAGTTGGAAGTAAACGGAGTAAAACTTGAAGAATCGTCATTTTTCCAAAGATGGCGATTTTTTTGTGCTAAAAAGGAGGTGTTTATGGATTGGAAGTAAAGATAAATAAAGAAATCCGCAATTACACGGAATCCATGTTTTTCGGGCTGTCTATGCGGCAGTTCCTTTTTTCCGCCCTTGCCTGCGGCATACTTCTATGCCCAGAAAGCAGGGCAAAATTAAGAAAACACCCTGCGGGTATCCCTTTATGCCCAAGATGCAGGGCGAGTAATTGACTTTGACCATCGCCCCTTTAAAAATGTGGAAGTCATGGATGAGGCAATGATATCCTTATGGAATCAAAGAGTAAATCATGATGACAATGTGTATATTTTGGGGGATTTCTGCTATAGAAACGAAAAAAGTGCGGAATGGTATCTGAGTCAACTAAAGGGACATAAGCATCTGGTTCTTGGGTCTGTACCATTATCCGATGTCGGAATGGAATGGCTCTTACAGAGGTCACTTGCACTTTTATGGTCATATTCACGATAAGAGGGATGAAACATGGGAATATATGAATCAGGGGGAGAACGCTTATAATGTGGGCTGCATGTTATATGGATACGGACCGGTACGCCTGAATGAGATTGTGAAGGCGAACAGGACTATGTGATTGTCTGCGGAGACTTTGGGCTTTGCGTAAGCGGCGGATGTTCGAAGAATATAGTGCCCAAAAAGGAAGTTCTATGTTATAATTCAAATAACATCAAGGACTTCGCAACACACAGAGCAGATGTAAGGTGGCATGATGAGTAAAAATATATGCAGATTAGATGGAAATCAAATTTTTTTATCCGTACTGAGGGATGATGAGGAGGCAGTCGGCTTATACGCGAAGT
>OGIE01003911.1_pt1 | contig 15004 bp, 10 predicted proteins | sample 1571581 | NCBI WGS metagenome assembly OGIE01 (sample SAMEA2582021, study PRJEB24529) | metagenome | biome: Human gut stool | place: China | collected 2011
GTATCATGAGGTGGCGTGATCTGTGCACCATCCTCCCAGTATACTTTGTATCCATTGTATTCCGGTGGGTTATGGCTGGCTGTGATATTGATTCCTGCGGTGCATCCTAATCTGCGGACTGCATAGGAAAGTTCCGGTGTCGGACGGAGCGACTCGAACACATATGCCTTAATTCCGTTTGCAGCAAGGCATAAAGCCGCAACATCTGCAAATTCCGGCGACATATGTCTGGAATCATACGCAATTGCTACCCCTTTCTCCTGTGCATGCACATTGTTGATATAATTTGCAAGTCCCTGTGTTGCCTTGCGGACTGTATAGACATTCATACGGTTTGTTCCGGCGCCGATCACGCCGCGGAGACCTGCCGTACCAAACTCAAGATCCATATAAAAACGGTCTTCGATCTCTTTTTCGTTCCCCTCGATCGCTTTTAATTCTGCTTTTGTTGCATCGTCAAAGTATGGATTGTTTAACCATTCTTCATACATTTCTTTGTATCCCATAATTATTTCCTCCCTGTATTGATCTCGTTTATAGTTTAGCTTTGTCAGCCGCTATTTTCAAGTTATTTTTTTGTAACTATTCAGAGCCAGGGCAGTTTTCAAAAATTTGCGAATCATGCTTGCATGAATGAGCATAATTTTGAAAATTTCTTTGGCGAAGTAACCACAATGAGCAAATAACAAGCATGCTTGTTATTCAAGGAAAGCTCTGAGAGAACGATTTTGCGAATGAGGTTCTGAATAGTTACATCTTCTTACTTATTCAACGACGTGATGAGATCAGAAAGTGTGGACAGATAATCAGATGTCACATCTTTGTCCGTGGACTTGTCTGTCGTCTCCGAATCTTTTTCTGTACTCTTTGTCTCCTCCTCACTGTCTTTTGTCTCTGTCTCAGCAGTTTCGGTCTCCTCCACAGACTCTGTGCCCTCTGTCATGTCATTGTCTGACGTAGTACCGTCTCCGGTAAGAGAGATATCGATATTCGCTGCCGCAGAGTTAACAAAAAGCTTTTTATCAAAATCGTCGTATCCCTCTGCCTCCGCATGCAATGTGTGCACGCCATAGGTCAGTACCACAGGTGCGCTGTAATCCACAGTATCCCCATCAATGGAAAGCGTTGCTCCCTCCACATCAATATAAAATATGATACTTCCGGTCTTAGGGCCCTCACCTTTTAATTCATCCAGATCAAGCGTGCAGGTCTCCCCTCTTGCGATCTCCACCTCTGTGCTGCCGCCATATCCTTCATTTGCAACGGTAACCGTATAAGTTCCCTCCGGGATCTCCAGCTTCATATTGTGTGTGATCTGTGCAAAAATCTTACTTCCCACCTGAATAAAACTTCCCTCAAATACGGATGTATTCTTTAACTCCAGAGTTCCCTGTCCGGTAGTGACGGATACGGATAATATTTTTGTTCCGATTCCAACGACACGGATCTCATCTTTTTCGTTCAGGTCGGACAGACGGATTTTTTCTCCATTCGATTCCACGAACAAATCTGCGTCATACGAATACTTGGAATCCGCAATTTTGAAAATCCCACGCTCTGTATCTACCGAATATTTTGTGATATCCGAATATTCCCAGACTTCATCCGCGATCTGTGCCTGCAAGAGCCGTCCTTCGCCATCTTTTTTTCCAATATGGATCACCCTGCCCGGCTCAAAATCCATCGTTGTTGCACTGTTTCCGTATTTATCCAGAAAGTCTGTAGACAATGAATAAACATACAGATACTGCTTTCCTGATACAAGCTGCTTTAAATTCAACTGTTCATTGGTCATGTCATTGCCAATGATCAGATAGAGATCGGTTCCGATCGATGTCTCCGCCCCTGCGCCCTCTGCTTCCTCAGTATCTGCCGCTGTCTCTTTCGCAGGATTGTAATACTGTGCGGTCGAGACCGGTCTTGTCTGCTGTCCACAACCCGCTAATAAAATCATACTTAAAATAATGCTATAATACATGTATCTTAATTTTCTCAACATATCACCTCTTATGTGTCATACAAATCATGTAAATTGCGAAACTCGTAAAAATGTGAATTAAATTGTGAAATATCAACAAAAGACATGAAAGACACTGGGGAGCCGCCGGCACTTAGAAGTCATATTCTGTATTTCATTCTGATTTATCAGAAATGAAATGCAGGATATGACTTCTTAGTACCGCTGCGAGCGACACGTAGCGAGAGCGTGTCTTGAATGTTTTTGTTGGTATTCCACAATTCGACATAACCTATGAGGAGTTTCGCTGTTACCTAATTATATCCTATTTTCCACTTTCCCTGCAAGCGTCTGCAAAAAATGCTCTCTTGCCCCTTCCTGCGCGACCACTTTGCTGAGTTTTTCTGTGTTTCTGCCGGAAAGCCAGGCTTTGTGGGACTGGCTATAATGATTTGCAATTTTCCAGAATTTCTCGGGATACGCAAGGTAAAAATACAAATATGAAAATTCCTGCGGCTTTAGTTTACGCACAGAATCATATGCCCCGATCAACTCCATTCCAAGCGACGTGTTCCAATTATTTTTTTCCATCATCTTCCGCACAAAATTTGAGAGGTCACTCACCCGGATCTGATAGGAAAAATTAAGGAAATTGACGATTGCCACGCCCTCTCTCGAAAAAATGACATTGTGCTGGTTATAATCCCCATGGCAGAAGCCAGTCAACTCCTCACGAATCTCCATATTTTGTAACTGCTCTGTGACAGCTTGTGCCTTTTCAAAAAAGCCTGCAAACTGACGCATAAACATTTCCTCAAACTCATTTTTCTGTTTTCTGCCACGGATATAGTTGCGCACCTGCCGCAATTCACGATTATGTTTTTCATAAAGCAAAAGCAGGGCGTTAGGATTCATTTTTACAAACTCAGGCACCTCGTCCGGATACTGTTCAGTTGCATTATGTAAACCAGCGAGCAGTCTTACCGCATACACCATGTCCTCCCTGCTCTTCGTATCGCACTCGGCTCCACGGAAAACTGACAATAGCAGATAATTCTGTTCCTCTTCGTCCCTGGCAAAAATTTCCCCTTCTTTTGTATAAAAGATCTGCTCTGCCACAATATTCTGCCCCTTCAGGAAATCAAGCATTCCAGCCAGAAATTCCGCACGCTCCACAGAGCCCCTATACTCCTTCAGTGCGCGCATTCCGAGATCTGTTTCACACAAAAAACAGTCCCTTCCCTTCGAAATAGACTTTACCTCCATCTCATATTGTTCTGCTATCTGTTCCGGCCTGATATACATGAAAATCCCCTCCATACGATGAATCTGCGATAAGAGAGCAAATGCTCTCCTGCCGTGTCAATTCATCATATGTGAGGGGATGCGATATTATGAACCTGTTCCATTAATTTTTCTTTCGTGTTCCAGCACATACTCCAAAAGCTGTTTCAGCGTCTCGCCGATCGCCTTTCCCGGCTGCATTCCATCTGCGATCAGATCCGTTCCCGTAACCGCAAGTTCCTTTATGGAAAGGCACTGCCGCTTCGCCATGATCTGCTCATATATTTCTTCGTATTCCTTTAAATACTCTGCTTTTTCCTCCCGCCTGTATGCACTCTGTGCCAGCATGTCCGCTCTTTTTACTGCAAAAAGCAGCGGATACTGATCCACACCGTTCCGGTAGATTGCTCTGCGGACCGTCCGCTCCTGCAAAGGCGGATTATCGTCGTGGCATAAGATCAGTCTGCATACCCGGTCGGTTGTATCATTGTCAAACTTCAGCCGCCGCAAAATCTTCCTTGCCACAAGACTTCCTTCCTGTGGGTGTCCATAAAAGTGATCCACGCCATGTTCGTCCGTGGTTCTGCACATCGGTTTTGCCACATCATGTAACAGCATTGTAATACGCGCCACTTTATCCGGCTGTATCTCCATCAGGGCATGCAGCGTGTGCTCCCCCACAGAATAGCAGTGATGCGGATTATTCTGCGGTGTTTTCATCATCTCGTCAAATTCCGGCAGAAAAACTGCGGTAAGTCCTGTCTCATAGGCCGTGCGCAGCAGTTCCGGATGTCCGGACGTGAGAAGTTTTACCATTTCGATCTGAATACGTTCTGCACTCACTTTTGCAATGTTTGGTGCCAGGGAAACAATCGCCTCTCTTGTCTCATCTTCAATAGAGAAGCCAAGCTGCGCTCCAAACCGCACTGCACGCAGCATACGAAGCGCGTCCTCCGTAAAACGCTCCACAGCAGCTCCCACGCACCGGATCACACCGCGCTCTAAATCTCCCACACCATCAAACGCATCGACCAGCCCATCCTTATCATTGTAAGCCATGGCATTGATCGTAAAATCGCGGCGCTTCAGATCTTCTAACAGATTGGAAGTAAACTGTACCTCCTTAGGATGCCTTGCATCCTCATATTCCCCGTCTATACGGTATGTGGTCACCTCGAATCCCTCATGTTCAAGCATCACGGTAACCGTTCCATGCTGGACCCCAGTATCTATGGTATGTCGGAATAACTCTTTTACCTGTTCCGGTTTTGCTGATGTCGTGATGTCCCAGTCCATAGGAATCCGTCCTAACATCGTATCACGGACGCACCCACCTACAGCATAGGCCTCAAAGCCATGCTGTGTCAGTGTGTCAATAATATAAGTTACTTTCTCAGGTAAAACGATTTTCATATACGATAGGTTCCTTTTGTCGTTGTTTTGATCGAATATAACAGATCATCCGCCCTCTTGATCATCTCTGTCATATCATTTTCCGTACAGATATGGTCTCCGGCTGCAATACCGATGGAGCAGGAGATCTGATGCTGTTTATCGATTGAGAATGACTGTCCGAGTTTTTCACTGATCTCCGCCGAAAATCCGTCTGCCTCATCAATAATCTGATAGATACGCTCTGCCTTTTCTTTGAAAATATCCCTGTCATCTGTATAAAGGAAGATCAGGAACTCATCCCCGCCATAACGGCACACAAAACCATCTTTTCCACAGACTTCCGTAAAAATATCAGCCATTTTGATCAGAACGAAATCGCCCACATCATGTCCGTACGTATCATTATAGTGTTTGAAATTGTCCAGGTCAATAAACATCACTCCCAGCTTTGGTTTTCTTTTTTCCCCTGCGATCTCTTTCAGAAGTGCGTCTAATTTGCGGTAGAACCCTTCACGGTTATAGCACCCTGTCAGCTGGTCTGTAACTGCCGACATATACAGTTTTGTATTCATCTCATAAATCTTGTCATAGGCATCAAGCCTGTTCAATGCGTAACGCACCTCACGGAACAGAAGCTGATAAAAGTTCAGATCGTCCTCATCAAGCATATAACGGTTCACCGAGGAATGCCAGTTATCCTTCATCAGCACATAGGTGATGACAATATTCTCGATTTTTGCGTTGTTAAAAAATGGGATCGCCACCATAGAACACACATCTTCATCACCAAAAATCGATGTGATATCCTGATGTTCAGAATAATTGCTGCTGATCTTGGAGATCACAAATCCACCCGCATTTTTCCGCATGGATTTTTCCATGATCTTCATGATCTCCGGCGTCATCTCTTTCTCTGTGTCATTGTAAAGTACCTGCGGCACCCTCTCGCTATAGCGGATATAGACTGCCCGGTCGACGTCAAAATGATTTAAAAATGTCTTCATGACCATATTGAGCATCTCTTTTGCAGTGATACCATTTACATCGATCAGTTTCTGCCAGATAGAAATAAAGTCGAGCTGTTCTTTCTTACTCTTATATGCCCGCTCCACGCTCTCCTGCTTTAACAGATCCTCGATTTCCCTGGTTGATAATTCCTCACAGTCGTCATCTACCGGTGGCAGAAGATCTTTCATATCCTCCGCGTACTCATGGAACATGATACGATGTGTCTCTTCATACTGTTTTAAAATAAACTCTTCCTGCTCATAAAGGATCTCTTTTCCTGCATTCCTGAAGCATTCCATCCTGTTCCTTCGGAACAGCACATAACAGAAAAACTGGTTTCCCTCTGCTCTCTTTAAATAAATATCTGCCTGCTCATATAATTTTAGCGCCTCCTCGTTGTCTCCGTCATGCTGTGCTAATAATGCCTTGGAAAACGTATAGAGGAACATATCATCATCTGCCTTTGCGTAGTCATGCACAGTGGCGAGGTTGTTTTCTGTCTTTTCCTTCTCGAAAATATAATTCAAAAACTGGCGGCAGCTATACAGATACCTCTCACAGTTAAAACGGTTTCCCTGTAAAATGGAAACCAGAGCAAACAATCCATACAGTTTGGACAGGTTGCAGACACGCAGACTGTTCAGATGCAGCTTTTCGATCGCTTTCATACACTGTGTCAGGTATTCCTGCGCCTTGTCATACTGCCCCAGCATAACGCAGTTCAATGACATATTATAATGTACTTCTGCAATATCCTCCGGCTTTCTCAGTTTACATAATATCTTAATTGCCTTGTTGTAATAGCTCTGGGCTCTCTCATTTTCTCCCATTGCACATAAATTATACGCAATACCGGAATAGATCCTTCCGCCCTCCACGCTGTCAACATCTTTCATCGCCTCATAGGTACGGATCGAATATAACAGGGAAACTTCGTACTCGCCATTTGTGGATGCTATCATGATATTTTTCCGATATGCAATGCTGATAAGCTGCTCATTGCCAATCTCTTTTGCAAGCGCAACGCCCTTGGAAAAATAAATCAGAAATGCTTCCGACCGGTACGCTTTTGCCACGATCTCCGGTTTATTGTCGTATGCATAAATATAAATATGCGCCAGATGATTTTTGTAATGGTACGCATTCAGCTTCTCGATCAGTTTATCGCTGATCTCAATATCCTGGGCACAGAAGAAAATATTGCACCAGCCGGACATCTGGTTCTGCGCTTTTAAAAGTTCTGCACGGAACACTAAAAAATCATCCCCCAGCGCTTCTCCGCACTCCTTTGCCTTCTGTACATAAATCATGGCTTCCTCTAACTTTCCAAGATACATGTAAGAAGTTGCCATCCAGAAATTATAATAAAATGCTCCCTCTTTCTCCTGATCCTGCAGTTTTTCCAGATCTTCGCAGGATTCCAGAGCCTTCGCAATATCTCTTTGCAACACCGACACCATAATCTGTAACAGCAAAAGCTGATAATGCTTTTTCTCAGAAATCGTAAAGTTATCAAACTTGATCCGGCGCTCAATCTTGCTCAGATGATGGTCTGCCTGGTCAAAATCCAGAAAGTATACCAGATTATTCAGTTTCCGATAGCCATCGTCACTCTCATAATCAGAGTAATAGTCCATGACATCCGGTTCCATGTTCCTGCCTGCATTTCCGATATGGTACACCATGTTCCGGTCATCCATACTCTCACAGATTGCATCCCACTCTTCATGTGCAAATTCCGGAATCGACTGCACATCATTAACTCCCAAGACAATGCCGATATTTTTATTCTTTGTCTGAAGCAGTCTGTTGGTAAGCTGCATGGTACTTTTCGAAGCAAGCTGGAAACGGTTCAACACAATGACGACCGGACGGATCTCTGATAATTTCTGAAGCATCGTCACGATCGAATTGCGCATACGTTCCTGCTCATACTCTACCTCATCGATCAGGATCTGTTCCGTTCTCTCGCAAAATCCCTTTTCAAAATAACTTTCAAACACAGGTCTCTGAAGCTTGTAGACATCACATTCTTCCATAAACTCTTCCAATGTGCCGCTGCAATACTTATGGAACATCTGCCGGATCAGTCCCAGATATGGTTCATAAGCCTCTGCGATCTTGTTATAAGAAAACTCATGACAGGTAAAAAAGATATCTGTCTGGTCCTTATAATGATTGACACTCTCTAAATCCCATATAGAAAAATCATTGCTATACCGCACAAGGATACTGTTATGTTCTACATTTCCGATTCCTCCTGCGACCTGTTCGATAACCCCATTATAATACTTTTCTATCATACGATCCCCTTTTGCTCCAAAAAAACGCTTGCTGTTTTGTCACATTCTATATCCATTACCGGTTATACAATAAAACGTTCCACATTTTTCTGTAGTTTTTCAGCAGAATGATAGGTTGTCTCTGCCTTCTGTTTAATTGCCTCTGCCTCCTGCACAACGTTTCCTACTTTTTCAGCAATATCCGTTGTTCCGGTAGCTCCCTCTGTCGCAGTCTTGCTGACATCGGAGATAGCATCCATCACTCCGTTAATGGATGCGAGCAGCTGCTCCGATGATGCCGAGAAGTCCGTTACAAGAGAATCTACATTGGCAGCATCACTGTTATAGGAATTTGCCATTTCTGCAAATCCTCCAAGACTCTCCACAACATCATTTCCGACAAACTCCAGCAGCCTCTCTGCATCATTTGCAAGATTCTCAACGGCTGCGGTCACATTGCCAGTCACTTCCTGAATATGGGCAACTGCGGCTTTTGACTGCTCTGCCAATACACGGATCTCATCTGCAACAACCGCAAATCCTTTTCCTGCCTCTCCCGCCCTGGCAGCCTCAATGGATGCATTCAAAGCCAGAAGGTTCGTCTGTCCGGTAATATCCATGATTGATTTGGCAAGAACATTGATCTGATCCACAACCTTAATATCTTCGAGTGCTTTTGTCAGGCTCTCATTAATCTCCTCATGAATCGATCTGGTACGTCTGTCATTTTCGTCTGTATCTTTTTTGATTTTCACAGCACGTTCCCTGATCTCATCTGCCTCGTTAGCGCCATCCTGAGATCTCTCTGCAATACTCTTCGCAGCGCTCTCAATCTCATGTGACATTGCATTCATCTCTTCCGAAGATGCCGCTGTCTCCTCCATACCTGCCGCAAGCTCCTCCGTTGTCGCAGATACATTTTCAATCTGATCATCTAATGCCTGAAGACTTGTATCAATCTCCTGCACCATGCCGGTGATCTCTAATGCTTCTGATTTCACCTCTCCAATCAGTTCCTTCATCTCAGAGCGCATTTTCTCAAGCGAATCTGCCAGTTGTCCAAAATCATCTTTTCTCTTTAACAGATCCTGTTCAAATTCTTTTGAAAAATCACCCTGCGCTATCTCGTTAATGTGGGTAAGGCTCTTTTTCAATGGTTTCACAATGCTGGCTGTGATCAGTGTCAGGACTAAAATTAAGATTACTTCCATGACAACAGCGATTCCGATGATCGCCATTCTGCTGTTGGATTCATAGGAAGAAAATTCATTTTTCACACCCAATACGTCCTCATCAATATCGTCCGTGTAGTTTCCGGTTCCAAGTACCCAGCCAAATGGTTCAAATGCCTTGCTGTAAGCACGTTTTGGAGATGGTTCCGTCTCACCCTCTCTCGGGAATACATAATCCGTAAAACCGCCGTTTTCCTGCCTTCCTGCACTGATGATCGCCTGCATATACGCAAATCCATTGGTGTCCACTGCATCCATACGATTTGTTCCCTCTGTGTCATTGCCGAGAAGGACTACGTTTGTTCCATCATAGGTATCTACCCAGAAATATCCATTATTGCCGTAACGCAGATCACGAATCTGGTCTGCTGCAAGTTTTTCTGCCTCGTCTAAGGTATATTCACCTTTTTCATACCGATTGTAAATGCTCTGGCAAAGAGATATTACATTATCTACCTGTGCCTTGATCTGTTCATCATACGAGGAACGCATATCATTCTCGATAATGTCTAACGCATTATTTCCAAGTCCTGACAGGCTTGTGTTGGAAATGACGGTGCATAGTGCCAGTGCGATCAGTGCGATCACCATTACAATAACTAATTTTGTTCTCACCTTAATATTGTTCATACCCATACCTCCTACTACATCTTTTTTATTTTATGAACCCAATTTTAAATCCTATTTGTATTTTAGCACATTATGCTTATTTTACCACTCTATTTTCGACATTTTTCGTGATTTTATTCTATTTTTCGTTACTGTTCACTCATACTTCGTTCCAGTAACGATTCGCTGACTCATTTCAGTTTTTGCTTCACAAAAGGAGTCTGCTCACTCCTGAATCACTTTCTTACGCAGCAAAACAGCAAGTGTTTTACTGCTGAGTGAACAGTAACTATTTTTATAGCAAAAACGCAGAAGTTATTTGTAACTCCTGCGTTTCTGTCTCAGATGAGAAATGGATTCCTGATTTCGAACTCCATTTTTTTATGTGTCTTTGGATGTTTAAATCCGATTTTATAAGAGCAGAGTAAAAGACCGTTTCCACTCCGTGTCATTGTCTCTTTAAAATTATACTTCGCATCCCCAACGATCGGGATTCCTGCATTTGCTAACTGTACCCGGATCTGATGATGTCTTCCGGTGTCTAACCGGATCCGGAGAATGGCGTTCGTTTTATTCTGTGCAGTCACTTCATAGTCCAGCCTTGCTGACTTTGCGCCCTCCGTACTTTTAGATACCACTTTTGAAGTGTTTGTTTTTCCATCCCGGAGCAGGTAATCTTCCAATGTACCTTTTTTCTGTTCCGGCACACCGTCTGTCACTGCATAATAGAATTTATCTGCCATTTTTGTCTGCACCTGACGGCTTAAATCCGCCGCAGCCTCCTTTGTTTTGGCAAAAACCATCACTCCGCGCACCGGCTGATCCAGCCTGTGTACCACCCCGATATACGGCTGTTCTCCCTTTCCAGCACGGTAATTTTTCAGAAGGCTTTCCATGTCCGCCTGTCCTAACCGTTTTGTCTGCGCCGCAACCCCCGCCGGTTTTTCGCAGACAATAACCTCCTCATCCTCGTATAAAATATTTATGTCCATGGCTGATGATCTCCTTTGTTATTTATGTGACATTCCCCTTGCTGTTTTTATCTGCTTTGGTTCATTGTAGCATGATTCTTTTGTTTAGGCTACTGTTGTGGAGATATGAATGAATGCTTTTATTCATTTTTTTAGTACTCATAATATTTAAAATTTTACTATTTTCTCCATTGCATTTTCTGATGTTGGTATGATACAATATTTCAAAGCATATTTTACAAAATCTTTGTGGCTTAAGAGTCATCTGTAATCTAGAAAGCTTTCGGTCAACCGACAATGACCGGGGCAGTTCATTTCGTATCTATGCTTTTATTACCCATTAACCAATTTAAAAGCAGGAGACGGATGAAAACTATTTTTACAATGCTCTATTCTCCTGCCGGAGGCATGATGCATTTATACGCATCTGCCGTCCACCGTGATAAGGAGGAAAGCCTATGGCAATGCGGCCACAAGATCGTTACAAATCAACTACCGCAGGAGCAGTTTCTGCAAATCGCAACTACAAAGATACTGTTTTCCGGATGTTATTTTCAGACAAAAAGAATCTGCTCTCGCTTTACAATGCAGTAAACAGCAGAGATTATACGAATCCTGATGATTTAGAGATTGTTACTTTGGAAAACGCTATCTATATGGGAATAAAAAACGATCTGGCATTTATTATCGATACCAATTTGTATCTGTATGAACATCAGTCAACTTATAACCCAAATATGCCTCTTCGTGATTTATTTTACATTAGCAGTGAATATCAAAAAATGCTGGATCAAAAATCTTTATACTCGTCCAGCCTGCAAAAGATACCTGCCCCTAATTTCATTGAGTTTTATAATGGTTCTGATCCGGTTTGCGATGTTTTTGAACACAGACTTTCCTCTGCTTTTGAACATCTGTCGGGTGAGCCAAAACTGGAGCTGATCGTAACTGTCTTAAATATCAATGAAGGTCACAATGCCCTTCTTATGGAGCATTGCAAAACGCTAAGGGAATATGCGCAATATGTTGCAAAAGTGCGAAAATACACAGCCGACCTGTCTCTGAACGAGGCGGTGGAACGTGCTGTTGATGAATGTATCAAAGAAAATATTCTTGCGGATTTTCTTCGAAAGAACCGCGCGGAGGTTATCAGTATGAGTATATTTGAGTATGACAAGGAAGAAGAAGAAAAGAAACTTCGGAAAGCGGAGTATGAGGCTGGTATTCAAAAGGGTGTCCTTAATACTGCACGTCATCTATTGGAGCTTAATCTGCTGTCTTTAGAGAATATTTCTCGTGCTACTGGTCTATCAATTGATGAATTGAAAAAGCTACAGCAATAACTTAGTAAAAGAAGCCCACAAAACTGCGAGCTTCTTTTTTGATACATTTTACACAAATTACTGTAACAGAGAGAGTACACCCTGAGTAGACTGATTAGCCTGTGCAAGCATAGACTGACCTGCCTGTGCAAGAATGTTGTTCTTGCTGTAGTTAACCATCTCTTCAGCCATATCTGTATCACGGATACGGGATTCAGCTGCTGTTGTGTTCTCTACAACGTTGTCTAAGTTGTCGATCGTATGCTCAAGTCTGTTCTGAACAGCACCGAGAGCGGAACGCTGGGAAGAAACCTTTGCCACTGCCTCTGCAATACGGTCAATTGCTGCTGTAGCATCATCTTCTGTGTCAACTTTAAGATCCTTCACGCCAATTCCTGCTGCACTCATTGATTCGATTTTGACTGCAATCTTATTATCTGCTGCTGAATCTGCCCCAACATGAAGGTTAAAGGAAAGCTCACCATTTACGTCAAACGGTTGAATGTTTTTTGCTTTAGCATCTGCTGCTGTAATCGCAATAGCATTTGCAACTGCACCTTTTTCATTAACATAATAATTAGTTGCTGTTGATCCATCTGCATTTTTTGAATCAGCTATCTGCTCTGCTGATACTTCTTTACCCTTGGCATCGTATAATTTTGTTGCATACGCATAATCTTTTCCAGCTTCTGCTATATCAGCATCTGTCTGATCTCCTGGATTGGTTTCTTTCTTTGTATATACCTTATTTCCCTTTGCTAATTCTTCTTTAAGCTGGTCCGCAGTAAGTACAGCTGTTCCACCTTTTGCATACAAGTCTTTAGCCATTACATACGTACTCTTCATGAAGGAAGCCTTACTTGCAGTCTTTGTATCACCTTTTAACAAATATATTTCATTGAACTTTGTTGTTTCTGATACACGATCAATTTCTGTTGCAAGCTGGTCGATCTCATCCTGAATCGCCTGACGATCAGACTGTGCATTCGTTCCATTTGCAGACTGAACTGCCAACTCATTCATTCTCTGTAACATAGAGTGAACTTCTGTCAAAGCACCCTCAGCTGTCTGAACTGCAGATACACCGTCCTGTGCGTTTGTGGATGCCTGATCAAGACCACGGATCTGTTTTCTCATTTTTTCAGAAATTGTCAAACCTGCTGCGTCATCTGCTGCACGGTTGATTCTGTAACCGGAAGATAACTTCTCTGTGGATTTTGCCTGCTGTCCTGTTGTAACGTTTAACATTCTGTTGGCGTTCATTGCCTGTAAGTTGTGTTGTACTACCATAATTTTTACCTCCGTGTGTTGCGGTCATTCTGCCGCTAAAATAATTTTTATTTTCGGGATTCCATTCCCTTTTCCCTGAAAAAAATCAGGATTTTGGCACAAAGTGCCTGTATAATAAACCACGCCCCTAGGTTAGCATGGCATTATTACCGTCTGTGGCTGACTGTGTAAATGGCTTTTTTTGCAGCCGGTCTGTCCGTTATCTCAGAAGCTGCGTGCTTCTCACGCATTAAGATTTCTGCAATCTCACGCTTTGCTTCCTCAGAGATTGTCTGCTCACGATAGTATTCTTTTTTGTCCTTCTGCTTCATGGAATTACTGCGCACAATATTGTATTCGCGTGGTGCGTCTACAAGAAGATGAATGTTATTTGCAGAACCACCGGAAAAAACGACACGGATATTTTCTCCTATATCAATGTATTCTCCCGGTTTTAAAGATAATTTAAGCATTGTAACCTCCATGTGGCTTTGTATTTTTCCATAAATACTGCGTATATTAAAAATGGTACTCCATCCGTTTCAGATACCGGTAACACATTGTATATTGTGTTACCTCTGTTTCTTGCTTTATATATCGGACAGAGTTTCCATTACTTAACCCCTTTTTTTAAAAAAATTTATTCAAGTATGTGAGGAGAAAAAATATGAACACAGCTCAGCCAATCCGCTCAGAACAGGAACTGAAAGATTTTATGAACTTTTACGAACAGGTACAGTATCATCCGAGAAATCAACTGCTGCTTACGATGGGGCTGAATACCGCATTAAGAATTTCGGATCTTCTTTCTTTACAGTGGAAGCAGGTATATGACTTAGAAAACCGGAGCGTAAGAGAACATCTGCTTCTTGTGGAGGCAAAGACCGGAAAAGCATCGAATATTTATCTGAATGAAAAAATAACTGTCCAGTTGCAAAAGTATTATCAGTTTTTAGCGTCTGGACGCAGTTTCAAAATCAGTGGGGATGCGTATCTTTTCTGTGGAAAAGACGCAGATCCAATCTCAAGGGTACAGGCTTACCGGATTATCCGCAAGGCGGCAGAAAACAGCGGTCTAAGCGGCGTGATCAGCCCACATTCCTTACGGAAAACATTTGGATATTATGCGTGGAAGCAGGGAGTCCCACCGGTACTTCTCATGGAGATTTACCATCATTCCTCTTTTGACATCACCAAACGTTATCTTGGGATCGAGCAGGATGACAGGGACGAGGTTTTCCGCAAAATCTGTTTATAAAGGACAGGATTTTCTTTCCAATAAAATATCTGAACAATATGCATTGTGATCAATGTAGCTTCATGATTCCGGAACGCAAAACAGAGGTAACACAATATACAATGTGTTACCTCTGTTTCTGTTATCATAGCATTTTACATTTGTAAATTATTCCAATATCAGTTCCTCGACCGTCACAAACGAATATCCCTCTCCCTGCAATTCATCAATAATCAGAAGTGCTGCATTTACTGATGATTCCGAGGCATCATGCAGCAGAATGATATCATTTTCCTGCACTTTATCCATGACACGCTTTGCAATGACGCTGGAATTATCTGTCTTCCAGTCGAGCGGATCGACGTCCCACAGCACCTCGATCATTTTTGTCTCATAATCGAGATTGCATTTCCAGCAGCCGTAAGGCGGTCTGATATA
>OGIE01003923.1_pt1 | contig 14958 bp, 8 predicted proteins | sample 1571581 | NCBI WGS metagenome assembly OGIE01 (sample SAMEA2582021, study PRJEB24529) | metagenome | biome: Human gut stool | place: China | collected 2011
ATTGCCTGGTATAAGAACGAGGGATGGCTTTAGATTTATTTAAAAAGGTAGAAACCCGGAAGGGGTTGTTTGCAGTAGAGAAGATAACACTTATATACAATTTGTTGACTTCTATTTTGATCTTGTTTCTTTTTCAGGAAATGGATCATCCTGGACAGATGTTGATTGACCGTGCCATGATTGCCGGTATGACATTCCTGTTGATGTATCTTTACCGGCTGGCACCCTGTAAGTTCTCTGCCTTTGTGCGCATAGCCATACAGATGTCTTTGCTTTCCTATTGGTATCCCGATACATTTGAGTTTAACCGGATATTCCCTAACCTGGACCATATTTTTGCTTCGGCAGAACAGTGGATGTTCGGCGGACAACCGGCGGTGTGGTTCTGCCTCCGCTTCCCGCATATGTGGGTGAGTGAGCCGTTCAATATGGGATACTTCTTCTACTATCCGATGATACTGATTGTAGTAATCTGGTACTTTATCTATCGGTTTCAATACTTCGAGAAGTTGTCGTTCGTGCTGGTCACTTCTTTCTTTATCTATTATCTGGTTTATATCTTTGTTCCGGTGGCAGGTCCGCAGTTCTATTTTCCGGCTATCGGGGACGATAATGTGGCGCAGGGAGTGTTCCCTTCCATTGGGGATTACTTCAACCATAATCAGGAGTTGCTGCCCGGACCGGGATACGATCATGGGTTCTTCTACAATCTGGTAGAGGGTTCGCAACAGATTGGCGAACGTCCCACGGCGGCTTTCCCCAGTTCGCATGTGGGTATTTCCACTATCCTGATGATTATGGCGTGGCGTGGAAGTCGCTGGCTGTTTGCTTTCCTGTTGCCGTTCTATTTGTTGCTTTGCGGTGCAACGGTGTACATTCAGGCGCATTACCTTATTGATGCGATTGTGGGCTTTGTTTCAGCTTTCGGACTCTACATTGTGGTGACTTGGATGTTTAAGAGGTGGTTTGCACAGCCGATGTTCAAGTAATATACAAACAATGTTTTTATCATACTTTGCCTACATCCTACACCAATATTTTTTCTTTGTTGATAATCAGGTGTATATCGTGGTATAAAAGAGTGTAGGCAGGTGTAGGGAATGTGTCTGCCTACACCCCGGAATTTGCTTTGAAATGCATATTTTTCTTCATAACATTCTTATTATCAGTGTGTAGGGGTGGCTAGTGCAAACTCTATCCGATTGTATACAAATAGCCTCTTTCTGCCAATAAGTTGGGGCATTTAGCACTTTATTCTTCGAAAAAGCCGTAATATCGTTTATGATATGCAGGCATAAAGAGTAAACTCCCCCTTACTAATCGCCATTTGCCCCTTTCCTTTTCCTCTTTTGCTTTAGGGAAAATGCCGTTATGCCATCGGCAAAACTTCGTTTTTCAGTTGGGGGCTGTGTAGCCCGCAATTGCAGGATGAACAGCCCCCAGGTGGAAACTATACGTCCCGCAATTGGAGGGCGAAGTTTTGTTACCGGCAAAAGAATAAAAACAATAAGGTAAAGTATGGTTTTCAACCGGACCTGTTTAGCTTTTTATGGTTGTATAGGCATGTACCTTAGGCTTATTGAACGCATTCATAAAGCTTTCGGAATACGTTCTGGAAGCTTTACGAACGTGTTCCGGAAGCTTTATGAATAAGCTGTTTATATACAGAGGTGATTATAAGCTTTCGGTTTTTAGAATAAATGGCATATTATAATGCAGAGAACAGGGAACCTTCGATGCTGTCGAATATTCGGAACAGTTCCTCCTTTGTTTCCGCACGCAGCATGGCGATACGCGTATCCCGGAAGTTCGGTATCCCCTTGAACAGGGGGCTTGCTGCCAGATGGCGGCGTACATGCAGAATCCCTCTTCTTTCATCCAGCAGATTGACGCTGTCTTCCACTTCCTGCCGCAGCACGCCCAGTCTCCATTCGGCACTCAGCGGGGGGAGTTCCTCGCCCGTTTCCAGATAATGCCGTACCTCCTTGAATATCCACGGGCGCCCAAAGCTGGCACGTCCTATCATAATGGCATCTACACCGTAGAGGTCGAAGCACTCTTTTGCCCTCTGGGGGGTGGTGACGTCTCCGTTCCCGATGATGGGGATGTGCATTCGCGGGTTCTTTTTCACTTCGCCGATAAGCGTCCAGTCCGCTTCGCCGGTGTACATCTGTGCGCGGGTGCGACCGTGGATGGTGAGGGCGGCAATGCCGCAATCCTGTAGTTGTTCGGCAAGTTCTACAATGATTTTGTTGTTGGCATCCCAGCCCAGACGAGTCTTTACGGTGACGGGTATTTTTACTGCATCCACTACGGCACGGGTGATTTCGAGCATCTTAGGAATATTCTGTAGCATGCCTGCGCCTGCGCCTTTGCCTGCTACGCGCTTCACGGGGCAGCCGAAGTTGATGTCGAGAATATCCGGGCGTGCTTCTTCCACAATGCGTGCGGCTTCCACCATTGTTTCCGTGTCCTTACCGTATATCTGTATGGCTACAGGACGCTCCTTATCGCTGATATTCAGCTTCTGCTCGGTCTTGCTGACGGAGCGTATCAATGCGTCACTCGATACGAATTCCGTGTACACCATGTCTGCACCGAACTTCTTGCACATCAGTCGGAATGCAGGGTCGGTGACGTCCTCCATCGGGGCTAAAAGTATGGGGCGTTCGCCCAGGTCTATGTGGCCTATCTTCATGGACAAATTGAACTAAATGATTATTTCGCTGCAAAAATACGGAAAAAAGCCTACCTTTGTATCATTCATTTATTTAACTAATATGGAATTATGAAAAAAGGTTTGGTTTTAGTTGTGATGTGTGTGGCTATGCTGTTTGCTGCGACATCTTCGGTTTCGGCACAAACTCCGAGTAACGAGTACAAGGCTACGTTGGAAAAAATGCTGGAAGCATCCGGTTCTATGGCATCGGCAAAGGCTATGGTACCACAGATGATTGCTATGTTGAAACAACAATCACCCTCGGCTTCAGCTTCTTTCTGGGATGGTTTCCAGAAGAAATGGGAATCAAAATTCGGTTCTAAACTGGCAGAACTTTATGCTCCTATCTATCAGAAATACCTGACACTGGATGATTTGAAAAAAATAGTCGCTTTCTATGAATCACCCGTCGGAAAGAAACTGGGTACTTCTACCCCTGCCATGATGACTGAGGGCATGCAAATAGGCCAGCAGTTGGGCATGGAAATTGCTACTGAACTACAGCAAGAATTGCAGGCACAGGGAAAATAAGTGATGAGTAGTCATCTCTGTATGAACTCCGTACAATCTCCATGCGAACTCCGTATCTTCTCCGTACCTCCTCCGTATCATCTCCATATAAAGGGACACGGAGCGAGTACGGAGCAGGTACGGAGTTGATACGAGGATGATACGGTTGTTATAAACTATATGATTGATTTATGGATTTAAAGGATTTTGAAATCATGGCCCCTGTCGGCTCACGCGAATCACTCGCAGCAGCTATCCAGGCAGGAGCCGACTCTATCTATTTCGGTATTGAGAACCTGAATATGCGCGCCCGTTCAGCGAATACCTTCACCGTTGAAGACTTGCGGGAAATAGCGCAGACGTGTGACGAGCACGGGATGAAGAGCTACCTCACCGTCAATACCATTATTTACGACCAGGACCTTGCACTGATGCGCACCATTATAGACGCCGCAAAGGCTGCCGGCATCTCTGCGGTGATTGCGGCAGACGTGGCTGTGATGAGCTATGCGCGGCAGATAGGTCAGGAAGTGCACCTCAGCACCCAATTGAATATCTCCAACGTGGAAGCCCTGCGCTTCTATGCACAGTTTGCAGATGTGGTGGTGCTGGCACGCGAGTTGAATTTGGAACAGGTAGCGGAGATTTACCGTCATATCTGCGAAGAGAATATCTGTGGTCCCAGTGGCGAGCCTATCCGTATCGAGATGTTCTGTCACGGTGCACTCTGCATGGCAGTCTCCGGAAAGTGTTATCTTTCTCTGCACGAGATGAACCACTCGGCCAACCGCGGCGCTTGCATGCAAGTGTGCCGCCGCTCTTACGTGGTACGCGATAAGGAGACGGACGTGGAGTTGGAAGTGGATAACCAGTATATCATGTCGCCCAAAGACCTGAAAACCATTCACTTCATGAACAAGATGCTGGACGCAGGCGTGCGTGTGTTCAAGATAGAAGGGCGTGCCCGCGGACCTGAGTATGTTCGCACGGTGGTGGAATGCTATAAAGAGGCCATCCGCTCTTATCTGGACGGTACATTCACGGATGAAAAGATTGCCGTCTGGGATGAACGCCTGAAGACGGTTTTCAACCGTGGCTTCTGGGACGGATACTATCTGGGACAACGCCTTGGCGAGTGGACGAAGAATTACGGTTCGGCGGCTACGGAACGTAAAATCTACGTAGGCAAAGGTATCAGGTACTTTTCTAATATCGGTGTTGCCGAGTTCTTGGTAGAAGCTGCCGAACTGAATGTGGGAGACAAGATATTGATTACGGGTCCGACTACCGGTGCGGTATTCATGACACTTGATGAGGCCCGCGTCAATCTGGAGCCTGTGCAAACGGTGAAGAAAGGGCAACATTTCTCGATGAAAGCGGACAAAATACGCCCCAGTGACAAGTTGTACAAGCTGGTTTCTACAGAAGAATTGAAGAAGTTCAAGGGGCTGGACATTGAAAAAAAACGGGGATGACACACTTTTGACACACTTTATAATTGTAAAGCTATACCTGTAAAATGATTCAGATAGAGTGTGTCACAAGTGTGTCATTTTCAAAGAAAGTGTGTCATAAGTGTGTCATTTAAGTTTTATTATGGAAAAATATATCTATGAATTGGAGATGAAGGTGCGCGACTATGAGTGCGACCTGCAAGGTATTGTGAATAATGCAAACTATCAGCATTATCTGGAACATACCAGGCATGAGTTTCTTTCTTCTACAGGCGTCAGTTTTGCCCGTTTGCATGAGCAGGGTGTAGACCCAGTGGTGGCACGCATCAATATGGCGTTTAAAACTCCGTTGAAGAGTGCCGACGAGTTTGTTTCCAAACTCTATATGAAGAAGGAAGGCATCAAGTATGTTTTCTATCAGGACATCTTCAGGAAGAGTGACAATAAAATAGTAGTCAAGGCGGTAGTCGAAACAGTCTGTCTGGTGAACGGACGTTTGAGCGACAGCGAACTATTTGACGGAATCTTTGCACCCTACCTCACTGCTAATCACTAATCACTTACCCCTAATCACTCACTATCGTGAATAACGACGAACGTATTTGCAGTATAGCCCTCACACTTTGCCCCGGTATTGGACATATCGGGGCAAAGCGTTTAATAGAGGGTATGGGTAGTGCCGCCGAAGTCTTCAGCCGGCGCCAGGAACTGCCTGAGCTCCTTTCCTGTGTAAGTCCTGCTGTGATTGCAGCTCTCGATAATCCCGCCGCTTTTCTACGTGCCGAACATGAAATGGAGTTCGTGGAAAAGAACCGGTTAACCTGTCTCACCCTGAAAGACGAAGCCTACCCCTCCCGCCTGCGCGAATGTGAGGATGCTCCGGCAGTCCTTTTCTTCAAGGGTAATACCGATTTCAACCGCCTTCGTGTAATTGATATGGTGGGCACCCGTAATGCCACGGAATACGGCAAGCAGTTTTGTGCCGATTTCCTGCATGATTTATCGGCCCTTTGTCCGGATGTCCTGGTCGTCAGCGGTCTGGCCTATGGCATAGACATCCATGCCCATCGTGCCGCCCTTGCCAACAACCTTTCCACCGTGGCCGTTCTTGCCCACGGGCTGGACCGTATTTATCCATACGTCCACCGCAAAACAGCCATTGATATGCTGGAAAATGGTGGACTACTCACTGAATTCCTTACCGAAACCAATCCTGACCGCCATAACTTTGTCAGCCGCAACCGCATTGTGGCGGGTATGAGTGATGCCACCATCGTTGTAGAGTCTGCCGATAAAGGCGGTTCCCTTATTACAGCAGATTTAGCCGTGGACTATCATCGCGATTGCTTTGCTGTTCCCGGGCGCATCACCGATGCTTCCTCAAAGGGTTGTAACTTGTTGATACGCGATAACAAAGCCGCCCTCATCCAGTCTGCCGAAGAGTTTGTGCAGGCTGTGGGCTGGAACGCCGAGGAGCAGTCAGCCAAGCCGGAAGGTATTCAACGTAACCTTTTCCTCGAACTGACTGACGAAGAGGAGTCCGTCGTCCGTATTCTTTCCCGCTTGGGCGACTTGCATATCAATACGCTGGTGGTAGAAGCTGATATTCCCGTGAACCGTATGACCAGCCTGCTTTTTGAATTGGAGATGAAAGGTGTGATAAAGGCAATGGTGGGCGGAGTATATCATTTATTGGGGAATTGATTCAAAGTATAGGGGGCTTTTAGTCATTATTGGGTGCGACCGGATTTCACCGGCTTTTTGAATAAAAAGCCTTCCGTTGAAAGTAATTATTATGCCTACTTTTACAGGGAGAATTAGGCTTATGAAGTTTCCGGGCTTTGTCAGCGGAAGTAGAACTAAAACTTAGAAGAATATGAAAACTGAAAAACACGTAATCTCTTTTCTATTGATTGTATCTTTATTGTTTCCTGCGCTTGCCAACGCACAATACAAATTTGATAATGTGTTGTATGGTGCTGCTTATTATCATGAATATATGCCGGCGGACCGGTTGGATAAAGATATTCAGATGATGAAAGACTGCGGACTCTCCGTTGTTCGTGTCGGAGAATCGTCATGGGGGCTATTCGAGCCTCGCGAGGGTGAATTCGAGTTTGAATGGATGGATCGGATAATAGATAAGATGCATCAGGCAAACATAAAAGTAATCTTAGGAACTCCCACCTATGCCATACCTGCCTGGATGGCTGAAAAGCATCCCGAAGTGCTGGCTGTCTACGAACGGGGAGGCAAAGCCTATTATGGCACACGCCAGAATATGGACCTGACTAATCCTACCTACCTGTTCTACAGTGAGCGCATCATTCGCAAAATGATGGAACACTATGCGAATCATCCTGCTATTATCGGATATCAGGTAGATAATGAAGCTACTGCACGCGGTACCAATAACCATGACTTCTTTGTAGGATTCAGAAGTTATATCAAAAAGAAGTTTGATAATAATCTCGATTCTTTAAATAAGGCATGGGGTTTGAATTACTGGAGTATGAACATCCACAGTTGGGAGGAGTTCTATACGAGAGATGGTGTCACCAATCCTTCATATAAGAATGAGTGGGAACGTTATGGGCGGAAAAGAATTGCTGACTTCTTGAATTGGCAGGTAGATATTGTAAATGAGTACAAGCGGAAAGACCAGTTTGTGACGCATTGTTTCATGCCGGCTTTCCATGAAATAGATCAGGTGGAGAGTTTCCGCCAGATGGAGTATCCTGCCATTAACCCCTATCATAGTGTGCAGGATGGTCAGAATGGCAGGGCTATATCATACTCCGGTGACCACATGCGGACTGTTGCCAAAGGCAATTATCTGATTACTGAAACCAATGCCCAGACCACAGGTTGGGATGCAAGATATCAGTATCCGCCCTACGATAACCAACTCAGGCAAAACGTATATTCGCATCTGGCATCCGGGGCAAATATGGTTGAATATTGGCATTGGCACTCTATACATTATGGGCAGGAGACATACTGGAAAGGTATCTTAGGGCACGATCTTGAACCGAACCGCATTTATCGTGAGTTTGCAGCTACCGCAAAAGAGCTGAAAAACATAGGCAGCAAACTGGTCAACCTTAAAAAGAAGAATGATGTAGCTATCCTTTATAGTCATGACTCTTATTATGGATTAAGATTCATGCCTTACACTCACGGTGATAACTATCCTGTCGAGATGATACATGCTTCGCTCTATAATATGAATATAGAAACGGATATTGTTCATTGTGACAAGGTGAGCGACTTCTCTGGGTATAAAATGTTGGTTATTCCTCCTCTTTACATTGCTACGGATGAACTTCTGGAAAAGATAGATGCTTTTGTGAAGAACGGTGGTAAAGTAATTATGATGTATAAAAGCGGCTACTGCAATGAGCATTCCGCAGTCAGGGCTATGTTGGCTCCTGGTCCTTTGCGCAAAGCATGCGGGTTCTATTATCAGGAGAACTCAACCATTGGCTGGATGGAGTTGAAGGACAATCCATTTGGATTGGATAACAAAAGAGCCATTGGGGAGATAATGGAATTCGTCATTCCCGAAACCGCCCGTCCTCTGGCCTATGCCGACCATCCGTTCTTTGGAAAGTGGCCTGTGATAACTGAGAATAATTACGGCAAGGGCTCACTGGTGTATATTGCCTCTTATCCTACACAAGAGTTACTTGAGAAGATAGTTCGCACAGAAGCAGTGAAAGCCGGCATCATTTCCGATGGCGAATATAAGTTTCCGATAATAGTGAAGAAGGGAACGAATGATAAAGGGCGTACAATCCGTTATATCTTTAATTATTCACCTGTATCTCAAACGGTAGCATATAATTATGCATCCAAGGGAAAGGAATTACTGAAGAATAAAACCTTAAGCGAAGGAGATTCCATTATGATTGCTCCCTGGGATCTGGTCATTGTTGAAGAATGAGGTTCTCTTTAAAAGATGTGGCCCTTGTCTTGTTTTTTTATACCTTTGCTCCCGTAACCATATCATTGTGCTATGAGATATCTTCTCCTTTGTATATTTCTATTGCTGGGAGGGCTGTGTGCAAGTGCTCAACACATGCTCTCCAGACAATTCCCCTTCTTCAATCAACTTTCGTCCAATGAGATTTTTAATATTCATCAGGACAGGGAGGGTTATTTCTGGATTGGCACCACAAATGGTTTGTCCCGTTACGATGGATATCAGTTGAATACATTCCGGTCCGACTATAAGAATCAGAATGTGCTGACGAATAATTCAATCACTACTATCAATGACAATGACTCGTATGTATGGATTGGTACACAGAGGGGAATAAACCTGTATGATAAGCAAACTTGCCGGGTGATTCCCTTTCCCGATGCACGCTTCCGGGACAAGGTTATCGATGCCATCACGATTGATAAGGAAGAGTCTGTCTGGATAGCTGCTGCAGGTAAGATGTATCGCTGCGATTCTGCTGCCCATGTTGTGAAGGAGTATGAGCTTGGTGCTTCAAACAGATATGTAATTAATCATATTTATATAGATAAGGAGAAACAACTCTGGGGAGTAGGATCGTGCGGCATATTCAGATACGAGCCGGAAACAGACTCTTTTTTCCGCTATCCGCCATTCGGGAACGGGCATTCGGCGTATGTCATGTGCCAAGATAGCTCCGGCAATTACTGGATAGGAACCTGGGGAGAAGGACTGTGGCAGTTTTTGCCGGATGCTCAGAAGGGAGGACACTATAAGAGGCATGATATAGGTAAGAGTGGAGTTGAATCTGTTATTTTCAGTTTAGAGCAGGATGATACATTCGGTTATCTCTGGATGCTGTCTTATGCCGGGCTTCATGCTTTCAGATGTGCCAGTGGAGGAATCCTGGAGAAGGTTGATATACACGACTTGGTTGATACACACATGATGTATACCCGGATTCATAAGGATAAGGAAGGCAATCTGTGGCTGCCTTCTTTTGATATGGCATACACTATCTTTTTTGATAATTCAAATGTGGACAACTACCTTCTTCCCCAACTGAAAGAAGAGATGGGATGGGATGCCAATATTCTGAATCTTTGCCAAAGTCAGGACAGTGTCATGTGGTTCAGACAGGATAGATACGGGCTGTGTTTGTATGATTTGTCACGGAATTTGTTTGCGGATAGCGGTCTGGGAGAAGTCAACCTCGTGGTGAAGTCTCTTCATAAACCCGGTGTGTGGATCAATTCGAGCTTTTCTCCGCATGTGATGAGAGTGACACAACGAGGCATGAAGGTACAGGTTGAAGAAGATATCAATGTGGGTGGAGTAAACAATCTGATTGAAGATAAAGGCGGTAACCTGTGGATATCTACATGGACAAATCTGAATGTAAAGCGTCCTGATGACGGAACATTGGTGGTATCAGGTGGAGATATTCCCGGAATGGCCATCCTGACGAAAGATGTTCAGGGAGAAATCTGGGGTATGTCCGGCGATAAGCAGTTTTATCGGCTGAGCTGCGTTGACGGGCAGGTTGTTTGTGAACTGAAAGGGCAAGTTTCGGCAATATCAGATAAGGAAGCTATAAATAACATTTGTATTGACAGAAAAGGCTGTCTGTGGCTGAATACTTCTTGGGGACGGGTGTTCAGATCGGATGAGGCGATGAAAACCTTTGAGAATGTGTCGTTGGATAATGTATTGGATGACTGTACCGTTCTGGGCTTACTCTCCGATGAGAATAATGTATGGATCATTGCTAATAAGAAGGTGTTGCAATATAATGTCGATTCACAGACTTTCCGGAACTATTCCACTGCGGATGAAAACATCATGGTAGATGTGTTCAGATACAAGGCAATCAGTCTCGATGGGTGGGGCGGACTCTATGTAGGCGGACACCGGGGATTTATACATATCCGGCCCGGCAGTGCGCCGCAAGGGAACAAGATTCGTCCGAGCCTGCATATCACTGATGTCAAGGTTGAGGATAAGAGTGTCTTCTTTGCCGGTCATTCGGGAAAAAATACAATCAGCAAAGTAATTCTGAATCCGGATGACCGGAATATTGAAATCTCTTTCTCCCCGCTTGTCTATTCGTTAAATGCCAGATACCGCGTGGCATATAGGTTGGAAGGGGTGGATCAGGATTGGATTTATTCGGATTACGGAAGATACTCTGCTTTTTATAATCACTTGTCAAAGGGAACTTATAAATTCCGTTTGAAACTGGAGTATGAACGGGGCAAATGGACAGAGAGTGAAATGCTGCTGACCCTTGTGAAGGAACCTGCTTTCTATGAAACCTGGCTTGCATATTTCATTTATACCATCTTTGTTGCATTGTGTTTCTATACCGTAATCCGGCTTTATATGCGCCGTATCAGGTTAAAGAGTGAGGTGAAGTTGCAGGAAGAGCTGACGCGGACAAAGTTGACATACTTTACCAATGTTTCCCACGAACTGCTGACACCACTCACCGTCATCTCTTGCATATCTGATTATCTGGACCAGAAGGCGCCTGCCGTGCACCAGCAGTCCGTCATGCTGAAAGCTAATGTGGACAAGTTGAAGCGACTGATACAGCAGGTTCTTGATTTCCGTAAGATGGATGTGGGAAAACTGAAACTGAATGTTTCGGAAGGCGACATCCGTGAATTTATTCTGAATGTCTGTCGGATAAACTTCATGCCGCTTGCCGAAAAGAAGCATATCACGTTGGAGGCGCATGTGAATGCGGAAGCAGTGCAAGGCTATGTGGACTTCGATAAATTGGATAAGATATTGCATAACTTGCTGTCGAATGCCATAAAATATACACCAGATAATAAGCGTATCTGTGTAGATGTACAAGTTGTTGACGAGGCAGAGCATAAGGTGTTGGTGGTAAAAGTGCAGGATGAGGGCGTTGGTATTCCTGGTAAAGAGATTGCCCATATATTCACCCGCTTCTACAGCAGCAAGAGGAATAGGGGAATAGAATCGAACGGAATCGGGCTTTCCCTGACCAAAGATCTGGTCAATCTGCATCATGGCAACATTACTGTGGAGAGCATCCTGGGGCAAGGTACGTGTTTCACCGTGACGCTTCCTATTGATAAAGAAAGCTATTCATCCGATGAATTGATAGTAGAAGAAGCACTGAATCAGTACGTTGTTCCCGACAATGCGAAGGAAGATGGCGTTCTGTCTGACGGTACGGATAAACCTGCTATTCTGCTGATTGATGATAATACGGAGTTACTGTCTGTCATGAAGGAGATGTTCAGGGAGCGATACAGTGTGCTGACAGCCGTAGACGGACAGCAGGCTTGGGATAAACTGAACAACAATGAAGTGGATGTGATAATCTGTGATATCATGTTGCCCGATACCAATGGTTGGGAACTCTGCACCCGAATAAAAGGTGATTTGCGCTTTAACCATATACCTGTCATCATACTTACGGCAAAGAATGGCATTGATGACCGTGTGGCCAGTTACGAGGCGGGGGCTGACGGGTATATAGCCAAACCGTTCGAGTTGAAGATACTCTTTGCCCGTGTAGATAATCTCATCAAATCTTCAAGGATGCGCCAGGCTGCTTTCCGTAAAGAGGAGAATATTAATCTGGAAGGCTTGGCCTTCCCCTCAGCCGACAAGCAGTTCCTGCAATCTATCATCGACAGTATCGAGCAACATCTTGAAGAAGCGGAGTACGACCTGGAACAGCTTGCCACAGAAATGAATATGTCCAAGTCTACCCTATATCGCAAGATAAAGTCCATGACCGGGCTAACACCTTTGGACTTTGTGCGGAATATAAAGATGAAACGTGCCTGTATGATGTTGCTTTCCCGCACGCAGAACATATCGGAGATTGCTTATGCCGTAGGCTTTAGTACTCCCAAGTATTTCACCAAATGCTTCAAGGATGAATTCGGGATTACACCGACGGAATATCAACAGAAACAGAGTGGAGGAGGCCAGCTTTTACGTGAAGATAATTAATCAGGGGGCACAATCCTTTCATTTGGGTACCTGATCCTGTCATGAAAGGATTATGCACGTTGGATAACCGATTACTGTATCCTCCTTCTCATAGAAAATGGCTTGATTTGTTTTGAGATAACCAAACTTAAATCAAAACATTGTTATGAAGAACCCTTGTATCGGTAGTGGAAAATTCTCCAAAAGTAAATCCGTAATCTTACTTACCTTATTAGCGTTGGGAGCAGAATCATCTTCTTTGTCTGCCCAGACGGAAGCTGCAACTAACCCAATCGCAGCACAACCTGTTGCCGACCGCAGTGTGCCTTTTGCTCTTAGCGGACAAGGTGTAATCCGCCCCGTGGAGTGGGGACTGGATACCGCCTGGGCTGATGAAGGCAATATACGACGTGGAAAAGCATTTATGGGACAGGTAGACGTGGTGCGTGTTTCTTTCCGTCCTACGCATCCCGTGGTGAACGGTGATCTGGATCCGGATCAGAAGGAATATATCAACACCCGCCTCAGGTTGGCCGATTTTGCCGGTCCCGATGCCAAACTGACGATGAACAGTGACCATCCTTCTGTGCATGAGTTTTATAAGGGCAATGCCGCAAACTGGGCTGAGATGATCGACCTTCATACCCGGTATTTCCAGGAAGGAGGAAGAGAGGTTGTTTCTGTTGCCCCGTTTAATGAACCGGATTACGTCTGGACAGGACAAGGCACCAGGGAAGATTTCTATAATATTGCCGGTGAACTGAAGAAGAATCCCCGCTTCGCAAATATCCGTATTTGTGGCGGAAATACGTTGAACTGTGATGAGGCCCTTCCCTGGTATAACTTCCTGAAAGACCGTCTTGATGAAGGAAACACCCACCAGTTGGCTGGTGAATTCGATGGTTATGCAGGTTTCTTTGAGGCTGTCCGTAAAGACGGGAAACATGCTACGGCCGATGAGATGCATAATGTCATGGAGGCGATGGTAGGTCTGGAGTATGGCTTGCAGACGGGTATCTGGTGGGGCAGCGCAGAGTATGCCCGTGGCGAATTCTGTAGAACCAGCCGTGGCGAACGCCTGGCATATGCCGAACATCGTCCTAACTGGACTGCTGCCTCCGTATATCGTGCTCCTGATGGAAAAGTACAGGCTTTCGGCGGAGTTTCCGAACGTCAGGCCACGACCACCACATATCGTTTTGTTTCTACAGAAAGAGATGTATTTTATGATGGCTACGGGCCGCAACGGGAATACTATCTGGAGATGCCCGGAGGAACCGGTTATCAGACGGAGGACCAGAAGAATGCCGAACGCCTTGTGAACATTACCTGGGGAGAGGATATACAACCGGCTGTCAACGGACTGTATGTCCTGGTCAACCGAGGCAGCCAGCGTGCCGTTGAAATAACCAATGGCTCAACAGAGCAGGGAGCCAATGTAAAGACCGGAAAATATAGTACCTCCAAAGCCTATCAGCAATGGTATGTCCGTCCGGTCTCTAACCGTATCGGCGGCGACTTCAGTTATTTCTATATTACGTCTTATACCACCGGAATGTCATTTGATGTATGGAACTGGTCGATGGAGGATGGTGGAAATATTGCCATCTATGGTGTGGGTAATGGCAGCAACCAACAGTGGGTTTTAGAGTATGCCGAAGACGGATGGTTCTATATACGCAGCCGCCACAGCGCCCTGTATCTGGAAGAGGTGGGCTACAACGTGCAGCAAGGAGACAAAGATGGCTCCAACCAACAGCAGTGGCGCCTGATACCTGCTCCGGCATCTAAAATTGAAATCAAATCCTTAACCGCTCCAACGGGGCTGACAGCGGAGGGGCAATCGGCATCTGTTCTGTTGAAATGGAACAAGCAGGCGGATGCCACTGAGTATACCATATTGCGCTCGGAAACCCCGGGTGGTGCCTGTGAGATTATTGCACGCCATGTGGAGGCCACTAGCTTTGTAGACCATAAGGTTCTGCCGGGAAAGACCTATTATTATACCGTGAAAGCCAATGATGACTGTCTGAACAGTTCACCGAAATCCCGGGAAGTGACTACGGCTACTACCGGCGTACATGCCTTGGTGGCGCATTACGCTTTCGACGGCGATCTGGTCGACGAGACAGAAAACCTGAACCATGGCGCATCCTTGAAAAAGGCATCGTTTACGACCGGCAAAGCAGGCAAGGCTATCCAACTGAATGGTTCAACAGAATTCCTGCAATTGCCCACGGATATTGCCAACCATCAGAATCTGACTGTTGCCAGTTGGGTGAAGTGGGAGGGCGGTGCCGACTGGCAGCGTGTCTTCGACTTTGGCAGCGGAG
>OGIE01003936.1_pt1 | contig 14916 bp, 12 predicted proteins | sample 1571581 | NCBI WGS metagenome assembly OGIE01 (sample SAMEA2582021, study PRJEB24529) | metagenome | biome: Human gut stool | place: China | collected 2011
TACTATTACCTGAATAATTAAAACTATTATATTAGGCAAATTAATATACCCAATAAAATACACACATATTCCCATAATTACTGCTAAAATCACTCCTGGTATAAGATCACGCAACTGCTCTAAATATCCATATCCCAGAAGTTGTTTATTAGGCCATGAATTAATTATCTGGCTTAATACACAACTTACCAACAAACTATAAGCCATTGCCATTACACCAAACCACATTGTTGATAGTAGCAAACTCATCCCCACTATTTTCTTTATAATTTCTAGTTTTAAAAATATATCACTTCTACCCATAGCTTTAATAGCATTTAAATTTGCTGTATGCACCGGATAAAACATATACGTAATACAGAATATTTGTAAAAAAGGAACACATGGAAGCCACTTTTGTGTAAGTACTAATTCAACAACTGTTTTTGCACAAAATGCCAGCCCCATCATTAATGGTGCCATAATATAAGTGCTTGTCTTTATTGCTCTGCGAGTCATTTCTTTTACTCTAGCTTTATTATCCTGTTCGCTAGACATCGTAGGCAATAGCACACTGTCTATTGACGTATTTATATTTGTAACAATTATTTTCGGAAATTTATCACCTTGATTATAAAACGCTAAATCTGCTGATGAATACATTTTACCTATTACTAAATTTCTTAGATTGTTATAAACAGTATCAAGTAATACTGCTACAAGCAATTTCCATCCATATGCCAAAAGACTTTTTAATCTTTCCCAACTAAACACTGCCTTTGGACGCCATTTTACAGTAATCCAAAGAATCATGGTATCAATCATTGCATTAGATAATTGCTGTGCAACTAAAGCCCATACTCCCATACCAATATATGCCATAAAAATTCCTACAAATGCAGATACTATTGTTCCCCCTATTGTTGAAAAGAAAAATCTTTTAAACAACATATTACTAGATACATATGCCTGTTGAATATTCTTTACTCCAGAGATAATAAGCGTTAAGCTAATAACCCTAATCACTGGAATTAGTGACATATTCCCATAAAATTTTGCTATATATGGTGCTGCAATAAACATTCCTAAGTACAAAATTATGCAAACCACAAAATTAAAATAGAAAACTGATGAATAATCTAAATCATCCGCATTTTTCTTTTGAATTAAAGCTGTTCCTAACCCACTATCAATAAATACCTGAAGAATTGTGGTAAAAACTGTAACAAGCGCCACAGTTCCATAAACAGACGGTTCCAAAAGTCTTGCTAACACAATTGATACTACAAATGATACTAATTGAGCTCCACATCTTTCTGCAAATCTCCATATAAAGTTTGATATTACTTTACCCTTTTCCATTTATCCTATGTTTCTCCTATATTCTGCATACAATTCTTTATGTCCTTTTACTGCAACCTTGTCATCTTCTTTGCTCAAAAAAATATTATGATTCTTTACTTTGTCATAATTCTTATCAGAAAAATTTTTGAACGTCATTTCTTCTATATCTTCTACTAGAAAATGATCAACAGATATTTCGTTTAAGTAGTCATCCAAAAAACTATTCTTTCTAACATATATTTTTTTCCCAAAATATATTAAATCTGCCACATTCCCCAAAGCATTTGACCCCATAGATTCTATTGCAAATATATCAACTTGTGACAAAAATTTTCTATATTGATCAATCGGCATCATCTCCGTGATTACATCTACCTTATCTTTGAAAATTTCTCTTGCTTTTTCTATCACTTTTTTTCTGTAATTGTCTTTTCCATAAGACAAAACAAGTACTATTTCCAACTCTTTGTCACTAAATTTTCTTAATCTCTCCAATGTTAATATATGATTCTCCCTTTCATTAGCTGAATGTCCAATCATAACTCTCAATGGTCTCTTTATTTCTTTCAATGACTCTTCATATATTTTTCTATACTGTTCTCCCGTTCCTTTCTCATATCTAAATGCCAATGGATAGCCTTTTAATCCTTTTCTTATATGAAATCGTTCATTTATTAGTTTTACATCTGTAGTACTTCCGTAGCCAATTCCATAAAAGTTAGAAATTTTTTGACACAATATAGGAAAAAGTAATTTACCAACTATCTTCGACTTCACGCTTGCTGATTCTTCATACGGAAAGCAATCCGATCCCCAAAATCTCCAAACTATTTTTTTTGCCGCTTTCTTTCTTAAAACCGCGGCTCTAGCCACAGTTTGATTCCATCCCTGTATAACTATCAAATCGTATTCTTTCCATACTTGATTTATGTAAGATGAAATTCCCCTTTCAAAAAAAATTGTATTTTCATACTCATTTATAGTTTCATATAAATTTAAATTATTTGTTGCGAAATAAAATTCGTCTTCCCATCCTAAATCTTCATTGGATAACATTTGAACTAAAGGTAAATTAAATTTTATCTCATCATATCCTAATATGTGCAATACTTTCACTTTTTTCTCCTATGCATTAGCTTTTTTAACTTTTCTTTTTTCTCTCTTAGCCATCAAATATGGATTTATAGCCAGACATATATACAACAATTTTTCTTTCATTGAGATATCTACTTTTAATGATATATTTAAATTTTTTCTAAGATTTTTAGCACAATCTTTATACACCTCTTTATGTTGTTTTTCCATATTTGCTCTTGCTAAACCACCCATTATAGACCAATTAAAAGCTCGTCGATGATAATTCCAAGCATCTTCAATTTTTTTGTTCCTTTTTTTCCAATGTTCTTTCTGTATTTCCAATGACTTTATTCCGCAATAATTACTTTTTAAATTAAATTTGCGCATAGCACTATTAGGGTTCGGTGTTTGATGATACACACATTTCTCACCAATTACAACTTTTTCTGTATATTGCAAACAGTCTATATTAAAGAGCATTCCTTCTCCATACCATATATTTTCATCAAACAAGATATTATTTTCTTTGAGCCATGACGCCCTATACATTTTGTTCCAAACTGCAACAAATATCTTCCCTAAATATATCCATTCAATTGCTTTTTCAGCAGATATAATATATGTATCATTACTTGAGGCTTGATTAAATTGTGAAAAATTTCGTCTATTCATTACAACATTACTATTCTCTTTTTCCAGCAATGAAACAAAATATGAAACATAATCTTCTTCAATCCAATCATCTCCATCTACAAAAGTAATGTATTCACCTTTTGCAATTTCTAATCCTACATTTCTTGCTGATGATACCCCATTATTCTTCTTATGTATCACAACAATTCTTGAATCTTCTTTGCCTAATTCGTCAATTATTTCTGGTGATTTATCTGGCGAACCATCATCAACAAGAATAATCTCCAAATTTTCATAATTTTGAGACATAATAGATTCTACTGTTTTTCTTATATATTTTTCAACATTATAAATTGGGACAATCACACTTACTAACTTATTTTTCACTTTTATTCCTTTCAATCGAAAATTAAAAAACCATTCTATGCTTCTAAATTTCTCCTTAAATATTTAAATGTTTTCTTTCTTTCTTCTTCAAGAATTTCGTCTACTCTATGCTTATTTTTTTGTTTTTTATAGTTCTCGTCTAATTCTTCAAAACTATTAACTATATGCTCCCCAATCTCTAACCTTTTTGTTAAATCTTCAAGTTTATTTTTATTACTCTCCCTAACCATTACTGCAAATTTATCAGTATATTTTGTTGCGAAAATAGTTCCATGAAATGTATCAGTAACCACAAAATCTGCTTCTTTAAAAATTTTCAAGCACTCAAACGGTGTACATGGAATATATTTTTTGCACCAAAATTGTGGTGCCCCTATGGCAACTGGTTCCAATTTATTTTTTCGGCAAAAATTTAGAATCTGCTTTATTTCATCTTTTGTATGAATCCTATTGTAATATGAATAAATCACACAATATCTATTTGGCATTTCTTTTACTTTAATATTATCTATTTCATCCTTAAAATCGTATATCAAAACAGGATCCAAATTTTCACTTATTTCTTTATTTGTAAGTTTTGAAACAAATTCATAAGTATTTCTATCCCTAACTGAAAAGGCAGAAACATTATCAAATGTTTCTTCTATTCTCTTTCTAACCGAATCAGGTAATTTCTCATATGTTGTTGCTCCACACGAAGCTGCATATGTTATAACTCTCTTTGCTTCTAAAACATTTCCAAACAATTGAGATGTAAATCCCCAATACCCAGCATTCAGACAATTAAAAACTTCATCCGAACCAATAATGCACATGTCATAACCATTATATCTTTTTTCAATTTCTAATTCTGTCTCTCGAAAGGTTTCAAACTTCTCGTCTTGATTTTTCGATTTTTGTTTTTCTTTCATTCTATTAACAAAAAATTTATCTATTTTAGATATTTTTCCTAATATGCCTGTTTTTTCAGCTTCACTACCAAATCTTAATTGGTAATTTTCTAATAACTTAAAATCTTCTTCAATATATTTAATATCGATAAAAGATACTTCAACTCCATTCATTTCTAAAATCTTTTTTAAAGCATAAGCTTGAAGTAAAGATCCCATATTATTAACTCTCTGCATACTAAGAATACATATTTTCATAATTTTCTCCCATTATACTCTATTTTTCTGATTCTAACTTTTCTTCTTTATAAACTATCCCAGAAATTGCCAAAGAAAAAAATGCTATATATCCAAAATCTGCCTTTAATAATGAATTATAAAAAAATGATATAATGCATACAATTGACAAAATAATACAAATCAATTTAAACACCTTATCATCATCTTTTTTTAATTTTAAGATTTTTATAGAATATGACAAATTAAATAAAACTATCCCAATATAACTCACAACTCCAGCATATCCTGTTTCTAAAAATACCCATTGACTTGTAAACCATCTATAGTTATAGCTTCCATTTAAGTCATAAAATTTACTGCGAAACAGTGGAATATTTGAATACTCACAATTTCCAAACCCAAATCCAAATAGTTCCCTTAAATTATCATTCTTAAAAAACAGTCTATTTATTTCACTTAATGCATTAAACCTGCTTATATTGTATCCTCCACCCGTCGATGACCCTTCCTTTATAAATGCATCCAAAGTAAGAGACACATACGGAAAAAGTTTGCTATACAAATCAACTGCAACAAAAAATAGTATTATTGACACAAGTATAACTCCTGTTTTTCTTATTATACTTTTGTTCAATATAGCATTAACGATAACTATTATTAATGCAAATACAAAAAAAGCTCTAATTTCAGCTAAAACAGAAATAACACATGTAGAAATCAATACAAATAAAACCTTAAACATAGAGTATTCCTTTGAAACATACTTTGAAACAGCATATGCCAATAGCAAAACACTATAAATCAACAGTCCTGCATTTCCTCCGTGCCCAAATATTCCACCTAAATCATCCTGTTTTAAATTCAAAACAGTAAATTGATAGAATATTAACACCACATTAGCCCATTGTATTTTATACATTATCTCAAATATTCTATCCAAATCTTCTTTTTCCAAGTAAACAATACATGCCCAAAAAAACACGAAAAATCTATATGTATTTCTTACTGCCCAAACAACCAAGCTAACTGAAACCATATTTATTATAATAGAAATAATGTTAACAAGCGTGTATACAAGCATTGCAATTATTATCTTGTTTAACCCAAGATAAGGTATATACTTTTGAATTTTTTTATCAAAAAAAAGTGAAAACATTAACAATAAAGTCGCAACATCATTCAAATAACGAATATTCGTTGTCACTCCAAAATCATCATTTAATGTTCCCATTAATAATGTTAAAATCAAAACAATATATATTAAATTTTTAGGTCTGATTCTAATTTTCCCATAAGTAATTAACACTATTTTATCCTCATTTTTCGTTTTATCATATACGCCAATCGCATTATCCAATTCATTTTTGTTTGAACAATAAACTTAAATATTAACCCTTTTAACGAGCAATTTTTATGCGATAAACTTTTTAAATAATTTACAAATTCCTTATCTTTACATATTACATCTAGCCTTTTTTTATTCCAAACAGGTGCGTTAAGTTCTATAATATAGCATCCATATATAGCCTCCAACCAAAAATTCTTCAATCTTCTTTCTATAACTTCGTTTAGATTTCCTGTATTTTTTAGTTCTTCCCTATACCTGCCATACAATGTTTTTCTACGTTCATAAGCATCTGACTTGTATGACATTGATAGAGAATCACCTCTTGTATCATAATTATAAAGTATATTATGAAGAATTACCATTTTTTTTGCTCTACATAAGCATCTAATATTAAATAACCAATCTTCACTCAATACTATCCTTTCGGATTCAAACATTATATTGTTATTTATCAAGAATTTTCTTTTGTAAACGCACATACATGCTGATAATTGCACTGGCAAATTCACTTGACAAAATGCCCTTTCCCTAGCAATAGAATCTGGCAAAATTATTCGTCTTATTTTGTTTTCATCATATTTATCTTCTGTAAAAGCTGCATATTCTTTTTGAATCACCTTATTATCCAGTACTTTTTGATATCCAAAGTTAATAATATCGGGGTTTTCATTCTTTACTTTTTCACATAATATTTCATATGTATTTTTCTCTACCCAATCATCTGAATCTACAAACGCAATATACTCTCCTTCGGCATATTTCATTCCTTCATTTCTAGCACTTGCCAACCCACCATTTTTCTTATGTATTGCCTTTATATTCTTATATTTTTTACAATAATCATCACACATTTCTCCCGATGAATCTGTAGAGCCATCATCTACTAAAATTATCTCTATTTCTCTATACGATTGATTAACCAACGATTCAACGCATCTGTCGAGATACTTTTCTACATTGTATACCGGCACCACCACTGAAAACATCCACTTCATCTTTTTCTCCTCTATTTGACACTATTTTTTAATTTCATTGTAAATTGCCGAAAAAATTTGTTTATTTACTACCTTATAATCGAATTTCTTAGAGTTTAATAATGCATTTTTTTCATATTCTTCATACTTTTTCGCTATTTTAAAAACAGCTTCACATATCTCCTTACTTGTGCCATCTGTGTATTCTGCATTTTTATTTTTTTCAACCATTTCGGGAATTCCTCCAACTGGTGTTGTTATAACAGGCAAACCATAACTCATCGCCTCTAGAATAGTCATTGGTTTTCCTTCAAATGAAGAATTCATAATTAATACATCACTGTTTTTCATATAATTTCCAATTTCAGATGGGGGTACCACTCCTTTTAATTTTACTCTATCTTCTAAAGCATTTGTTTTTATCAATTTTTCAAGATTTTCGTATTCTTCTCCATCCCCTACTATCGTAAGAATTGCCCTCTCATTTAACAACTCCATAGCTTTTATGATTTCATCAACCCTCTTAACTTTAGATAATCTTCCAACAAAAAGAAGACGTACTGGTAAATGACACTTTTTACGCATCATTTGCTCATCTGGTAAAACAATAGAATTATTTACATGCATAACTTTTTTTGTATACTTCATATATTGTTCTGTCGATATTTTATCTAATGTAAAAATCAAATCCGACTTTTTTAGCAAAAAAACCAAAAATTTATTGAATAGATAATGTATAATTTTATTATTCTTATAAAATCGGAATCCAGAAATCATGTTAAAAAAACTTCCATGTGAAAAAACAACTGTTTTAGCAAACGGATGAAATACTTTCACCTCAATAAACGCTTCTGGCGTATGTATATAATGGACTGTTTGTTTGTTTGATGGAATCATTTTTCTTCCTCTAATTAATGCTTTTAAGAATTCCACTCTTAATGACTTTTTTACATTTGATAAGTCATCACTTCTATACATCATTGGTAAGAAATCAAATTCCACATCATCAATTTCTATTTTTTGAATTTCACCTATTCTTGATTGAGTTGTTGATACTCCTACTAATAAGACACGTTTGCAAAATTCTTCTTCTTCATTCGCAATATATTTCAAAAAATTACGTATACTAGTTATTTGACCACCTATTGGAAAATTTTCAAAATTTGACGTATCATAAATTATTAAATCATACATTTTTAATCCTCTATCTATATTTTTTCCCAACCAAATACCAAATAAATTTTGTATTTGTCACAGCATATCTTTTAAACAACCTACGTGGTTCTTGAATCAATCTATATAACCACTCCAAACTCATATTTTGCATCCATATAGGTGCTTCTGGTATAGTACCTGCAAGTACACTAAAAGCTCCTCCAACGCCAACCATTATCCCCTTTATATTCCCTTCATTTCTATGGCAAAACAATTCTTGTCTTGGTGCTCCTAATGCTACCCAAACAAAATCCGCTTCTGTTGCATTAATTCTATCTGCAAGTTGTCTTTCTTCCTCTTCACTCATATCTCTAAATACTGAAGGTTCACTTCCTACTATATTTAGCCACGGATAATCCAACTTTATTTTGCTGATTAATGCATTTAAATTTTCCTGTGTGGATCCATAAAAGAAATGCTTCATTTCTTTATTCTTTGATTCTTTGAATATTCTTCTCATAAAATCCGGTCCAGTAACCCTATCCATTTCAGAATATTGTTTTCTCCCAACAACCGAAAGAGGTTTACCATCTGGTACCGATAACATAGACTCCGCCTGTGCTTTATAATATTCTTTATTTTCGTGTGCCATTACTGTAGTGTGCACATTTGATACGCATATATAATTCCCATGTGCCACTTCCCAATTGTCAAGCAAAAACTTTACACAACTATCCATATTTACAGCAGATATAGGAACTCCTATAATGTTTGCTCTGCCTGGACAACTTCTAAATAACTCTTGCTTTATCATAAATTTCCCTCAATTTCTCATAATTTACTTCATCACTTAATTTTTCTTCATAATACAATAACGCATTTTGAGAATAACTTTCCCTTTTTGCAACAATTCGCTTCAACGCTGTGTAGAAAGAATCAACATCATCTATTTTATAAACTTCTCCCCCTTTGGATTCCTCAATCATTGCCTTTGGATTTCCTAAATCTGTACAAATAACTGGTGTGGCCAATGAAAAACTCTCAGGAATGGACATGCCAAACGTTTCATACCACTCACTAGTAATTAAAACTGCTGCACAGTTTTCAATATCCTTAAAAATAGTACTCTGTGGCTGAAATCCATAATATATAATATTACTTTTCTTTTGTGCCATCTTTTCGACTTTTTCTTTATAAACTCCAGTTCCATAGATATGCAATTCAAAATCTTGAGGTAATTTTCCCCACATTTTCAACAAGGATTGTATTCCCTTATTATCCTCCAACCTTCCTGAATAAACAAATACCTTATTGTTTTCTGTTTTCTTCTTTTCTTTTTTTTCTTCATTTTTCCTTATTTTTTTAACAAAATTGGGTTTTACAAATACATTTCTTCCATTTATGTCTATCAATTTATCAAATTTCTGCCTATTAAAATCTGTAAGGAAAATATAGTTTATTTTTGAATATGTACCTAATCTTCTATGAATTTTCAGCATCAATGTCACCACAAGTGTTTGTATTTTTGAATTTCGATAACATTTATGTTTTAACGCAGATTTAAAATTCTGTTTTTCTCTACATTCTTCACAAATTCTTCCATCTCTATAGAATATTGCTCCCGGGCACAAAAACCTAAAATTGTGAATTGTCTGAACAACAGGAACTTTCTTCTTTCTTGCCGCATAATAAACTGATGGTGAAATTAGTGGAAAGGTATTATGACAATGTACAATTTCGATATTCTGTTCTTTTATAATTTTTTTTACTTCTCTGTATGTTTTAATAGACCAAATTGTTGTAAATGGCAATAACAAAAGTTTTAATTTTGACTGTTTTAATTCATCATTACTACGAGTGTATTCAACTACTTCATGTCCATTTTCTCTGAGCATATTTACTTCATTTTTATAGACTGTATGCTCTCCTCCACCAATTTGGTAAAAATTATGAACCATCAATACTTTCTTTTTGCTCATTGTCACCTTCTCCTGATTACTAATTTTTTCTCCATGTCATCTTATTGACTACACCTGTATAACTTTGAATAAGTTTTACAACTTTTGTGCTTACATTTTCTTCAATATAATCTGGAACAGGAATGCCATAATCTCCATCCAAATTCATCTGCACTGCTGTGTCTACTGCCTGTAAAAGACTTCTTTCATCAATTCCTGCAAGAACAAAGCATGCTTTGTCTAATGCTTCTGGACGTTCTGTAGATGTTCTAATACACACCGCTGGAAAAGGATGTCCTACACTTGTAAAAAAGCTACTTTCCTCTGGAAGTGTTCCTGAGTCAGAAACTACTGCAAATGCATTCATCTGTAAATGATTATAATCATGAAATCCTAATGGTTCATGCTGTATAACTCTTTCATCTAATTTAAATCCTGATTCTTCCAAACGTTTTCTTGAACGTGGATGACAAGAATACAATATTGGCATATCATATTTTTCTGCCATCTTATTAATTGCATTGAATAAAGATAGGAAATTCTTTTCTGTATCAATGTTTTCTTCTCTATGCGCAGATAACAAAATATACCTATGTGGTTCTAATTTTAATTTTTCTAAAATACTTGATTTCTCAATTTCGGCAAGATTTTTATGTAACACTTCTGCCATCGGAGAACCTGTAACATAAACTCTTTCCTTTGGTAGGCCACATTCATGTAAATATTTTCTAGCATGCTCAGAGTAAGCCATATTAACATCTGAAATAATATCTACGATTCTTCTATTTGTTTCTTCTGGTAAACATTCATCTTTGCATCTATTTCCTGCTTCCATATGAAAAATTGGGATATGTAAACGTTTTGCTGCAATTGCTGAAAGGCAACTATTTGTATCTCCCAAAATTAGTAGTGCATCCGGTTTTATCTGATTCATTAACTTATATGAACAATTTATAATATTTCCTACCGTAGCTCCTAGATCATCTCCCACTGCATCCATATAAACTTCAGGATTTTCAATTTTAAGATTTTCAAAAAATATTCCATTTAAATTATAATCATAATTCTGTCCTGTATGTGCAAGTACCACGTCGAAATATTTTCTACATTTGTTTATAACCGCTGCCAAACGTATAATTTCCGGACGTGTTCCAACTATAATGAGTAGTTTAAGTTTTCCATTATTTTTAAATTTAACATCTGAATAATCTGTTCTGATTTCCATTATACTGCTCCTTTTTCATGCTTATTTTTGCTATACTATTTCAAAAAAAGTATCTGGTTTTTCTGGATTAAATATTTCATTGCATGTCATAACTGTAACCAGATTTTCTGTCTCACTTAAATTTATTATATTATGAGTCCAACCCGGAATCATATGAATAGCCTCCATCTTGTCCCCGCTAACTTCAAACTCGACAACTTCATTTGTATGAATATTTCTTTCTTGAATTAAACCGTGACCTGATACAACAATAAACAATTCCCATTTCGAATTATGCCAATGTTGTCCTTTTGTAATTCCCGGTCTACTAATGTTTATACTAACTTGACCGCAGTCCTCCGTATGAATTAGTTCTGTAAAACTGCCTCTATCATCCTTATTCATCTTTAATTCATACTTAAGCTTTTCTACTGGTAAATATGTCAAATATAGGCTATACAATTTCTTGGCAAATGACCCCTCTGGCATTTTGGGCATCATCAATGTTCGCGGTTGCTCTTTAAATTGTATTAGCAAATCTACTATTTCACCTAACGTAACTTTATGTGTAATCGGTACATAACAATACTTTCCACTCGTATTTGCAATGGTGTCTACTCCTTCAAACTCACAATGTTTTTCCTTATTTTCAAGCAAATCATACATACCTTCTACCAAGTCATCTATGTATAAAAGCTCTAATTCTGTGTTTCGGTCATTTACAGTAAATTCTTCATCATTAGCTATCGCCCAGCAAAATGTCGATACGGCTGAATTGTACTTCGGCTTACTATGTCCCATCAAATTAGGAAATCTATAAACTGCAACTTTTGCACCTGTTTCCTTTCCATAAGAAAAAAACAATTCTTCACCTTCTTTTTTAGAACGTCCATATTCAGAATTTCCAAATCTCCCTGCTAAAGTTGCCTGAATAGAAGAACTCAACATTACTGTCGCTTTATTATTATGCTTTCTTAATAATTCAAGTAATTTAGAAGCAAAGCCAAAATTTCCTTTCATAAAATCTTCTGGGTTTTCCGGTCTATTTACTCCTGCCAAATTAAATATAAAGTCAGCTTTTTTGCAATACTCATCTAGTTCCTCATAAGTAGAATCAATATCATATTCATAAATTTCATCAATTTTAATATCTGGGCGTGTACGATTTTTACCATCTCTAATATTCTTCAAATTGTCTACCAAAGCAGTTCCAACCATACCTTTAGAACCTGTTACTAATATATTCATACGTCACCTTTCTTTACAGAAATCTATTTTTCAGTAATTCCATCATCAATTATTTGGTCATCTTCTATTATCTTATTATTGCTTATTGTACAAGTGCTACCAATTTTTACTCTTTTTCCTACTTTCGCCATTGTTCTCACAACGGAATTAGTATATATCAAGGCATAGTCTTCTACTTTGCTATCATGATGTATTTCAACTCCTGGATTCAAAAGAACGCCATTTCCGACAACTGCACCATTTTGTACACACGCATTATTTAGAATTACGCATCCCTTGCCGATTTTAGAAAACGGACTAATATATGCTGATTGACAGATGATATTAGGAAAATCGTATCCTATTTTTTCAGCCTCTTCATATATTTTTTCACGTATTTTGTTATTTCCTATGGTAACCACTAATTTCTTGTATTCTTTATATAGTTTTTTTAAATCCGCTATATGTCCAACAATTTCAATGCCACATACTTCTGCACCAATATCGTATCCGTCATCCACAAAATAACATTCGTATTCTCTTAGTGCCTGTTCCAAGGTAACACGTCCAAATCCACCTGATCCTATCAATAATAATTTTTCTTTCATCTTAGTTATGTCTAATGCCTTTCAATTCTTCCTGAACATAATCTGTTGTAAGCAACTTTTCAACTGTTCCATCTACATCTAATCTTATTGTGTTATGGCTTGTGTATGATTCGTCTGCCCTAGTATGAACCTCTCCATTAACCACAAATTTGTCATAATTTAAATCTCGGCTATCTGCTGCAACGCGATAATATCCACCCATATCTTCTGATCTTAATCTTTCTTCTCTTGTCATAAGTGTTTCGAACAATTTTTCTCCATGACGTGTTCCAATAATATTAATTCCTGTTTCTCCGAATAACTTTTGAACAGCCTTTGCAAGATCTCCTATTGTTGACGCATCCGCTTTCTGAATAAATAAGTCGCCTGGATTTGCATGTTCAAAAGCAAATCTAACCAATTCAACCGCTTCATCCAAATTCATTAAGAATCTTGTCATATTAGGATCTGTAATAGTAAGCGGTTTGCCATTTTTTATTTGGTCTATAAAAAGAGGTATAACTGAACCACGAGAACACATAACATTTCCATATCTTGTACAGCATATTACTGTTTCTCCTCTTTTTGCTGCAACTCTTGCGTTTGCAAAAATAACATGTTCCATCATAGCCTTAGATATTCCCATAGCATTTATTGGATATGCTGCTTTATCTGTCGACAAGCACACTACTCTCTTTACACCTGCTTCTATTGCTGCATGAAGCACATTATCTGTGCCTTCAACATTTGTTCTAACAGCTTCCATTGGAAAAAACTCACATGATGGCACTTGTTTCAATGCAGCTGCGTGGAAAATATAATCAACACCTGGCATTGCGTCCTTTACTGACTGTATATTTCTAACATTTCCTATATAAAACTGAACCTTTCCTGCATACTCAGGATATTTAGCCTGTAACTCATGTCTCATATCGTCCTGTTTTTTTTCATCTCTTGAAAAAATTCGTATTTCTCCAATATCTGTTGTTAAAAAGTGTTTTAAAACCGTGTTTCCGAATGATCCAGTTCCTCCTGTAATCATTAAAGTCTTTCCTGTAAATGCTGACATTATATTTACCTCCGCTATTTCATCTTAGAATATTTTTTATTTTACAAAAGCTAAGGTTGACCTTTGTCAACCTTAGTATTCTAGTCTTTCTACTCTATCATTTTATTAATCTTACACCGACCCTTTCTGTCCCAGCACTACCAGCACTGTTTTCAGAATTATTTTTATATCAAGTCCTATATTCCAGTTCTTAATATAATCGCTGTCCATTTTTACTATTTCTTCAAAATCAGTAAAATCACTTCTGCCGCTTACCTGCCACATTCCTGTAAGCCCCGGTTTTGCTGCCAGACGGCTCTTGTGATGCAATTCGTACTGATTGTATTCATCCATTGTTGGTGGTCTTGTTCCTACAAGACTCATATCACCTTTTAGGATGCTCCAGAAGTTAGGAAACTCATCTATTGAAAGGTGTCTAAGATAATATCCAAGTCCCTTTCTTGTTCCGTCAGGACCGCTTCCTATAATTCTAGGATCAGCGTCCATCTTAAACATAAGACCGTCCATCTTGTTCTTTTCCATAAGTTCTGCCTTGCGTTCTTCTGCATCTACATACATTGAACGGAACTTATATATTGTAAAAGTTCTTCCGTTACGACCAACTCTCTTCTGTCCGAAGAATACAGGTCCCTTAGGATCTGCTATCTTAATGGCTGGTGCCACAAATATAAAAAGTATACCTGTAACTATACATCCAACAATGCCTGCACAGATATCCATAGCTCTCTTTAATGCCATCTCTGTTATTGTTACAGTATTGGCACTTGTTCTTATAATCTTAGTATCGTTAATGTGTCCGAACTCCTGAGTTCCACCATTAAACTTAATATTTAATTTAATATCT